>ERZ772885.707-NODE-707-length-22936-cov-282.914165_pt1 | contig 22936 bp, 17 predicted proteins | sample MGYA00580580_ERZ772885 | MGnify/ENA primary metagenome ERZ772885 (study PRJEB29015, sample SAMEA2737673) | human gut metagenome | biome: human gut; feature: human-associated habitat; material: faeces | place: China | collected 2012 ...
AGTACCGGCTGGGCGAGATCGAGCGCGGCGAGCTGGCCCCGGAGGACTTCATGGCTGAGATCACCGCCATGCTGAAGGAGCTGGTGGGAACTTATCAGGTCATCAAGGGCAGCGAGTACCTGTTTGCCCCGCCCCGCGAGGTGGTGGGCAAATGCCCCCGCTGCGGCGGTGAAATTGCAGAAATGCAAAAAGGCTTCTTCTGTCAGGACCAATCTTGCAAATTTGCGATCTGGAAGAACAACAACTGGTGGGCAGCGAAGCGCAAACAACCCACCAAGGCCATTGTGGCGGCGCTGCTGAAAGATGGCCGCGCCCATGTGACCGGGCTGTACTCCGAGAAAAGCGGCAAGACCTACGACGCCACCGTGGTGCTGGAAGATACCGGCCAGTACGTCAACTTCAAGCTGGAATTTGACCGGCAGAAAGGCGGCGGCAAATGAAACTGAGTTTGTATGAACAGGAAACCATTATCCTCTACAACCAGGCCGAGGCCACCGCCGAGGTCTATTCCCACGACCCGCGCCTGCTGGAAAAGCTGCGGCGGCTGGCGGAAAAATACCCGGACCAGATCGTGAAAAAGGACCGCCAGACCTTCGTGGTGCCCAAACGCTGCGTGTCGGTGCGGGAGCCGTACAGCGCCGAGCGCCGAAAGGCCGCCAGCGAACGGGCCAAGGCCGCCGGGTACAAACCGCCCGTCCCGAACGCGGGCGGCAAGTAAGCATGGGCGAGAGCGTCTTTGAAGTCGTAAAACAGTCCGTCACCGTCCGGGAAGCGGCGGAGCTTTACGGCATCGCGGTGGGGCGCAGCGGCATGGCCTGTTGCCCCTTCCACGATGACCGCCACCCCAGCATGAAGGTGGACGCCCGTTTCCACTGTTTTGGCTGCGGCGCAGACGGCGACGTGATCGACTTCACCGCCCGGCTCTATGACCTGTCCCCCAAGGAGGCCGCCGAAAAGCTGGCCCAGGATTTTGGCCTTTCCTATGACAACAAGGCCCCGCCCCGGCGAAGCTATGTCCGGCAAAAATCCGAGGCGCAGGTACGGAAAGAAAAACGGGAACACGGCTGGCGCGTCCTGACGGACTACTACCACCTGCTCCGAAAATGGGAGGCCGACTATTCCCCCAGGATGCCGGACGAGGACCCGCACCCGCGCTTTTTGGAGGCCATCCAGAAAAAAGACTACATGGGCTATCTGCTGGACACCTTTCTCGACAGCAGCACCGAGGAACAGGACCAGTGGATCGCAGAACACACCGCTGAAATTTCGGCCATAGAAGGGAGAGTGAACATCATGGCTGACAAACCCACCAACCGGGAACGGTTGCAGCAAATCACGGCGGGCATTGAACAGGGCATCAAGGAGCTGTTCGAGAGCGAAAAGTATATGCGCTACCTGTCTGTGATGTCCCGGTTCCACCGCTATTCCGTCAACAACACCATGCTCATCTATATGCAGAAGCCGGACGCCACGCTGGTAGCCGGATATAACAAGTGGAAAAATCAGTTTGAGCGCCATGTGAAAAAGGGTGAGCATGGTATTACCATCATCGCGCCCACGCCGTTCAAGAAAAAGATCGAGGAACAGAAGTTGGACCCGGACACCAAAGCCCCCATCCTGGATGCAGAGGGCAAGGCGGTCATGGAGGAACGGGAAGTTGAGATCCCCATGTTCCGCCCGGTGAAGGTGTTTGATGTGAGCCAGACGGACGGCAAGCCCCTGCCGGAGCTGGCATCCTCTCTGTCCGGGAATGTCCAGAACTACGAGGCTTTCATGGAGGCCCTGCGCCGGTCCGCGCCGGTGCCGCTCTCCGTGGAGCCGATGGCCGCCAACATGGACGGGTATTTCTCGCCGGACCAGCAGCGCATCGCCATCCGGGCAGGCATGAGCGAGGTGCAGACCGTTTCCGCCGCCGTCCATGAGATCGCCCACAGCAAGCTGCACGACCCCAAAAAGTATGAGGCGGAGCCGACCTGGAAAATCGTGATGGTGAGTGGGGGCGGTGTCAAGCACGATTATCGCCTGGACTTCGCCACCGAAGCAGAGGCGGAACAGGCCGCCGCCGAGAATGACTGGCGCTATGTGGACGAAAATCAGTTTGAGTGGCGGCTGGAGGTGGAGGAAGATCTGACGGCGGTGAAACAGGCTGTCAAGAACCGCAACACCGAGGAGGTGGAGGCCGAGAGCATCTCCTACGCCGTCTGCCAGTATTACGGCATCCAGACTGCCGACAACAGCTTTGGCTATATCGCCACCTGGAGCCAGGACAAGACGCTGCCGGAGCTGCGGGCCAGTCTGGAGACCATCAACAAGGCCGCCGGAGAATTGATTGCGGACATTGACCGACATTATAAGGTTATCTGCAAGGAGCGCGGCATTGACCTGACTGCCCAGCCGGAACAGGCTGAACCCCGGCAGCCCGCAGAAGAAACACCCGACGCACCTACTCCCAGCGCCGAAGCCCAGGAGGCCCTGTTGCTGGTTGATGATGCCACCTATCTTCATGTTCAGTCCTGCAACACCGGCTGGGACTACACACTCTACGATGCCGCCACCAGGAAGCAGTTGGACGGCGGCCAGCTGGACGCCCCGGAGCTTCCTCTGTCCACCGCCGCTCTGAAAATCTGTGAGATGTACGACTTGGGTGGCCAGAACATTCAGTATGCGCCACTGAACATGATCGAAACTTTGCAGGAGGCGGCTGTCCAGCAGATGCAGACAGCGGCCCAAGCCACCACGCCGGAAACTACCATGCTGCCGGACGCCCCGGAACAGCACCTGGACGAATACCCTATGCCCGACCCCTCGCTGACCCAGGACGATCTGGAGAAATGCGGCTATCTGGACGGGGACCTTCTGCCCCTTTCCAAAGAGCGGGCCTACGAGCTGATGGCGCAGGACCTGACTGTGTACATGGTCCAGCAGGACGAACCCCCCGCGATGGCCTTTGATACCGCTGATCTGGACGCCCACGATGGCATTTTTGCCGTCACCCGTGAGGAATGGGAGGATAGTCCCTCCTTTGATGCTCAGGTCAAGGAGCGCATGGACCACCAGCAGGAACGGGAGCAGGCGTTTCTCAACCACGAGGGCGATTGCTATGCCATTTATCAGGTGAAGCACACCGATGAGCTGAGGGACATCCGCTATGAAGGGCTGGAATGGGTCAAGTCTATCGGGCGGACTGTGCAGCGCGATAACTACGATCTGGTCTATACTGCGCCGCTCACACCCGGCGACCTGAAAGGCAGCGTGCTGGATAATCTCGAATACCGCTTCAACAACGAACACCCTGCCGACTACCGCCACCCGTCTATGAGCGTCAGCGACATCGTTGCCATCAAGCAGGACGGCAAGGTATCCTGTCATTACTGCGACAGCTTCGGCTTTGCCGAGGTTCCCGGCTTCCTGCCGGACAACCCGCTGAAAAATGCGGAGATGGCCGTGGAGGATGACTACGGCATGATCGACGGCATTATCAACAACGGCCCCAAGGAGCAGACGGTGGCCCAGCTGGAACAGCAGGCCCGAAGCGGCCAGCCCATTTCCCTGATGGACCTGGCTGCCGCCGCCCACCGGGAGGACCGGGACAAGAAGAAATCCGTTGTGGAGCAACTGAAAAGCCAGCCCAAACCCGAACATAAAAAGACAGCGCCCAAAAAGAGCGCGGAAAGGGAGATCTGATATGAACGCTTTGACCTTTGAGGAAACCAACCTGCTGTGCATCTACAACCCCGGCACCCGCCAGGGGGCCATCGAGGCCCTGACCGAGATGCGCGGCCACTTGCAGGCGGACGAGACCGAGCTGCTGGCCCTGACCGACAGCACCCTCGCTAAACTGCGCGCCATGACAGACGCCGACTTTGATGCGCTGGAACTGTACCCGGATTTTGACGAGTAACACCCTGTTTTGACCAGCCGGGGCGGCCACCGTGCCGCCCCTTTTCGATTTCTGAATGGAAGGGAGGACAGATAACCATGCCAACCAAAGCAGAGATGTACGCGCAGATGGCGGAGAAGGTTGCGGTCCAGCTCACGGGCAGCTGGCAGGAGTGGGCGGGCTTTCTCACCACCGCCGCCCGGCTTTACAAGTACCCCTATCATGAGCAGCTGATGATCTACGCCCAGCGCCCGGACGCCACCGCCTGCGCCGAGTACGACCTGTGGAATGACCGCATGGGCAGGTATGTGCGGCGCGGTTCCAAGGGCATCGCCCTGGTGGACGATTCCGGGGACCGGCCCCGCCTGCGCTATGTGTTCGATATTTCCGATACCGGCACCCGTGAACACTCCCGCACCCCCTGGCTGTGGCAGCTGGAGGAACAGCACATTGGGCCTGTGTCGGCCATGCTGGAGCGCAACTACGATGTGAGCAGCAATGAGCTGCCCCAGCAGCTGGCCGACGTGGCCGCCAAGCTGGCGGAGGAATACTGGGACGAACACAGGCAGGACATTCTTTATATCGTTGACGGTTCCTTTTTGGAGGAGTACGATGAATACAACATCGAGGTGCAATTCAAATCCGCCGCCACCGTCAGCATCACCTACGCCCTCATGTCCCGCTGCGGGTTGGAGCCGGAGCAGTATTTCGGCCATGAAGATTTCATGCCGATCTTCGACTTCAACACCCCTGCGGCCATCGGGGCGCTGGGCACGGCGGTCAGCCAGGTAAACCAGCAGGTGCTGCGGCAGATCGGCGTCACCATCCAGAACTATGAACGTGAACAACTCGCAGAAAGGAGCATCACACATGGAGAACAACCTGACTTACACGAGGAACGGAGATTACCTGATTCCCGACCTGAACCTGACCGAGCAGCCGTCGAAGCCCCTGGGCAAATACGGCAGGATGCGCAAAACGTACCTGAAGGAGCATCGGCCCATCCTGTACAACCAGCTGCTGATGAGCGAGACGCTGTACCCGCACCTTCAGGAGATCGACGAGACCGCGAACAGCCGTCTGGAGCAGATGATGCCCCGGCTGGCCGAGGCGGCGGGCGCGACGGAGGAACTGAAAGCCCGCGACCCGATGCAGTGGGTGGGCCTGATGAACACCTGCAAGGCCCAGGCCGAGGAGATTCTGATGGCGGAGCTTATCAACAGCTGACCTTAAACCTGTTCCTCTCCGAATCGGAACAAATCCAGAAAATTGATGAAGCAGAGAGTGTGAAAACGCTCTCTGCTTCTTCTTTTGCCCAGGAACAGCCGCAGCCAGAAGCTGGCGACTATGAGGCGGTGGTAAAACCCACCCTCCGAGAGCTGCATGAGAAATATAAGCCCATCATTTTGGAGGCTGTTACCGAGGATACCCGATACCGCAACGCCTGCGGTCACAGCGATTATGAAAGTGCCGTGATTGAAGGCAGATCGGCCATCCGCCGCGCTGTTTTAGCGTCTGGCAATAAGGAGCTGCTTCACCTCTATTCCTACACCCCGGAGTTCCGGCAGCGCCTTCATCGTGAAGTTATCGACGAGACCTATCCCAAGCTCCATGAGCTGCTGCGCCCACTTTCGGACAATGACATTGACCGAGCCATCCAGGACTGGAACGGCAAGAGCGAAAGCAAGCACGCCGTTGTCCGCTACATGAAGGACCACGCCCGTGAAAAAGACACCGCCGCATGGCTGGCCCATGAGTTTGACGGCGGCGACGGCAAAACTCCGTTTGCAGTACGCCCGGAAAGCCCCAATGGAACGATGCTGCCCTGGCCCAAGGTGCAGCGCCGGATCGCCCAGCTTATCAAGGAAGATCGGTTCTATACCCAAGAAGAACAGGACCGTTTTGACAACATCGACCCCATCGCCATTCGGGAAGCCCTGGCCGAGCGCGGCATCGTGAACGGCCAGGTGGTGGACCCGGAAAAGCTGGACAATGACCCGTTTATCCAGCAGGTCATGGCCGACGTGGAACGTGCCGCCGGAGGGGATGAGCCGGAAGCCTACACCAGCCCAGGTGGCCATACCTATCACCCAGGAGATGCCATAGACGCTTTCATTGATGATAAAAGCCCCGTGGTTCGGATGGTTCTTGACCATGTTGACGAGGATTACATTTGGTACACCATGCCCAGCGTCCCTGACCAGGAGCCAGTGGAGATGCGGCGCGAAATATTTGAGAAATATCTGGACAATGGTGAGTTCCTGCCTGTACCTGTGCCGGACTTATCCGGCCAGCCCGTCACCCGCGAGGGAGACACCATCACCATCGGGAACGGGGAGCCGACCCATGAGATCGACATTACCGTTTCCGATGAAGAATACGAGGCCATTCAGCAGGCTATCCCGGAGGAAAAGGTCTATGACCCAACCGCGCCGGTCTACCATGAGGGAGATACGGTCTATCTGGAAAATCAGGAATACCAGATCACAGAACTGCGGGCGGATACCGTACAGCTTCTTCCTTCCGGCATGGCTTACCCAATCTTCCGGGCCGAAAGTCGGGAACGGTTTGAGACGCTGCTGCGCGAGGATGCCCGCAACGAGGCCATCACCGAGTTTCTGCCCATCAACCCTGATACCGCAGACCAGGACTTGCGGGACGTGCTGGCCCACGGCCTGATCGGTGCGCCGGATAAGGCGGAGATTTCCGAGCTGCTGCGCAGCGGCGAGTCCAACGCTGAAATTGCCCAGTGGTTGAGTCGGGCTTATCCCGACATCATCGAGACGATGGAGCTGGAGACCGGCGACACCGCCGACTACCGCACCATGACGGAAGGCATCGAGTTGGAAGTGCTGGATGCAGACGAGAAGCGGCTGGCTATGCTGTTCTTCCGCTGGGATGAGGTCGCACCCATCCTGCGCGGGATGTACGCCCGTCAGCTGGATGGCTTTGGACAGGAACAGGCCGAACCGGCTGTTGAAGCCGCTGTCACCGTTGAAGAACTTGCTGAAACCGCCAAGGCTATCGAGGAACCGACAGCTGAGGCACCGGCCTTTCACACTGAGCCTGTGACCGTTTATCCCGGTGAGCAGAACCATCTTCCCTATGACGTGGTGGTGGAACGGCTGCACGTTGACCGGCCGGAACCCACGCCGCCCGAACCGACCCCCGCCCCGGACGCAGAGCCGGGCGAGAAGCCGGAACACCCGGTCGCCATCCCGATCAACGGCGATTGGCAGACCTTTCCCAACCAGAGGGCGGCTGAGCAGGCGGCCTACCAAGAGAACAAAGACAACCTGCGCCGCAACGCCCAGAATTTCCATATCAGTGACGACCATCTGGGCGAGGGCGGCCCCAAGGCCAAGTACCAGGCCAATGTCGCGGCGATCAAGCTGCTGAAGCATCTGGAGGAGACCACCGGGCAGGCCACGCCGGAGCAGCAGGAGGTATTGTCCCGCTATGTTGGCTGGGGTGGTCTGGCAGATGCCTTTGACCCGGACAAATCTGCGTGGGCTGCCGAGTTTTCGGAACTGAAGGAGCTGCTGACGCCGGAGGAATACGCTGCGGCCAGAGCCTCCACCTTGAATGCTCACTACACCAGCCCTACCGTCATCCGTGCCATCTATGAGGCCGTGGAGAAGATGGGCTTCCGTGCCGGCAACATTTTGGAGCCGTCTATGGGCGTGGGCAATTTCTTCGGAATGCTGCCGGAGAGTATGGCGGGCAGCCGCCTGTACGGCGTGGAGCTAGATTCCATCAGCGGCCGGATCGCCAAGCAGCTTTACCCCAAGGCTGACATCACCGTGGCGGGCTTCGAGACCACCGACCGGCGGGACTTTTACGACCTTGCCATCGGCAACGTGCCTTTCGGCCAGTATCAGGTGAACGACAAAGCCTACAATAAGCTGGGCTTCAACATCCACAATTACTTTTTCGCCAAGGCATTGGACCAGGTACGCCCCGGCGGCGTGGTGGCTTTCGTCACCAGCCGCTATACGATGGACGCCAAGGATTCCACCGTGCGCCGGTATCTGGCACAGCGGGCCGAACTGCTGGGAGCCATCCGCCTGCCCAATGACGCTTTCAAAAAGAATGCCGGAACTGAGGTCGTTTCAGACATTCTCTTTCTGCAAAAACGGGACCGCCCGCTGGACATTGCGCCGGACTGGACCCAGGCGGGTCGGACCGAGGACGGCTTCACGGTCAACCAATATTTTCTGGACCACCCGGAGATGGTGTTAGGGCGGCCTACCGCTGAAAGCACCCAATATGGCAAGCAGGACTATACCGTGGCCCCCATCGAAGGGCTGGAGCTGGCCGACCAGCTGCACGATGCCGTGAAGTACATCCAGGGAACCTATCAGGAGGCCGCGCTGCCGGAGCTGGGCGAGGGCGAGGACATCGACGAATCCCTCCCGGCTGACCCCAACGTGAAGAACTACTCCTACACGGTGGTGGACGGTGCGGTGTACTTCCGGGAAAACAGCCGCATGGTGCGCCCTGACCTGAACGCCACCGCCGAAGCCCGCGTCAAGGGGCTGGTGGGGCTGCGGGATTGTGTGCAGCGGCTCATCGACCTGGAAATGGACGCCGCCGCGCCGGAGGCCGCCATCCAGGGACAGATGGCCGAGCTGAACCGGCTCTATGACGATTTTTCCGCCAAGTATGGCCTTATCAACGACCGGGCGAACCGGTTGGCCTTTGCCGATGACAGCAGCTACTATCTGCTCTGCGCCCTGGAGGTGCTGGATGAGGACGGCAAGCTGGAGCGCAAGGCGGATATGTTTTCAAAGCGGACCATCAAACCCCATGAAGCCGTCACCACGGTGGACACGGCCAGCGAAGCACTTGCGGTATCCATTTCGGAGAAAGCCTGTGTGGATATGGCTTACATGGAGCAACTGACCGGCAAGACCAGTGAGGAGCTGTCCGCTGAACTGCAAGGCGTCATTTTCCGCGTTCCCGGCCAGGCCGAGCCGGATGGGCGGCCCCACTATGTCACGTCGGACGAGTACCTCTCTGGCAACGTGCGCCGGAAACTGCGTCAGGCTCAGCGGGCGGCGGAGCAGGACCCGGCCTTTGCGGTCAACGTGGAAGCCCTGACTGCCGCCCAGCCCAAGGACCTGGACGCTTCCGAGATCGAGGTGCGGCTGGGGGCAACGTGGATCGACAAGGAGTATATCCAGCAATTCATGTACGAGACCTTTGACACGCCCTTTTACCTTCAGCGCAGCATTGAGGTCCACTATACCCCCTTTACGGCGGAATGGCAGATCTCCGGCAAGAATGCCGTTGGACAGAACAATGTGGCTGCTTACTCGACGTATGGAACCGAGCGGGCCAACGCCTATAAAATCCTGGAGGACAGCCTGAACCTGCGGGATGTGCGCATCTACGACACCGTGGAGGACGCAGACGGTAAGGAGCGCCGGGTGCTGAACGCCAAGGAGACTACCCTTGCCGCGCAAAAGCAGCAGGCCATCCGTGAGGCGTTCAAGGATTGGATTTGGCGCGACCCGGAGCGGCGGCAGGCGCTGGTGCGCCAGTACAACGAGGAAATGAACGCCACCCGCCCCCGCGAGTATGACGGCAGCCACATTGTTTTCGGCGGCATGAACCCGTCCATCACCCTGCGGGAGCATCAGAAAAATGCCATCGCCCATGTGCTGTACGGCGGAAACACGCTGCTGGCCCACGAGGTGGGCGCGGGCAAGAGTGCGACACGTTCGCAACTGAAAAGGTTACGCACAAGTCAGCTAACAATAGAATCGGGATTTGAAAGGAGTCCCTGAAAAGGCTTGGAGAACTAATATTCCGATAGGTGGAATGATGGGGTAACGTCCTGAAACGCCTACCTTATAAACTGCGATATGCGGCAGTCCTCTGTAACAAGGGCTACGGTATAACGCTCGCTAAAGTCGGCGGAAATGCACCCAAACGGGTTATGCCGTGGAAAGTGTCCCAGAGGTGGGATATGTGCATGATACGCCGGAGGTCTATAAACTGCCTATGGTCAGAATGTCATGGATGACTGACGAAATCCCGAATGTACGGGTCTAAAAGGCGCAGGAGCAGAAATGCTCCTTTCCGATTACGGAAGTATGTGAGGATGAGTAAGAATTTTTACTATGAAAGTCCTTGCGGTGTTATAGGCACCGCCCAGCATACAGGCTCAGAGGGACACCTAAGGGCAGATATGTACAGATAGGAATATTGGAACGTGGAAAGGCTGGAACACGGAGCCGGTTACAGGCTATGAGGTGTTGGATTGGAAAGCGTATTGCGTATAACAATCCTTTATCCAGTTGAGAGAGATGGCACAGTACCGTTGAAGCCGTAGAAATACGGTGGAGGGATGGCCATTAGTCGTCAGCAATCAATAAATTGAAAACTATACAGACACAAAGGTTCGAGTATGACTAAGAAAAGCGAAATCCTCTCGAAAGAAAGGAAAGTACCTGACTTTGGCAAACATGAAGAAACCCTTAAAGAAACAAAAAATCCGCAATTCCGAATACTACGATATGCAGCTCGTTCTTGACGAACTGTATGCCGCAAGTGTCAAGGGGCAGCGGTTCTGCAATCTGCTGGAACTAATAAAACGCCCCGAAAACATCAAGCTGGCCTACAGAAATATCCGAAAGAACAGCGGCAGTCGAACGGCGGGTGTGGATAATAAGACAATAAGCGATTTGAACAAATGGAACGAAAATGCTCTGGTCGCCCATGTTCAGCGCAAGCTGGACTGGTATGTTCCTAATGCTGTCCGCAGAGTGGAAATACCAAAGGACAACGGGAAAACCCGCCCCCTTGGAATACCCACGATTATGGACAGGCTCATTCAGCAATGTATTCTGCAAGTATTAGAACCTATCTGCGAAGCAAAATTCTTCAAGCGAAGCAATGGTTTCAGACCAAACCACAGTGCAGAAAATGCCATTGCCCAAGCGGAGAGAATGATACAGAACGTCGGTTGCCACTATGTCATTGATATAGATATCAAGTCTTTCTTTGACAATGTGAACCACGGAAAACTGCTGAAGCAGATGTGGACACTCGGAATTAGGGATAAAAAGCTGCTGTCTATCATTTCTGCCATGCTAAAGGCAGAAGTGGCTGGAATCGGTTTTCCCGAAAAGGGTACGCCACAGGGCGGTATCATTTCCCCACTGTTGTCAAACATCGTCCTGAATGAACTGGATTGGTGGATTGTCAGCCAGTGGGAGGAAATGCCTACCCAAAGGAACTATGTACACAGAATCTATGCGAATGGAACCCCTGATAAAAGCAGTACCATCCGTACTCTGCGTAACTACACGAATCTGAAAGAGTGCTATGTTGTCCGCTATGCAGATGATTTCAAAATCTTTTGCAAAAAGCGGTCAGATGCAGTCAAGCTGTTCGAGGCTACGAAACAATGGCTTTTGGAACGTCTGGGACTGGAAACCAGCCCAGAGAAATCAAAGATCGTAAATCTGAAACGCCATTACTCTGAATTTCTTGGCTTTAAGCTGAAAGTTCGAACAAAAGGAAAGAAGCCAGATGGACAACCAAGGTATGTAGTAGAAGCGCATATCAAGGATAAAGCATTGCAGAAAATCCGGGAGAAAAGCAAGGAAATTATTGGGCAGATACGGCAGACCTATGACCCAGGAATGGAATATCGTCTGATACAGAAATACAACTCCTATGTCATGGGCGTTCATAACTATTACAGCGTTGCAACCCATGTGAATATTGACTTTCACAAAATCGCTTTCGATGTCAAAAAGAGCCTTTACAACAGATTGAAGCACAGACTGCAAAAGAAAGGTCAAATCACAAACAGGTATATCAAGGAGAAATACGGCACAAGCCGGGAGGTGCGTTATCTGAATGGTCATGCCATCGTCCCGATTGCCTATGTTCAGCATAGAGTACCTATGGATAAGAAAAGTCGGGTAAACAAGTACACGCCAGAAGGACGGGTTGAGATTCATAAGAATCTTGCTGGTATCAATATGGCAGTACTCTATCATCTGATGAACAATCCATGCGGTAAGCAAAGTGTGGAATACAACGATAACCGCATTGCGCTCTATGTTGCACAGAAAGGAAAATGTGCCGTCTCCGGTGTGGAACTGGAAGCAAAGCAAGTGGACTGTCACCACAAAAAGCCATTGGTGCTTGGGGGCAATGACAGCTACCAAAACCTGATTATTGTCTCCGCTGTGGTTCACATTCTCATTCATTCCAGTAATGAGCGCACCATCCGAAAATATCTGAAAGTGCTAAACCTGGATAAAAAGCAGTTGGCAAAGCTCAATAAACTTCGTGTGATGGCAGAAATGCAGGAACTCGTTTTCTAAAGGGCAAATCTGTTTGATGTATAGATTGTCATAAAAAGTGCTGACGATGGAAAGCCGTGTGATGGGAAACTGTCACGCACGGTTTGGAGCGGGGGAAAATCCGGAGGAACGGATATGCAGCCTGCGGCTGCATATCCCGCCCAAAGGATTACCTATCGCTATCCTTTGAAATGGTGGGGGCCGCAATGGAGGCCAAGCGCCTGGGCCTGTGCCAGAAATCCCTCTTTGTGGTGCCAAACCACCTGACCGAACAGTGGGCTTCGGAGTTCCTGCGGCTCTACCCATCCGCTAACATCCTGGTGACAACGCGAAAAGATTTTGAGAAGCACAATCGCAGGAAATTTTGTGCCAGAGTCGCCACTGGCGACTACGATGCCATCATCATGGGTCACAGCCAGTTTGAGAAAATCCCCATCAGCAAGGAACGCCAGGAGCAGCTTTTGCAGGAACAGATCTGGGAAATCACCGAGGGTATCTCTGAGGTAGAGGCCAGTGGCGGGGAGCGTTTTACGGTCAAGCAACTGGAACGCACCCGAAAGTCCCTGGAAGCCAGGCTGGAAAAGCTGCAAGCCGAGGATCGCAAAGATGACGTGGTGACGTTTGAGCAGTTGGGCGTGGACCGGCTGTTCGTGGACGAGGCCCACAACTACAAGAACCTCTTTCTCTACACAAAAATGCGCAATGTGGCTGGCCTCTCCACGACGGACGCACAGAAATCTTCGGATATGTTCGCCAAGTGCCGCTACATGGACGAGATCACCGGCAGCCGGGGCGTTATTTTTGCCACTGGCACGCCTGTCAGCAACTCCATGACCGAGCTTTACACCATGCAGCGGTATCTCCAATATGACCGCCTGCAAGAGCTGGGCATGGCTCATTTTGACTGCTGGGCATCCCGCTTCGGCGAGACTGTGACGGCGCTGGAGCTGGCCCCGGAAGGCTATACTTTAATAGGATGATAAACGTGATTGTCCTAAATTGAAAGATTCCATAAGAAAGGAGGTAGAACAAATGCCTAAAGAACCAAAAATTACCGCACTCTATGAGCGTTTGTCAAGAGATGATGATCTTGCTGGTGAATCGAATTCCATCACCAACCAAAAGAAATATCTGGAAGATTACGCCCAAAAGAACGGCTTCAAGAACATCCGCCATTTTACAGATGATGGCTTTTCAGGTGTGAATTTCAATCGTCCCGGCTTTCAATCACTAATAAAAGAGGTAGAAGCAGGAAATGTCGAAACGCTTATTGTGAAGGATATGAGCCGCTTAGGACGAAATTATCTGCAAGTCGGTTTTTATACGGAAGTTCTGTTCCCACAGAAAAACGTCCGATTCCTTGCAATCAACAACAGCATCGACAGCAACAATGCTTCAGACAATGATTTTGCTCCGTTTTTGAATATTATGAACGAATGGTATGCCAAAGACACGAGTAATAAAATCAAGGCTGTGTTCGATGCCCGGATGAAAGATGGAAAACGTTGCAGCGGCTCTATTCCGTATGGATATAACCGTTTGCCGAACGACAAGCAGACACTTGTTGTTGATCCGGTGGCATCCGAAGTCGTAAAGCGCATTTTTCTTCTTGCGAACGAAGGAAAAAGCCCGCGGACAATCGCAGAACTGTTGACAGAGGAAAAAGTCCTGATTCCTGCTGCATACGCAAAGAAATATCACCCGGAGCAGTACAATGGGACAAAGTTCTCCAATCCGTACCTGTGGGGCACCTCCTCCGTAAGAACAATTTTAGGTCGGCAGGAATATCTGGGACACACTGTTTTACGAAAATCTGTAAGCACAAATTTCAAACTTCACAAGAGAAAAGAAACAGATGAAGATGAACAGTACGTTTTCCAGAACACGCATGAACCGATTATATCGCAAGAACTTTGGGATAGTGTTCAGAAACGCAGATGCCGAGTGAATCGTGCTTCTGCTTGGGGAACGCACACCAACCGTTTAAGCGGGTATCTGTATTGTGCTGACTGCGGCAGAAGATTGACCTTGCAAACACACTACAGTAAAAAGGATGGGTCTACTCAATATTCTTATCGTTGTGGTGGATATGCAAGTCGGGTGAATGGCTGTACTGCCCATTCAATCAGTGCCGATAATGTTGAAGCCCTGATATTGGCATCGGTCAAACGCTTTTCGAGATTTGTTCTAAAAGATGAAGAAACCTTCGCTTTGGAACTGCAATCACTTTGGAAAGAGAAACGTGAAGAAAAGCCGAAGCAGAACCAATCGGAATTGAAACGTTGTCAAAAACGCTATGATGAGCTTTCTGCCCTTATTCGTAGCCTGTACGAAAATCTTATGGCTGGACTGTTGCCCGAACGACAGTACAAGCAGCTGATGGCACAGTATGATAGCGAGCAGGCAGAATTGGAATCGAAGATGGAAACGATGAAATCCGAAATTGCCGAAGATAAATCAAGTTCTGCTGATATTCGGCATTTCATTTCGCTGATTCGCAAGTGCAAAAATCCAACAGAAATCTCCGATTCAATGTTTAACGAACTTGTCGATAAAATCGTTGTTTATGAAGCCGAGGGTGCAGGCAATGCCCGCACACAAAAGGTTGACATTTATTTCAACTATGTCGGCCAAGTCGATATTGCTTATACCGAGGAAGAACTTGCCGAACTGAGAGCACAGAAGGAGCAGGAAGAACGGCAGCGCATGGAAAAGCAGCGCAAACGTGAAAAAGCCTACCGAGAAAAGCGAAAGGCAAAGAAAATCGCTGAAAACGGTGGCGAGATCATTAAAACCAAAACGTGTCCGCACTGTGGGAAGATGTTTACACCTACGAGCAACCGACAGCTTTTCTGCTCAAGGGAATGCTGGAATCAGGCAAGACAGGAGCAAAAGAAAGCGGATAGAGAAGCCGAGAGAGGAACTCACTACTACAGGCAACGTGCCTGTGCCGTATGTGGGCATTCCTACTGGCCTACACACAGCCAGCAGGAATTTTGTTCCGAGGAGTGCAGGAGAATTAACCACAACAGGAAAACCTTGGAATTCTATCACAAGAAAAAAGGAAATCCAAAACCTGACCCAGAAGCAGTCCCAACGCCGAAACCAAAGGAGGATAATGCAGCATGACTACCATGAAAAATTCCATCCATCACAACGCTAACGGTCTGGACTACACCCTTGTCAATGACCACTATCTGCCGAATCTGACCGTAGCAGCCCCGACAGAGCAGCACCCCATCGGGCGGTGGGGCCGCTTACATAAAAGGTATCTGAAAGAACATCATCCCATCCGGTACAATCAACTGCTCCTGTCCGGGGAGCTGGGTAGCTACCTTGCCAAGCTGGACAAACAGTCCGAAGAGCAGCTTGCATTGACCATCCGGCAGATGCAGGAAGCCGAGGGCGTGACCGAAGCCCTGAAAGCTGCCGATCAACTGGAATGGGTGCGCAGGATGAACAGCATCCGCAACCGTGCCGAGGAGATCATCAAGACCGAGCTGATTTTTGTATAGGAGGTGCCCACGATGGCTGTGCTGAAATGGATGTTGAAACTTGCCCTTCTTCCGCTGCTTCTGTTGCTGATTCTGGCGCAGTGGGCTGGCATCTTCCTCACGACCTTCTCCACGATCCTGACGAATCTGCTGGCGGGACTGTTCTTTTTCGTGGCGCTTGCAAGCTGGGTCATGAAGCTGGCAGACGGCGGCGAAGTCCTGAAAATGCTGATTACCGCATTTGTGGTTTTCGTCCTGCCTTACATAGCGATAGCTGCTATCGCCAAAATCTCCTTTTTCGCTGATGAACTCCGAGATTTTCTCCAATCCTGAGTTCAAGACCGCCCTGCACAACGCACGGCGGTCTTTTTGCTACATCGGGTCTGCACAGGGCAGGCCCTTTTTTAATACGGAGGTACAAGCCTATGAAACTGACGTTTGAAGAAAAGAAGCTGCTCTACACCTATGGCTGCGCCGATCTGGAACTGACCCGCAAGCGGCTGTACGAGATTGCCGGGCTGACGGTTGACCCCAATCAGAACAAGCTGGTGTATGACTTCTGCCGGAAGCTGGAGGACGAAACGCTGGCAGACTGGTACGACCAGATGTTCTACTTTGTCCGTGCTGAGATGGAGTGCTACACCAACATGCTGCTCCTGATGCAGGACATCGAGGAGGACGAGGACTGGGGCCCGACCATCTTTGACGAATCCGAGGAGGAAGAACTGATTGACGATGTTTAAGCTGGAAACCATGATCTACGCCAGCGAGGACGGGACAAGCAGCGTATTTACGCTGAATCCCGCCTTGCAGAAACAGCTTACCGCCCTTGCTACACAGCACCCGGAGGTGTGCCAGAGAAAGGCAAGGGGCGAAGCCGGCGGGGTGACGTATCAGGTCAGGAGCGATCTCGTGGAAATTAAGCCCAAGTAGTTTTTTGATTATAGCATAATGTTGCAAAATGCCCTTCAGATGACTTTTATACTGCAAAGTATTTGGAGGGTATACATAAATCTTAACGAATAATCTTGCAAAATGTTTTCAAGGCTGCTATACTAGCACAGAAGAGCTTTAGATGTAAAAAAGATAGAAAGGTACATCTTATATGAAGCAAAAGGCCCCTTATCCTCTTCGGATTGATGATGTCCTAGAGAAAAAAATAAAAAAATTGGCAAAGGACAATGATCGTTCGTACAGAGCACAAATTGAAAACATTTTAAAGAAATATGTTGCAGAATACGAACGAAAAAACGGAGAGATTTCTATTGAAGAGTCTCCAGAAAGCGAGTGATTACTATCAAAACATACAATATAATTGATTTGTTTTCCGGAGCTGGTGGTCTAAGTCTTGGGTTCAAGCAAACCGGGAAAATCAACATTGTGGCTGCTGCCGAAAACAATCCCAATGCGCGAAAAACCTACAAGCGTAACTTTGCAGAAGTAAAGAGATTGTACCCTGATGTGAGAACTATTGACTATAACGAGTTAAAAGAAGCCGTTGGACAGGTAGACATCGTTATCGGCGGCCCGCCTTGTCAGGGCTTTTCTAACGCTAATAGGCAACATTCGACGATAATCAGTATGAATAATCGCCTAGTCAAAGAATATGTGCGCGCTATTTGTGAGTTGCAACCAACAGCATTTGTCATGGAAAATGTTGCGATGCTGAAATCTCAGGTACATCGATTCTTTCTTGAAGAAAATGACATGACCAATGCTAAAATTCTAAATCTGCCCCTTCGAGAAGATAACATCGAAATACTTCCGCAAAACATGAATTTTGAGGGATCACGAGAGTTAATTTTGTCTGCGCCGAATGGTGTTCAATATGCGTGGGCAGAGACTTTTTACAAGACGATAAATCTACTCTATCGATATAGAATAAACCAGCCCAAATTCGATCTTTCGTTGACAAAATATGAAAAGAAGCTGGTTCCGCAACTACAAGAACTGTTCCGCGGCTTTAATGGAACAGAATCTTCAAATCGAATCCAGCAAAAAGATTCCTTCATGGCAATTCAGATTTTGAATTACATTGAGAATAAGGAAAAGCGGGAAGAATCATTTGATAGAGTGATTCAAGCTATCAGAGATTCACTCTTGATTCAAAGAGCACTGCTTAAGGTCAAAGAATTAAGTGATAATAATATCCACGTTTTCGATTATGTTGAAAAAGATGGCGGGCTGTATGCTACAGTTAAATCTTACTCGGTGCTAGATTATTTACAGGGTATACTTGAAAATGAGCCATACAACTATACATTAAAATGTGACACGCTTAATGCAATCAGTTTTGGTGCGCCGCAGCGAAGAGAACGTTTTATCATGGTTGGTCTGAAAAAAGATCTGAATATTGAATATACTTATCCTGAAGCTACCTTCACCGAGGGGTCTTATCGAACTGTTCGGGATGCGATTTCTGATATTCAGGACATTGAACCGGGAAAAGAAGTAACGGATTCCTATTTCACTCTTCCGCCGCATCCAGAAGCGCAAGGTTTGGAAAAAGAACTGAGAGGAAGATGTTTACATAACCACATAACAACTGCAACGAGAGAAACTGCACTGTCTCGATTCAAAGCACTAAAGGCGGGAGAAAACTTCCACGATCTTTCCCCCGAATTAAAAACCACCTATAGCAATGCAGAACGAACCCAAAATACGATTTATATGCGTTTGAAATATGATGAGCCCTCCGGAACGGTAGTCAATGTTCGGAAATCCATGTGGATTCATCCTGAACTTGATCGAGCCATATCAATACGAGAGGCTGCAAGGCTTCAAACATTCCCCGATTCGTTTATTTTTGAAGGAACGAAAGATTCCCAGTATCAGCAAGTTGGAAATGCGGTTCCGCCTTTTCTTGCCAAGGCAGTAGCAGAGAGTATTATCAGTATCCTAGATCAGGTTCAATAAAGAAAGCGGGTTGCCCTGTCATAGAGCAACCCGCTTTCTTTATTGAACCTCTGTTGACGGAACTTCCTGCTTGGGAGAAGACGGTGTGGAGATTTCCAATGCCTTTGCATGGATTTTCTCGTAGATTCTTTCTTCTGGCAGGCAATCCAAAATATAGATTCCTCCGAGAAGATTCAGGTACTTTGCAAGAAGTCCGAACTGGTCTGTGTTAATTTCTCTTCCGGATTTTCTGACATCAATTATAGCACTCAGAAACGGACGAATAATGGCCGGATTGTTAGATGTATTACGTTCCAGTGCGTGCATGATGTAATCGGAACTTTCACAGATGAACTTTGTCAATTCCCAAGGGTCTTTTCTTTTTTCATCGTATGTCAGCCGTCCAATCCACCACAACCGGGACAGCGCATTTCGGGTAAGAGAACGACGTCCAGCCTTCTGTCCGAAAAAGAAGTGATCTTTTACTGCACTAACAGTACACTTTTGGTCGATTCCCCAACGGTATTGAACATACGTCCAGAAGGGTCCCAAACAAAGTCCAGCCCAAAGCCGCTCATCCGAAGCCTGTGAATCGGTCAAAAACTTCAAATTACTATAGACCCGGATTGCATTTTCCGCTTCTGTAAGAAATGCCTTCTTTGGATCAGCTGACATATCGAGCGAAAAATCTTTGATTTCTTTGAACTTGGTATCGGAGAAAAGAGGCTGATTTAGCTCCTCAGAAAGCCAATCAGACGATGGTTGCTTGAATTTGTTCACCCAGCTATCGAGGTTGCTTTTAATCACATCGATATTATCATAACACACAAATTGCAACTTCATTCATCTTCACCTCCCGATGATGTGGGACTATTAACTAAAAATTTGAAAGCATCACTTAACGGGTCGTTGACTAATTTTTGAGCAAGTTCCATAAAATTCAGCGCATCAAATTGTGTGGATTCAATCTCACAATCGAATCTTGTTGAAAGAGTTTTTGAAAGAACCTTATACCACAATGTATCCGAATTGTTTTCGTTACGTTCATCGGGACTTTGCGCCCGTAGTTGTCCTAGAACATACACAAGCGCAGGGACAACGGTCAACGAATTTAATATGGATTGAGCCTCAGGAAGAGACTGAAGGGCACTGTAATTGGTAAAGTCATCCCAAGGAAGTTTTATCATGATCTTTCGCTGCGACATATCGACAAGCATCTGATGACAACTAGTGTCGGGATTTCGCGTGATACTAAAAATAGACGGTGTATTTGCAATGTCATCAGTGTTTTTTGTGATGTCCAAAACCACCATCTTTCCAACCGCCAAAACACAGCCTGCCTCAATGTCAAAAACTTCACCTTGGTAGTCGTCATGAAAATCCGAACTGCTATAGCCATTTAAGTCTTTAACGGCCACCACAAACGGGCAAATTTGAAGTTTTCCATTCACGGTTTGGCTGAAAAGCGTATATGTCTCACTTAATTGATCGGTCTGAATAACTGTACGGAATCCGGTTTGCGCACATTCAAGATGGTAGACATACTTTGCATCGCCATTCTTGATGCGTTCCAATAAACTTTGGCATGTCAGCGTTGCAAGGAAGTCCAAACGATAATTATAGCCATCGCGTACAACATCAATAGTCGCATCAAAACTACCGGCTTTATAGTCATCTGAATACGATGAAAGTACCGGATAAGGATAAAGTTTATACTTGATTTCCATAAGCTTTCACCTCCATGGAGCAGTAGTCATGATAATCCAACTGTATGTCGATGCGCAAAGGCTGGTTGGCAGTGAATACAAGATTAGAGATTCTATTATTGGAAACTTTCAAATCAGGGCAACTAACACAGGTTGCACTGACGATGGAAGCTTCATAATTCTGCGATTCGGCGGACATGAAGACATCCATAATACCGTTTTGTGCAGAAATCATAGGAGTGAAAACGATAGTATACTGTCCTGTAGCCTTATCACGCAGGACGTTGCGAATACGTGCTGCGGAGATTGAAATGAACTTTTTATGATGCTCAACAGGAGTTTTTCCGCCACCATTTCCGGGGTTGATCCCGCCGCCGTTTCCGCCGCCGCCACCATTTCCAGTACTTCCACTACCGCCTTCACCGGGAAGATCAGTTACAGTAGCATCACCATCTTCATCATCAGGAGCGTCAACCATGGTTTGTTTGTTGTCAGGGATATTTGCATCCGAGGGTTTGGGCGGTGCCTCAACTACACGAACCTTTATCTCCTTGATTTCATCAGTGATGGATTCGGCTCGTTCCTGATTAGCAGCGTCCTCAGCATCGTGTGCCGACAGATATTCACCAACAGACGGATCGAGTTCCTCTTCTGCAATCTCATCCTTCATCGAATTCAACGAATCCTTCATGAATTTGAGCATTGTTTTCATTAGCTGATTATATTGAGCTTTATTATCCGCTCGCTCTTTTTCCCATGCAAGATGTTGTGGATTTTCAAGGTTTCTCAGATACGAATTGATGGCATCGCCTTCGATGAGCAAGGTTCCCGCAAAGGGAACAATACCATTTATGTTGCCCTTGTCCTTAATTTTCATACCGGTCTGACGAATCATAGCGACTCGACGGTTGAATGTAGGTTCAATCATCAACCGAAGTGTCAGGGTTCCACTCGTTGCAGGATCATCCTTAAGTTCAAGCGTAAAAGAACGTGCGTTTTCATTGTCGGTCAACACACGATAGTACTCGTCAGCATGTTCTTTGAAATAGTCCTTGTGCGAAACCATTAGCTCTGAAAGCGTGTCCTTACTAATTGCTATGCCATCGACATCTACAACCAAAGCCCCGGTATAAATAGCATACAAAAAGCCATCCAGAATGGACGCAACCATTTGATGATCCCAGCCTTTTTCACCGGTGAAACCAGCGATAAAAATGTCCGTACCAGTGTTGTCTAATCTGGAATACGTTGGGTTCAAAGAGTACTGGTTATACGTGGGAGAATTCTTATCGTCCCCATAGAAACCGATACCCTGTGTGGTTTCGTTCTTTTTATTCTTAAAAGTTGTCAGTCTTGCGACACCCTGAGAAGCCGAGGTCTTATTTATATCATAGGTGCTATAAAAGACTGTGCGAAGACTAGAACACGCAAAAGGCGCAAATTTTCCGATGCCAAAAGAACCGCCACGACCACCGGACTTGTTGGAGGTGCCCGAAGATTTTGTCAGGTTACACCACGGAGAATTGTATTCTGCACGTGACCCTGTCAATCCGGACGTGTTAAAATCGCTTATCCGAAGACACTTTATCGAGGAACGATTCATGTCCTTTATGGCCTGCTTGAAGAATTTGCGTGCTTGATCGGAATCCTGTATTTGCCAGAAATCAAGGCAACGCTTAAATACATCCTCCAAGGTCTTGGCACCGGGAATGTTTTTGGGGTCGATTTCAAAAGTTTCAAACTCGATTCTAGCAGGTTGGCTGTCATCAAGGCGAGCATCGAGTGAATTTTGGCATATTTCACGTGCAAGAGATTTAATGGGTGTTCCCTTAAACATCTCAACACCGGAATCCGCAATGCCGATGATTTGGCTGTGGTTGTTAGATGGGAAATTCCATTTTGGAGACAAATTAAACATCATGCCCCTCCTTATCTTAAAGTGAAACGAGGCGACTTTTCAGCATCCGTTTTGTTGAATTTTCGTTTTGCTTCTCTTACTTCAATCTCAATCGCTTGAAAAATTTGATCTACATCATCTTGAGTGTATTCATAGAAGGATGTGTTAGCACAATTCCCAAGCAGTTGAAGGGTGTCGATTATCTTGTTGGTTCTTGCTTCTGCAAGACGAACAAACTTTTCGTGCTTGCTTTCTTCCGCTTTGCTCTTCATAAGAATGCCCTCCTTCTATCACCAAGTATAGGCCCATAGAACTATAAAGTCAATAATATTTTTGCAATATTTTTATAATATTACAAAAATATTGTCATTTGGTGGCCCACAAAGAAGCCAATATGCGTCAAAAACAAAAGGAGCGTGATGCCATGACCCAACCCAAAACCGACCTTGCCTATCTCCGCAGCGAAAAAGCCAAGGCAGAGCAGAAGCTGCGCTCTTGTCAGCACCGAGAGAAAATTCTTGAACGCCAGATGTCAGAGCTGAATCGGAGAGAGCGTGTGCATCGTCTTTGCACCCGTGCCGGAATGCTGGAAAGTTTTCTGGTCTGTCCGGGAGAGCTGACCGATGATCAGGTGATGGAACTGCTGAAAATCTCGTTCCGCCAGCCTGAAGTCGTGCTGGCACTTGCAAAGATGGTGCATGATGTTCACGAACGCAGCAACGTCCAAAACCCTTTAG
>ERZ772885.722-NODE-722-length-22680-cov-8.630586_pt1 | contig 22680 bp, 24 predicted proteins | sample MGYA00580580_ERZ772885 | MGnify/ENA primary metagenome ERZ772885 (study PRJEB29015, sample SAMEA2737673) | human gut metagenome | biome: human gut; feature: human-associated habitat; material: faeces | place: China | collected 2012 ...
CAATGACGTATTACCCATACAGCGCAAAACAGCCGTCAGTAACAATCGGTCAGCCGACGTTGGCAAATCCGTATTACCATGCGTGGTATATGGGTAAACTGTTAAAAACCGTTCAGAAAAACTCCGGCAGAGCAAACAAGCTGAAAACAAGCTACTTCCACGGTACATTGAACAGTACCCAAAACCCCGTTAGGTCTGATAATAAACAGTTACTGTTGGACGGTGATTTGCTGATAATCAAAGACAGTCAAAGAGATAGAATACATATCGGTAATGATGAAGTTGACAATAAAAAACAATTTGTATTTCTGTTATATGACGTTGACGGAAACCCTGTAATATTTTTTGATGAAAAGGGTAACGGAATTTTCAGCGGTACAATAAGAGGTGCAAAGATTGAATCAGATACCGACATCAATGTAAATAAAGACGCAAGTGTAGGACAGTATTTAAGAGTTGGATATATCAGCTCATATGTAAACGACGAGGGCAAGACGATATATAAATGGTCTGATGAAAGCGGTATATTATTAAGCGGATATACAAGCATTAAGACTACAAACGGCGGTAATAACCTTGCAATCGGGGCAATGTCATCAATAGAGCTTAATGCTGCTAAAGTTATGCAGAACGGTAAACGATTATTGAATGAAGCTGATTTAGATAGTCTAAAAGCACAAATACACGAAATAGAAAAGAAAATTGCAGGTTTGGAAAGTTAGTAAAATAATAACTCCCTCAAAAAGGGAGTTATTAAGCTATCTCAAACTATTTATGGCAGGTATGATTGTTGAAACATAATAATCATACGGAATTAAAGTAATATCATTCTCTGAATAAGGTATATTTTCAAGAACAGATATTCCGTCATGACGAGTTTTATCGTAGAAGTATGAGCCTGCAAATTCATAATTTCCTAAACCAATATCTTGGAGCATTTCTTCAATGTTTGATTTACGGACATATTGCACACCGTCAATTACTTCGATTGCGACTTCCGGCAAAGGTGACAAGTCAGTGGTTGACGGCTTTACAGTCGGTGTCGGTGTTGGTTGTGCGGCGGTATCGGTATCAATCGTAATAGTGTTGTCACTGAAACCAACATTAAAACCGCCTACAGCGTCGGCAACGTCACGCAATTTGAAATATGTATTATCGTTGATGTTGTAACCCTCTATCGCCGTTTCTGTACCGTTTACGGCAACAGGGAACGGGTTAGCCGTTACGGCATATTCTACGGCGAAACCTGTCGCGGTCGCACAGATTATACCGCCTGTTATAAAACCTAATATAAATTTTTTCATAGCTTGTAGCCTCCTTTTTGTTTCAGTATATACCCTTAAAATGAAAAATGCAAGCGGCGGAAAATTGATTTTTGTTAAGTTTTGTTAAGGTGTTCGCGCACGCACACGCACGCTATAATTGAAAGAAATTTAAAAACAGCAAAAATATATTAACAACTGTTATATCAAACGCTTACCGAATGGTAGGCACTTTATTTCGTTAAGCTGTATGCGTGCGAGTGTTCCAACGCTTTATAACATCCGATAGAACATCAAGCCAATCGTGAAATTTTTTTGTTATCATATCTTGACCGGTAACGGCTATAACAGTACAAGAGCGGCAATGTTCGCACTGTACTTTTACACAAGGGCTACCGTATGAACTAAGCGGAATTAAACGAGCCTTGCCGCCGCAAAAAGGACAAGCGTGTAATTTTTTGTGCTTGAATTGTTCGGTAACGGTTTCTTTATTTTTTGTTTCGTATTTAACGGTAAGAATATCATTTTCATCTTTAGAGCTTATAAAAGCAAAGAAATTATTTCGGTTCATTATTAAATCCTCCTAATAATATTGACTTTATAGAGGAAATGCACTATAATTTATTTGTGTGATAAACTTGTGTGTATTTCCTCTTCTGGTGGTAATGCACTTGCCTTGTATGAGTTGGTAGCTTATACAAGGCTTTTCTTTTATGATAATTGCAAGGTTATTACCGCCCCGTAATTCATAAAACGGGTGTAATGCCCTCTGACCTCTTTAAAAGTAGTTTTAAGCTCAATTCCTTTATCGACTATTGTTGATATGACATAAGCTAAATTCTTCGGAATATAGCCTATTTTGTAAGCGACAGAACCATTTACACTTATTATAACCGCTACTGCGTTGTTATCGTGTAAATTCGCCTTGTCACGTTCAAGCCATACTCTTACTTGCTTTGGTTTGTAGTGTGTGAATATTCTGTGTAATGCCTTTTGTCTGTTTCCTTTTGTTACTCCGGCAATCTTGCTTTCAATGGTGTTGCCTTTTATCAGCTCCCAAGCCTTTTTAAATGCGGCGGAAAGTGTTAAGCCCATTTTCTTCAATCGGTTTGCCATAGTTGCAACTATGCGGCGGATTGTGTGAATGTTCTTCATTGTGTTTCGCTCCTTTCGTTTTTTTGTGTAGTCAACCTTGACTATGGTTATATTATACTATATCGATAGCGATATATCAATAGACAAAATACACAATATTGTTATCAATATATTGTGTAAAATGTATATTGTAATCGATATATCGAGAATGTTATAATAAAATTGCAATTAAGTGATTAATTGTAGGTGATAAAGAAATTTATGTGACCTTGATATATTGGAGCGGTGGCGACTGTTCCGACACTCTCAAAAAGGGGGTGTTTTTATGGACTACATACAAATGATATTGACAATAGCTATTACAGCATTATTGATTGAATTAATAAAAACCATAAAAAAATAGTCGCCCCTTACTCGCTATAAGAGACGACTAATGGCTTATGCCATAAAATAAATCTTGTTATTGCGGAACGGTCAAAGCCGTTCCTTTTATATCTAAACTATACCACATATCAACAACAAAGTCAAGTAGAAAATAGGTGAAAATATGACAGTTTCAAAGGCTCAACAAAAGGCAACCGCTAAATATATGAAAAATAATTATGATACTACTTTAATACGTTTCAAAAAAGGTGCAAAGCAACTTATACAAACCGCCGCAAAAGAACAAAATGAAAGTGTAAACGCATATATAAAAAAAGCTATCCAAACAAGATATACGTCTGATACTGGCAATAATATCGAATTATAGCATAAAAAAATAGTCGCTCCTTACTCGCAATAAGAAACGACTGACAACATAAACCATAAAAAACTTTTATTGCGGAACGGTCAAAGCCATTCCCCTTATATCTACACTATATCACACATCAACAACAAAGTCAAATATAAAAGCCGCCTTGTGCGGCGGAATACTCAACCTTTCCGCCGCCGCAAGCGGCTTTTTCTTTTGCATATATTTAAAATACGCAAAAACGCATTTAAAAACCATTTAAACATCAAGTAATATAGTTACTTGCCTTTTTAGTGAAAACGTCTTTTATACGCAATTCCGCTCGAATTAACATATAAATTATATACAATCTGTCACATCATACGCATATAACAATAAAAAAGTTAAAATAAAACGCTCATTTTCTCAATTTCGTTTCTTGCGTGTTCATCTGTTGTATGTGCGTATCTGTTAAGGGTGGTTTGAATGTCTGCGTGTCCTAACAAGGTGCTTAAAGTCTTTATATCCATACCGCTTTCAACCGCTCTTGTAGCGAATGTATGCCGCAATGCGTGAAAATTCACACCGTCAAGCTTTACCGCCGCCGTAAAGCCTTTAAATATCTTCTGTATCTGTCTTGGCTCAACATATCCGCCAAGCTCATTACATACAACATAACACTTTTTATCATATGCACTCCCAGCAAGCAACTTTTCAGCCGTAATATTTTTATAATGTTTCTTCAATTCCGAAATTAAAGCCATTTGCATAGGTATCACCCTATCAGATTTACGGCTTTTTGGCGGTGTAATTTTTATTTCTGTACCTTTTCCGTCTTTCTTTTGTACTCTCATAAGGGTTTTATTTACCGTTATAACTCCACTTTCAAAATCAATGTCATTCCACGTTAAAGCAGAGATTTCACCCTCTCTCATACCAGTACATAAGGCAATAAATACAATAACTTTAAAGCGACTGTCAGAAGTTTTGACATACTCCAGTAATCGCCGTTGTTCCTCTCTTGTCAATACACGCATTTCCTTTTTTTCAGCCTTTGGAAGTGCAATATATTCCGCTGGATTGCGGTGTATTATATCACTTATAATAGCTTGCTTAAATGCCGTTACTAACATTGCTTTCATATTCTTTAAAGTTTTCACACTTAAAGGCTTTTTTGTTCTTGGGTTAATTTCCGCAGCCTTTTTATTAAAAAAGTCTTGCAACATATCAAGGCTTAATATTTGTAAACGAAGTCCACCTATTGCTGGTGTTATATGGTTTTCTATTATCCCCTTGTAACTGATGTATGTTGATTGTGTTAAGCTGGTGTCTTTATACGTTTTAAGCCACCTGTCAAGCCATTGTGCAACTGTTATCTTTGTAGGCTCAATAAATGTATTTGCATTAATTTCATTTTGAACTTTTACAAGTCGTTCCTCTACTTCTTCGTATGTCTTGGCATATATTTCACCGTATGTCATACGTCCGTTTTTGTCTATTCCCTTTTCATAACGTCCTCGCCAGTATTCATACTTACCCTTATGGCATTTCGATATATTTAAGCCTTTTCTCGGCATTTAAAACACCACCTTTTTTATATTCCGTCAAAAAACACAGTTAAATTATTTTCATACTTCAATTTTAATTTGTGTGCTATATCATTTATACACCGTTCTATCTCAAAATCACGCAATTTTGAAACATCTTCTTTGTACATAGGCAATAACTTACTTAATATCGCTTTTTGTTGTTCTTTATCCATAGTTAAAATATCTTTTATTTTACTATCCGCTATATCTTCTTGAACTTCTTTTATATCTTTATCTTTGTCATTTATTAAATTCACAAGCATTTTAAAAGAACTCATTACGACAATAGTATTTATAATATCCGCCGCCGTATTATTTTTTTCTTTTGAGGATTTTTCTAATATCGTTAATGAAAAATCATTCAAACCTGTAACCTTGCTTATATCTATATTTTCTTTATCTTTTGCGTTTATTAAGCCAAGCAAATAATCGGTTGAAACACCAAAATATTTTGAAACCGAGATAATAAAATCACTATCTGGTTTTCTTTGCTCATTTTCATAAAACGAAATAGACATACTTGACACGTTTAAAATCTTTGCCAATTCTTGTTGAGTTAGTCCCTCTGTCGTTCTTAACTCCTTTAGCCTTTTGCCAATCATAGATAAACCGCTCCTAAATTTAAGTTATAAGTATATAATACATAAAAAAATATAAATAGTCAATAACAAGATAAAACAAATGTTATTATTTACATTAAAACATAACTTTTGTATTGACAACATAATAAAATGTGATATAATGTATTATAATAATAGTTTATTATTTTTTTTATTAAACAAAAGATATTACAAAGGAAGTGAAAACAATGCAAGAACAAGTTATTAAAACCAAAACAAATTACACCAGTGCGAATGATTTACCACTCTGTTTGAAAGTTTCAGACGTTGCAGCGGTTATGAGTATCAGTCCTGTTACTGCATATAACCTTGTAAAGTCAGAGGGTTTCCCTCGAATAAAATTAGGTAGACGCATAGTAATACCGAAAGATGCTTTCTTTAACTGGTTACATAACCAAACACAAACAACACTATAACAAAAAGGACTTGCGGCGGCGGAAATGTTGAATATGCCGCCGCACTATATTTAAGATTGGAGCGATTTAAAATGAGAAATTCAAGACCAACACCAGCATATTACGCAATTATTCCAGCACCAGTGCGATATGATGTAGATTTACCGTTTTCGGCAAAATTATTATACAGCGAACTGACCGCTTGTTCAAATATTTACGGATATTGCACTGTTGACAATAAACATCTTTCAGAAGTATGCAAAATAAGTAACAGACGTGTAGAACAGTGTTTAAACCTCTTAGAAACAAAGGGATATATAGCGATTGACACCACCGAAAGCCAAAGACAACTTTATTTGTTGGTGGCTTAGTATAATAACATACCATTCTAAAGGGAGTAATTTAAAATGAATACAAACAATAATAAACCGAATAACTTTTCAGTTGTTCCAGCGGCGGTATTACTTAATGATACAATAACAGACAAAGCAAAAATACTGTATAGTGAAATATCTGCTTTGTGCAACAAAAAAGGTTGTTGCTGGGCAACTAATGATTATTTTGAAAAATTATACGAATGTTCAAAGATTACTGTTATTAGGGCAATTAACGCTTTAAAAGAAAATGGCTATATAAAAGTTATCCGAAAGAATAGACAACGAATAATACAGTTAGCCGCCCTAAAAGAAAAAGGCTCTACATTTTCGGTTATTCCAGCGGCGGTGAGATATGATAACACGCTGACTGACAAAGCAAAGATATTATACGGCACTATAACCGCATATTGTGATAAAAAAGGGTATTGCTGGGCAACTAATAAAGATTTTGCGGAGCAATATAAATGCACAATACAATATATCATCAAATTAATAAAATCACTTGAAAATAATAATCATATAAAAGTTGAACGTACAAGCAATAGTCGAAAGATATATATTAACAACTTAGATAAGCGGAAGAAAACTTCCGCTTACAGTGAAAAAAATGTCATAGGGGGAATAAACAATTTGTTCTTTCAGACTAAACAAAAAGAAACCCATAATAATATAAAGAATAACATAAATAATAATAATGGTTTTGCCAACGTCAAAACGGTGTGTTCTTTTGATGAAAAAATTAAAATTTACGACATCATCGAAAAAATCATAGACTTGTATTTTGACATTTACGAAGAATACAAACTCAACCGACACCCAGCGTTGACCGCTGAAAATAAACTAAAGGTACAAACAAAGCTAAGTGCTTTTATTGATGAATACGATTGGGGGAACGGTTTCGACAACAACTTAGAACTCTGGGAAGATATGATAATTGCCTTTTTTAACAATGTTAAATCAGACGGCAATATTAACCTTTTTTCAGAAGAAAGCATTTTGCAATTTCGCTATCTTGAAATCAGTGGCAACCGTTTAGACTACTAAACACAATTTTAATACCACTATTGCAAAGCCAGCGGCGGAAAGTGATTTTCAAGGGCGGAAGTTTTCTTCCACCGAAAACAGCTTTAAACACTGTCTACAAAATCAAATGTTTTCCGATACATCAAAATTACATACAAACCACCGCTTGAAAACGTGTATTTTATCCACAAATATAAAATATATGTTTTCATAGACACATTACAACTAAAAGGAGTTGATTAATATGATATTTGCATATACAAGAATATCAACAACAAAGAAAACGCAAAAGCACGACCGACAACAACTTACAATACAGACTTACGCAGACGAAAACAACTTTACCGTAAATGAATGGATAAATGAAACCATAAGCGGCACAGTGGCGGCGGAAAACCGTCCTTTATACGGTAATATGTTCAAGCACTTTAAAAGCGGTGATATATTAATAATCACTGATATAGACAGAATAGGACGTTCCGCAGATGATGTTATAAGCGAATTAAAAAAGCTAAAGTCTATCGGTGTAAGAGTAGTTGCTCTTGATGTTCCCTATATGAACGACTGGAACAACACCAATAACGACAGTATGTATAATATGATAATTGATATAGTCATAACCTTAAAGGCTCATATGGCACAACAAGAACGCGAAAAGATAGTAACAAGAATTAATCAAGGACTTGCGGCGGCAAAGGAAAAAGGACACAGCTTAGGCAGACCGAAAGCAGATGTACCGACAGACTTCGTCAGAGAATACAATAAATTGATAAATGGCGAATACGGAAGTATGTCAAAAGTGCAATTTGCAAAAATGCTTGATATAGGTCGAAGTACAGTATATAAATATATCTCTATGCTAAACGACAAAGCCGCATTACAAACATTTTAAAACACAAAAAACACCTTTAAAATACACCTTAGAAAAAATCCTTAGAGGGGAAATTTTAGGGGAAATTTAAGAAAAAAAGATAAAACAAAAACCAGTGTACTTGCCACAAACGGCTTAAACACTGGTTTTTTTAATGGTTGCGGAGACTGGACTTGAACCAGCGACCTTCGGGTTATGAGCCCGACGAGCTACCAACTGCTCTACCCCGCGATATTTAACTTAGCGCCTCTCTCAGAGTGCTATAATAGTATAGCACACCCTAACTTATTTGTCAAGTGTTTTTTTATAATTTTTACATTTTTATTTTTTAAACCTCAATACTATTGTTTTTATCCGTGATTTAGTATATAATGTAAGTATTATTTCAAAGGAGAGATGATTAATTTGGAGCGTTTTCTTTCAAATTTGCGTGTACGTCTTGAAGAACGTGTTTCGCCGAATATGATGCGTGTAATACGTCCGTTTATGACGGTGCAATTTGTTATATTTATGCTTTTGGGCATTGTGAACACTGCCGTATCGGTCGGCACAGCCACATTACTTGACATTCTTCACAATGCTTTTCTTGCACCGAACAACCCACTGCGATTAATCGCCGAACACTCACGTTCCAACTTTATATTCGGATATATAGTCAGCATAATAACATCATTCTTTTTAAACTGTCACTTTACGTTTCACCAACGCCCAACGCTTAAAAAGTTTCTCAAATTTCCGATAAGCTATATACCGAATTTCATATTTCAATACCTAATGGTATTCATTTTTACGGCTTTAAACTTAAATTCGACGCTTGCATACATTTGTGCGGCGATACTCGGCACACCGCTTACGTTTGCGGCAATGAAACTGATGGTATTCAGACGAAGAAAATCAACTACTTGAGGTGATATAAATGCTTTCACACATATATTCCTGCGGACTTTCGGGTATAGACGGATTTTCCGTATGCGTAGAAACGGATATTTCAAACGGTTTACCCGCATTTGATATAGTAGGCTTACCCGACGCCGCCGTTAAAGAGGCAAAAGAACGCATACGTTCTGCCATAAAAAACACAGGCTTTCGTTTTCCCGCAAAGCACATTGTCATAAACCTTGCCCCCGCCTCCAAGCGTAAAGAGGGTTCGGGATACGATTTACCTATGGCACTTTCTATTATATGCGCCACGGAGCAGATTTATGCACCGGACTTAAGCAAATGTACGTTTTTCGGCGAACTTTCGCTTGACGGTACCGTACAACCGATAAACGGCATACTTCCTATGGTTATTTCGGCGTACAAAAGCGGTTTTACCGATATGTTTGTACCAACCGAAAATGCGGACGAGGCAGCAGTCATTGAAGGTGTAAACATATATCCCGTATCATCTTTGAAAGCATTATGCGACCATTTTTGCGACATACAGAAAATTAATGTACATAAAATTGACCTTACCAATTATTTTGCGTCAAGTGCTTCAAATGTACTTGATTTTTGTGATGTAAAAGGTCAGGAGAACGTCAAGCGTGCGCTTGAAATTGCCGCCGCCGGCAATCACAACGTACTTCTTATAGGCAGTCCCGGAACAGGTAAAACAATGCTTGCACAACGTATGCCGAGCATACTTCCCGACCTTTCGTTTGACGAAGCTTTGGAAGTCACAAAAATACATTCAATCGCCGGACTTTTACCGAAAGACCAACCGCTTATTTTAAACAGACCTTTCAGAAGTCCACACCACACGATTTCATCTGCAGGTTTGTCGGGCGGAGGTTCAACTCCAAAACCGGGTGAGCTTTCCCTCGCACACAACGGCATACTTTTCCTTGATGAATTACCTGAATTCAGACGTGATTCGCTTGAAGTTTTGCGTCAGCCGTTAGAGGACGGAAACGTCACAATTTCAAGAGTAAACGCAACTCTCACCTACCCTTGCAACATTATGCTTATAGCAAGTATGAACCCTTGCAAATGCGGTTATTTCGGTGACAGTCGCAGACAATGTACCTGTACTCCGACACAGGTTAATCGTTATCGCAGTCGAATATCGGGTCCGTTGCTTGACAGAATTGACATTCAAGTTGAAGTATCGAATGTTGATTATGAAGATTTAAGCTCGACCGAAAACAGTGAAACAAGTGCCGAAATAAAAAAACGTGTAAACAAAACACGCAAACTGCAACTTGAAAGATACAAAGATTACAATATCTACTCAAATTCACAGCTTGACGCAGGTATGCTTAAAAAATTCTGTCCGCTCGGCGAAGAAGAAAATGCAATTTTACGTGCCGCATTCGACAATCTCGGTTTGAGTGCCAGAGCGCACAGCCGTATTTTGAAAGTCGCTCGTACCATTGCCGACCTTGAAGGCTCAGAAAACATAAAAAGTGAACACATAGCTGAGGCAATACAATACAGAAGTCTTGACCGCAAATATTTTGAATAGCCACAACTCAGTAAATGATTAATCGTTCACTGTGCCGGAATGTCAGCAAATTGTCCGAAACGTGCATAATATTATTTTTATTATAATTTACAGCTATAAAAAAATGACAGGTAAGCCTATCTTTGATATACGGCTTGCCTGTACACTTTTATATATACGCTGACGCAGTAAACCTTAATTGTTTACTGCGTTTTTTATTGTTCTTCAGGATATTTCAGTCCCCATTCATTACGAATATCGGTCATAATTTCCATAACGTCTTTTGTATACTCACTAAGCATACAACCGCTTCGCTTTAAAATTTCCTCCTCCATATCCTCCATTTCATACTGCAACGCTCTTTCGGTTTCACCCTCACAGATTTCTTTTCGCTCGCCTGTTTCGGTGCAGACAATCGTCGCCTTACACGCTCTCGGATATTCCATAATCTCGATATATCCCTTATCACCGCATATAACACATCTTTTCGGTTGTTTTGTATGAAGCGACAATGAAATAACCGTCATTTGTCCCTCTTTGTTCGTCATAACAATTCCCGACATTTCATCAACACCGCTCGGTGCAAATTTTACCGTTGAAATTACATTGTCGGGCTTTGACTTCAAAAAACATCTTGCAAGCGAAATTGCATAAACACCAATATCAAGCATTGCTCCGCCCGCCAAATTCATATTGAAAAATCTGTTTTTCATATCATAGTCCTTGTAACTTCCGAAATTCGCCTGTATCATACTCACGTCACCGATTTCACCGTCCGCAACAAGTTTCATAAGTTTTTTGTATAGCGGCATATGATAAATCGTCATTGCCTCGGCAAGTACAAGATTTTTCCCGTCAGCCTTTTTTAAAGCCTTTTCCAACTCAACGCTGTTTAATGTTATCGACTTTTCACACAAAATATGCTTTCCGTTTTCAAGTGCCTTCATAATAAAATCAATATGCGTGTTATGAGGTGACGTTATATAAATAACGTCCACATTGTCGTCATAAAACATATCGTTCAAATCTTCATACACCTTTTCAATTCCGTACTTGTTTGCAAAATCAACGGCTTTGCTGTGCGTTCTGTTGCCTACGGCGTAAAGTTTGCGTCCAACGTCTTGCATTGCCTGTGCCATCTGATTTGCCACAACGCCCGTACCAAGCACCGCCCAATTTAATTTATTCATTTCAACCGCCTCCTCCGATATAATTTTATTATACTGATTTCACAGATAAATTTCAATAAAAAAAGAGGTATTTCTTATTTAAAATACCTCAATTAATATTTACTTATCCCCAAACTTCGTCGGCAATTTCCTTTACAAGTTTCAATTTTGCCCATTGTTCTTCTTCTGTAAGCTTATTACCTATTTCGCAAGATGCAAAACCGCACTGCGGACTTAGGCAAAGTCTTTCAAGCGGAACATACTTTGCCGCCTCGTGTATTCTCTTGATAACATCTTCTTCGTTTTCAAGTTTAGGCGACTTAGTTGTGATTAAGCCCAAAACAACTTTTTTATCGCTTGATACCTTTGCAAGAGGTTCAAAACCGCCCGAACGCTCATCATCATATTCAAGAAGAAGTGCGTCAACATTTTCTCTTGCAAAAACATAATCCGCAACAGGGTCATATGCACCGCTTGTGAAATATGTTGAATGATAGTTACCACGGCAAATATGAGAAGTAATCACCATATCAGCCGGCTTATTTTCAAGTGCAAGATTGTTTACCTTTAGAAGCTGTTCCTTAACGGTTTCAATATCAATGCCAAGTGACTGGTATCTCTGTGCTGCCGCATCACCTACAACCGCACCCCAAGTACAGTCGTCAAGCTGAAGATTACGGCAGCCTGCATCGTAAAATTGCTTTATAACGTCACTGTAAGCCGCCGCAATATCTTTAATCAATTCGTCATTGTCAGCATAAAACTTTCTTGTACCCTCAATATTATTCGGCACAATAAATTGTTGGAAAGTTTGAGCCGGTGCAGGAATAGTGTATTTGGCAACTGTATTCTCATCCTCAAATTGCTTTAAAAATTTAAAGTATTCAACAAACGGATGTGCCTTTGCCTTGATTTTACCAACCAAATATGTATCGTCAAGTTTTGCAAGTTCCGCATCAAACTTAACTCCGTTTCCCGTGTCCTCATGCTCAACGCCCTCAAATCCCCACATAAAATCAAGGTGCCAGAAAGTTCTTCTGAACTCGCCGTCTGTGATTGCGTGGAAACCAAGTTCTTTTTGCTTTGCTACTAATTTAGTTATTTCTTCATTTACAATTTTATCGTATTCGTCTTTTTGTATCTCTCCGTTTTTTAACTTTTCCTTTGAATCTTTTAATATCTGCGGTCTTAAAAAACTTCCTACAAAATCGTATCTAAACGGTGTCTTTAATGTACTCATAATAAACTGTCCTTTCTTTCTTTGATGAATACAGTTTATCATATAAGTACCGTTTTGAAAAATACTTATAAACCGCATTTATTCATAGTTTCAACCTATGGACAAATATATTTTTAAAAATATATCAATGTGGCATTGCCGCATAGCTTTTATCAATCGTGATTACACAGTAATATGTAGGATATTTTTCCTTTACCATATCATTTATCGCTTTCTTGACTTCCTTGTCGGTCATATCCATATTATGCGGAACAACGCAGTCAAATATTACGTTTGTATGCGTAATACCATACACTATACGCAAGTCATGAATCGTCAGACGTTCGTCAATCTCTTTTACCTTTTCACCAATCCAAATTCTAAGGTCGTTCACTGTATTGTCCTTTGTCGAAATCGGGTCAAAATGCACAATCATATGAAGTCCTTCATCATTCATAAAATCACGCTCAATATTATCTATGACGTCATGATTTTTCATAGCATCGCCTTCCGCCGCCATTTCAACATGCACACTTGCAAATTGTCTGCCGGGTCCGTAGTCGTGTACCATTAAGTCGTGAGTACCCAAAACACCGGGATAGCTTAAAATCTTTTGACGAATTTCTTCAACCTGTTCGTCCTCCGGTGCTTTTCCGAGCATAGGGTCAAGCGTGTCTTTTACAAGTCCGAAACCGCTGTACAAAATAAATACCGCCACACCAAGACCCATCCAGCCGTCAAGCTCAAAGCCGACAAAATGCGATAATATCGCCGCAACCAACACTGCACCTGTCGTTATAACATCATTACGGCTGTCTGCCGCCGTTGCTATAAGCGTGTTTGAGTTAATCATTTTACCTGTTTTCGTATTAAACAATGCCATCCACGTTTTAAGCAAAATCGAAAACGCAAGCACACCGACAGTAACCCAACTGAATTCAACCGCTGACGGATGAAGTACCTTATCCAAACTGCTTTTGAACAGTTCAACGCCGATTACCATAATAAGTACGGCAACCATAAGTCCCGACAGATATTCATATCGTCCGTGACCGTAAGGGTGTTCTTCATCTGCCGGACGGCTTGCAAGTTTAAAACCAAGCAGACTGATTATGCTTGATGATGCATCGGATAGGTTGTTTACCGCATCGGCAGTGATAGAAACAGACGCCGACAGTGTTCCGACAATTAGTTTGCTTATGAACAGTATCGCATTGCACACTATTCCGACTATGCTTGAAAATTTACCGTATGCCGTACGCACATCGGAATTTTGCGTGTTTTCATAGTCTTTTATAAATCTTTTTATAAGTAGTTTTGTCATCTATGTCACCCAACCTTTATAACATAATTATTCTCTTTCAATACGTCAAGTGCCTTTTGAAAAAATTCGTTCTTTATAAGTATATAATCAGTGTTGTACGTTGATACCGCAAAAATCGGTATTTTTGCATTTGCTAAAATGTCCGCAGCTCTCGCAAGTATTCCCGTGAGTGAAAAATCAAGTATACCCTCGATTCTGAACGCTCTCCAACCGCTGTCACATACAATCGTATTTTTCGGAACAAACTCGCTTGAGCATACAAGCGATAATTCCTCATCAGTCTTGCCGACAAAGCAAAACTCGTCATTAAAGTTCACTTCCGTAACATCATTTATCTTGCATACCGCAAATTCTTTGTCTATTACCTTTATATCCATTTTTATCCCTCAATTATTGTTTCTAATCAGTATAGCACATTTTGTTGCCAACTGCAACAAAAAAAAGAGTCAAAGGCTCTTTTTTTATTTTCTGTGTTTTTTTATATGAATAATCTCAATAAAATATTTATACTGTCTGAACAAAATCAATCCGATTACATACACACCGCCCATAATTGCCAATTTAATAACGGCATTTATTGTTATACCGACGATATTTGTTGCGTCAATAGTAGCGTAACGCGTCAAAAATCCCGCTATGCAAACCATAACCGCAATACACACGTCCGGAATAAAACTTTTCAGAAATTTCAAAAAGCTAAATCCAAACGTCATTTTTATAAGCATAAAATATGAAATCATAAAATTAATATTATATGAAATCATTGCATTTCTTGCGACTGTGCTAATATCGCCGAACACTATTCCGAGTACAATACCTATCAGAGTAGTCGACGAAGACAAAACGCCCGTTATAAAAAGATTTTTCGTGTTGCCAAGGCTTTGGAATATCGCACCGGAGCTTGAATTTACCACCTGTGCCCAAACCGAAAGACTAAGCATCGCAAGGCAAGGAATTGCCGCCGCCCAATGCTCACCGAACATCATACAAATAATCTCATATGACGCAAAATACATATACGCACCGACAAACAATCCGAGCAATGAAAGTATCTTGACAATCTTCATATAATTCTCATATATATACGCCTTATCGTCCTGATACTCCGACAAAATCGGGTGTATAACAGGTGTTATGACGTGCGTCAAATTTTGTTCGGGATAAAGTGCAAGTTTATATGCCTTGTCGTAATATCCAAGCTGTGTATCGCCCATAAACTTCGCTACAAGCAAATTATCGGCATTTCTTGCAAAATAATTAAACACGTTAAATGCAAACTGATATGACGAAAACGAAAAAATCTTCTTCACACTGCCGAAATTACATTTAATTCTAAGTTTTATCCTTGTACTGCTGTAATTCCATATAAAATTGACCATAACCTGTATAATAGACTGTGTGGCAAGTGCGTAATATTTCAGTCCGAGTTTTGCCAATACAATCGCTATACCGCTGCTTACAACAGTTGTGGTAATCATACGAAGTCCGATACGCACGAACTTTTTTTCTTTCATTAAAAGTGCGTTCGGCACCATATTCATTGTCGAAAAAAACAAAGACACCGAAAGCAAGCACCCTATCGGTATGTACACGCTGTTGCCGTAAAATTTAGACAACGGCACAGAAAAAATCGCAAAAATTATTGAAAGCCCTACCGCAACATATAAATTAAAAGTGAATATATTCGACACATCATAGTCGCTAAGCTCCTTATTCTGAATAACGGCAGTGCCTATCCCCATATTCGCAAGCACCGAAAAAAACGTGGTAAAAACGGTCATTACACCGATTACCCCGTAATCCTCCGGTAAAAGTATTCGCGCCAAAACAGCACTGAAACCAAGCTGCAATATAACACAGCTGTAATTTGCGGCAGCATTGATAAACGCCGCCTTTTTGATTGATATATTTTTAACATCATTTTTTATCATCCATGTTTCAACTCCCTGTATATAATATATACACTAAAATTCAACTTGTCAAACATATTTTTTCTGACAAAAAAAGACAGATGAAACGTTTTAAATTTCATCTGTCTTTTTATCAGTCCATAGTTACAGTAGGCGGAATTTGTCCGCTGTAAACAGGTACGTCAAATGATAATGTCGCGTCTGTGAATGACGAGAATATCTTTTCAATGCTTACCGCCTGCTTAACCGCCCAGCCAATATCCGTTGCATATTGGTGAGTACCCGGATTTTCAGGGTTCCAAAGCATTTTATAAAGTGTGTTCTGTCTGCCATCCGAACTGTTCACATAGTTTTCGCTTATCCACTTTGCACCGCCCTTAATAGCCGCCTCTACACTCGTCCAGCCTTGACTGTATGCTCTCTGTGAACCGTTTCCGACAGGGTTTGCGTCATATGCACCGATACCGAACAAGTTATAAACGGTTGTGCCGTTGACCTCAACACCTGTTGCAAGCTGTGAAGTACCGTTTCCGGACTCAAGGCAAGCATGTGCAACAAGGTAAACTTCGCTGACGTTATATTCTTTAGCCGCCTCGATGAATGCCGCTCCCATTCCTTTCATTACCCCCTTATCGGCAAGATAATTATTAAGCGTTTCTTCGCTGACATTATTCGGTTTTGAAAGGTCAAGGAACTGATATTTATATGCGTCCGTATAGAAACTGTTCGGATTCATATATTCCGCTGTTTCGGACTCTGTCGCATATGACATTCCGCCGTTTCTCCAAATTTTCGGCGGTGGGTTCAAGCCCATCTGTATTCTTATAATCTGTGGGAATGATATGTCATATGACGTGTATGTTACAGTTCCCTCCGTATCCAAATCAGAAACTTCATCATTCAAATTGAATGGGTCTTTTGCGTCCGATTCGGTTACGTTGACAGTAAACGTCTGTTTCTTTCCGTTAGTCGTTTCAACCGTTATATTCGCCGTACCAACGCTGACACCGCGTATTCTGCCCGCTTGACTTACTGTCGCTATCTTTGTATCGTCACTCGACCATTTAAGCGTTTTGTTTCGTGCGTTTGACGGTGAAACGGTTACTATCGCGTTAACACTGTCGCCGACTTTTATCGTCATTGCGTCAGTATTTTTTACGGATAAAGTCTGTACGTCAACGTATGAATTTACGACATTTACAAAGCACTTCGCCTCAAAGCCTCCGTCCTCCGTTGTTGCCGTTATCTCCGTCATACCGACGCCGACAGGCTTTACTCTGCCGTTTTCGTCCACACGTGCAATCTTTGTATTTTTAGATTTCCATGTTATGTTTTGGTTCGTTGCGTTTTTCGGGAATATTTCTGTCTGTAAAAGTCTGCCCTCACCGCCTGTGTAAAGCGTTATTGTGCTTGTCGGCATAAATATACCCGTTACAGGCTGTCTTACCGACAAAGTGGCGGTTGCACTCTTTTTTTGACTGTACAACATTGCCGTCAATGTCGCTTTACCGGGATTTTGTGCCGTTATATTACCGCCGCTGTCAATCTTTGCGATATTGTCATCAGACGATTTCCAAGTAATTTTTTTATCGGGTAAATTTATCGGATAAACCTTTGCTTTTATTTTTGCCTCTGCCGTACCGCCGTTTAGGTCAACAGCACCGTCGTCCCAGCTTAATTTTATCGCAACATTGGTTTTATCGCTGTGGTCGAACGTGTAATAATTCTGCAAAACCATCGCATATCCGACAGAATCGTCACCCTCTTGAAGATAGTCGGAATTTACGGAATTTTTTATCATAACGCCCAAAAGCACACCGAGTACCGCCACTCCGACAGCAACTGAAATCAATGCCTTCAGCCTGTGTGCCTTTGCATACTCCCAAATGTCCTTTCTGAATTTCGGAAATTTAACGTATGCAAAATTTGAAAACTTTTTGCTCTTGCACAAAAGTTTCCAAAACTTCTTAAACACTCCGCCTACCGCATCCCAGCCTGTTTTAATACCTTTAAATATCTTGCTGAGCCACGAAAACGGACTTTTATTATTCGGTTGTATATTTCTTGTTAATTTAGTTTCCATACCGAATTCAATCCTTAAAAAATGGTATTGTTTCTACAATACCATTTAATTTTATGACTGCACAGTAAAAAAGTCAATACATATGCACCATTGTTAAAAAAATGTTTACTTTTTAAACCTATTTACAATATATTGGTTTGCCATATCTTCAAGAGTGTCCTCCAAACCGCCAAGACCTTTGAAGTCGGGATTTTTTCTCTTTATTGCGTTTGTCAGAATGTAATCGCAAAGTGCAGGGTTTTTAGGCAAAAGCGGTCCGTGCAAATATGTTGCGACAACGTTTTTATACACAACACCCTCAACACCGGATTTTTCATCGTTTCCGTAACCGTAAACAACTCTGCCGAGCGGTGTGTGATTACCGATGTAAGTTCTTCCGCCGTGATTTTCAAAACCGACAATTTTTTGATTTAGAAAGTCATTTTCAAGTACGATATTTCCGATAAGACGTTTTTTGCCTTGTTCGGTGTAAATATTAAGTATATCAAGCCCTTCGATTGTTTCGTTTTCAAGCTTGTAATACTTACCCAAAAGCTGATAACCGCCGCACACTGCGACAAGTACACCGTTATCTTCAACATAATTTCTTATTTCGTTCTTGTGTTCCAAAAGTCTGTGGCAAACAATTTTCTGTTCTCTGTCCGAGCCGCCGCCTATGAACACAATATCAACGTCCGACAAATCAAATCCGCTGTCCTCACAGGTGTATGTCACAACCTCCGCGTCAATACCGCGCCACATAAGTCGTTTTCGCATACATTCGATATTTCCTCTGTCACCGTACAAATTCAAAAGGTCGGGATAAAGATGAAGTATTTTGATTTTCATTATGCCTCACCTCCGAGCTTTTTAAGTACCGCCTCTGTCGAATAAAGTGCGGTATAATTCACAAGTACATAGACAACTTCGCTGTCCGTTTCAAGACATTTTGTAATTGCGTCCGCCATATCCTGCGTCATACGGTCAACCTTTATATCCGAATACTTAAATCTAAGACTTATATCGTAAACTCTGATACCTGTTGTTGTAAGCGTGTTCAGATTTTCGTCCGCAATTTTATCAAAGTCCACGTCCCACAGCCACGACACGTCACGACCGTCATTAGCCTTGTCATTGATTGCGATTATAACGTCTTTCTTACGCTTGTCCGTATTTACCGTTGCAATGGCTTGGTTAAATCCTGCGGGATTTTTTGAAAGGCTTAGTATAACAGGCTTGTTGAATTTGTATTCCTGCATTCTGCCGATTTGCGGTTTGTAGCCCGTCAAAAGTTTTGCGAAATCGTCCGTTTTTTCTCCCAAAACATTTAGTGCACCGTATACGGCAATAAGGTTATATATATTGTAAAAACCTTTGTAATTTATCACCATAGGCTGATTGTTTATCGTAAACTTCATCGGTGTGTCGAGCGATACATTCTTGACTTCAAAATCAATCTCAGGTCGCTTGAAACCGCACGACGGGCAATAAAAATCGCCGAGCTGACTGTAATGATAGTAATTGTACTTCTGTTCCTCACCGCATACAGGACAGAAACGTCCTTCCTTTGTATCGTCAAGCTGAGGAAGTACCTTTTCGGATATTCCGTAATAATATGCCTTGACGTTTTCCTCTCTGCCGAACTGAACGCACAGCGGATCGTCACCGTTTAAAACAAGTTTTAAATTCGGCACTTTTTTTATTGCACGCTTGATAATATCCGAAGTAATGTCAATTTCGCCGTATCTGTCAAGCTGGTCACGGAATAGATTCGTTATAACCATAACATCGGGCTTTACATAGTCAAACACTATCGGCGTGTACGCCTCGTCAATTTCAAGACACGCATAGTCCGCTTTTAATTTGCCGAATATACTCATTTCCTGTAAAACGGTGGTTGCAATACCGCTAAGCATATTCGCACCGAGCTTATTGCAAATAACCTTATATCCCTTTGCCTCAAGTGCCGATGCCATAAGATTGTTTGTCGTTGTTTTTCCGTTTGTGCCGCAAGTTACGATTATCCCCTTTGACACGCATTTTTCCAAGCCTTTTACAAGGTCGGGACATATTTTAAGTGCATACGCACCCGGCGAAGAAGATGATTTTTTACCTACTGTTTTTCCGACTATGGTAAGAATTTTTCCGAGCCATATCGCAAGAAGTTTTCTCATTACAGTTATTCCTTTCAACTAATATAATATATGATTATACTACACTTTCTTCCCTTTTGCAACTTTCTCTTTAAAGTAATGAGGTTTTTATGTTCTTACTTTACTTTTTTTCGTGAATGTGTTATTATTGACACGAAATAAACATTAACATATCGAAAGAATGACGTAATTATGACAGACTTTATAACGCAGATTGATTTTAATATTTTAAACGCAATTCAAAGCATACGCAATCCGTTTCTTGATACAATTATGCCACTTATAACGTTTTTAGGCAGCGGCGGCATTGTATGGGCTGTAACTGCACTTATAATGCTTTGTTTCAAAAAATCACGAAAAACAGGTATTATAATAATAGTTTCACTGCTTTTGGGATTATTCCTTTCTACAATGGGGCTTAAAAATGTAATTGCACGTGAACGTCCATATAACACCGAAGGAGCGTTGCTTACAGTTGAAAATCTGCTGATAGGCGCGCCGTCGGGAAGATTTTCGTTTCCGTCCGGTCACGCAATATCTTCATTTTCCGCCGCAACGGTTATTTTGCTGTACAGCAAAAAATTAGGTATACCGGCAATTATTCTTGCGGCTTTGATATGCTTTACAAGGCTGTATCTGTATGTACATTTTCCGTCCGATGTTATTTGCGGTGCGTTGTTCGGAATATTGCTCGCGTTCTTGTCAAACTTCTTAGTCAATAAAATATGGGAGAAAATCAATGAAAGAAAATTATCAAATAATTCTAAACAAAACGATTGACGAAATTCAAAAAAACAATACCGTTCCGTCACTTCTTCTGCACAGCTGTTGTGCGCCTTGTTCAAGCTATGTACTTGAATATTTGTCGGAATATTTTGATATAACTATTTTCTATTACAATCCGAATATTTCACCCGAAGAAGAATTTTATAAGCGTGTCAGCGAGCAAAAGCGTCTTATAAACGAAATGCCTTTAAAAAGAAAAGTAAAGTTTATCGAGGGCAAATATGACTGTGAAAAATTTTATTCGATTGCAAAAGGGCTTGAAAATCTCAAAGAAGGTGGCGAGCGTTGCTTTAAATGTTACCGACTTCGTCTTGAAGAAACAGCAAAAACCGCCCAAAAGGACGGTTTTGATTACTTCACTACCACGCTTTCGATAAGTCCGCATAAAAATGCTCAAGTGCTTAACCAAATCGGTCTTGAACTTGAAGAAAGCTACAGTGTTAAATATCTATGCTCCGATTTCAAAAAGAAAAACGGTTATAAACGTTCTTGTGAACTTTCGGAAATATACGGTCTTTATCGTCAGAATTACTGCGGTTGTATTTATTCAAAGCTTGAGGCTGACGAACGTGAAAAAGCTAAAAATAATAACGAACAGCCGCTATCTGTGCAATAAATTCACGCACGCAAGATACAGGCAAAAGCGATATCGGTGTAGACGCACCTATATGTGTTGCGTCTATGCCGTTTATTTTTGCCATCAATTCCGAACGTAAAACGTGAAATTCGTTTGTGACAAATACGGCTTGTCCCTCGTCCATTATCAACTTTGAATATTCAAAATTTTCATATGTGCTTGTGGAGTTGTCCTCTTTTATAATTCTGTCTTCTCTTATTCCGTGATTTAAAAGGTAGTTTTCCATTGCCTGTGCCTCTGAAATTGTTTCGCCTTTGCCTTGTCCGCCGCTGACTATTGCTATTGCATTTCCGTTTTTGTTCATATATTCAGCCGCTTTTTCAAGTCGTCTTTCAAGTGCCAAAGACGGTGTATCGCCTTTCAGTCCCGCACCAAGCACGATTATATAATCTTCTCTGTATGTCGCATTGTCACTTTTTCCGACAACGCATATAATTCCCGAATAAATCACAAGTACAATCATTCCGAACATAAACAGACCTTTTATAAACTTCAAAAAGCCTTTTGTTTTGAACGCATCGTAAAACGTACTCCATAATATAAACATAATACCTATTGCAACGGTAAATGCCTCACCCACGCCCATTGATGTGGTTGACGCAAAATAAAGTCCGTCCGCCGAAAAAAGCAATCCCAATATAAATAATATTACTCGCATATACTGTCTCCTTATATTATTGAATATTCCATACATTCATAATGTAGCTTTGTGCCGATGTCTACACCCAACGGCAACAGTGCCATTGCTATGAATAATTCTTCCTCACTTTCAATATCCGTACGCTTTAGGTACGCATATTCCCCTTCAATTCTTGATACAATATAATCCTTCGGTTCCATATTTGACCTCCATATTTGCTTTTATACTCATATAATACATTAACTATTATATCATTGTCAATAATTTTTTATTTTTTTGAAAAAAAGTGTTGACAAAAGCATTTTTATGTGCTATTATATTATCTGTCGTCAGACGTAAAACATAATATGCGTGATTAGCTCAGTTGGTAGAGCACCTGACTCTTAATCAGGGTGTCCAGGGTTCGAA
>ERZ772885.731-NODE-731-length-22455-cov-6.534955_pt1 | contig 22455 bp, 20 predicted proteins | sample MGYA00580580_ERZ772885 | MGnify/ENA primary metagenome ERZ772885 (study PRJEB29015, sample SAMEA2737673) | human gut metagenome | biome: human gut; feature: human-associated habitat; material: faeces | place: China | collected 2012 ...
TGTTTCCTTCAAGGACTGAGAGGCCGCTTCCCCAGTTAATAAATTAAATCCCAAGTAAATCTATGCATCGAAGTCTACTTCAAATGTACCTTCCGGTGTCTTCATCGTCAGAACTCCCAGATTAAAATCCTCATCCCGAATCGTAATATGATACTCAAATACCACATCTTCTTCAAATTTTGACAATAATAAATACGTCCCGTTTTCTTTTCCATCGATCTGATCACAGATATCATCATATACATCTGCCCCCGAGATTGGTCTCGGATATCCGGATGCCTTTATTTTTTTTTCAATCAATTCATATAATTCATTCATTTTCTTTCTCCTTTAATCTTCCTGATTATTATTTGTTTTGATCTCATACTCTATTGATTCATAATAATGGTTAAATCACCTTATACCTTAACCATCTTCTGCTATGGAATCTCCATGTAAATATTACTGCACGCACTGTCCAGTCGGCAAACATTCCGATCCAGACACCCATCGTTCCAAATCCCAGAAATCGGATCAGTATCACGCACAGACAAAATCGGCACAGCCACATGACCAGACACGACGTGATCATAGAAAATTTTACGTCTCCCGCCGCACGAAGTCCGTATGCCGGAACAAATGCCAGCGTCCATACAATCGGCTTCACAATCGTAATCCAGATTACCATATGGAAACACATCTTTGCACTTGCAGGCTCCATGCCGCCAAGAACTGTTACAGGTCCGGTCAATGCAAATACCAGCAAGCAGCTTACAATGATTGCCACTTCCGCGATCACGCTTAATTTTTTTATGTAATAGACCGCCTCATCTTTTCTGTCCGCTCCCATACACTGACCTACAATTGTCATCAACCCTACACCAATTCCGATTGCCGCCATTCCATTCAGATTCTCCAGAATATTTGTCATTGCCTGTGCTGCGATTGCTGTTGTACCTAATGTTGATACGGTAGACTGTATCGCCAGTTTCCCAAGCTGGAACATACTGTTTTCCACACCGGACGGAATTCCGATTCCGAGTATTCTCCGGATCATTGCCCAGTCCGGACGGATTTTCAGGTAATCTCTTACCACGATTGGCTGCCGGTCTTTTCTTAATTGAATCAATACTACCACTGCACAGAATATACGGGAGACCAGTGTAGAAATTGCCGCACCCGCAACTCCCATATGGAAAATCCAGATCATAATTGCATTTCCAACAATATTCATCGCATTCGATATCATGGAAATGAGCATTGGACCCTTCGTATTCTCCTGCGCGCGAAAAATGGATGCCGCCGAATCATATGCCGCTATGAACGGAAATGAAATAGCTGTATAAAAGAAATATGTCTCTGAGGCTCTCATAACGTCTGCTTCTACTGAACCAAAAATCAGGCGCAAAAGCGGTTTCTTAAATCCCAGACATAACACACTGACTGCGATCGAGATGGCCGTGATGATGAATAACACCTGTCTTGCAGATTCATTCGCCATCTTTTTATTCTGTTGTCCGATATACTGTGAACAGACAATTGCTCCTCCTGCTGCCAGTGCCGAAAATGCCTGTATCACAAGAATATTGATAGAGTCCACCAGCGATACTGCCGAGATAGCTGCAGATCCAATATTACTTACCATCATCGTATCTGCCGTTCCCATAATTGAATTCAATAACTGTTCCAGAACGACCGGTATCAGAATACCGGCGATCATTTTATTCGAAAACATATGCTGTTGTTTCACTTTTTCTGTCATCACTTTTTCTGCTCCATAATATGAATGATTTCTTTATCCGTCTGCGCCATCCCCTGATTACCAATCTGTGCCATATGACGGATACAGTCTTCCGGTGTCTCTGCACAGATACCGTCACTCACACGAAGCGGCGCATCATGAACGGCCGTCAGCGCACAAAGCAGGGCTGCTGCTGATCCTGTTGCAACCTTCATTGCACAGCCGACCTTTCCGCCGTCACAGATCATTCCCGTTACCGTCCCGGACATATTTCGCACCGCATACCCAAGCTGTTCGTCACTGCCTCCCAGCAGGTAAGCAATTCCTACGGATGCAGCCGTTGATGATGCCATGACACAGGAGCACATCGGTGACAGCTTTCCTATATAAGCATTGATATAACGGTTCACCAGGTGAGCAATTGCAAGCGCACGCACCTTTTTCTCCATTGACACTTCCAATGCGTCTGCTGCTTCACTGACCGGCAGGATCACTACCAGACCTTTTGTTCCCGCACCGGAACTGCTCATCGTCGGCAGCGGACAGCCGTCCAGACGGCTCTCGGCTGCCGAACTTACTTTCAGCATAATTCTGGTCAGCAGATCATTCTTCAACACCTCTGAACCTTTTTCACTCCGAAGCGTATCTGCAATTCCTACTCCGACTTTCTTATCTTCGGAATAAGCTGCCAGTCTTTCATTCATTTCCACTCCATCCATCAGGAAATGTAATTCTTCCTCTGAAGCTGTATCTGCAACCTGGCGGATCTGTGCAATTGTCATCTGTTTCAACGCCTCAATCAGAGCATTATCTGATGCCTGTCCGTTTTCCTGATTTTTTTCATATATAATCTTTCCATTTTTCTCCAGATATACAAGATTCGTATGTGTTCCTCTGATGACCGATGTGATCATATCTGCTTCTGTCTTGATCTTACATTTCACATACAATCCCTGCTCCTGCTCTTTAATCTTCACGGATACAGCAGCCATACCGCACAGTTCTTTCATCTGTTCCAGAATTTCCGGTGTGATATCTTCCAGAAGTTCCAGCCCTTTTTCCGGATTCTTAAGATATACTCCCAATGCTGCTGCATATGGAAGTCCTACATAATCACAGCCTGGGATTCCTGCCGACATTCCATTTTTATAGATTCCTGCATTTACTTCCACTTCTATCGAACGGATCTTATTTTCCGTCATTTTCCCTGCATTTGCTGCGCACAGTGCTACACATACCGGTTCCGTGCAGCCAAGTGCCGGAACTACGTCATTCTTTAAAAGTGTAATCATTTCTTCTTTTTTTAACATATCTCTTCTCCAAACTTTTTATTTCGACCAGGTTGGTTCTTCCTCTCCTGTATAGGCAAATCTGCCGTCATTCTTTTCTTCCAGTGCTTTGATCATATGATAGGTATATTCATTATATGGTGTTGGAATCCCCAGTTCTTTTCCCATACGCATCAGCGCTCCGGAAAACATATCGATCTCCGTATGACGTTCTGCATCCAGATCCTGTAATGTGGAATAACGGGCCTTTGGCGGAACCGCACTTCCCCGTCCGGACATTCTGTCCGCTTTACTGATGTCAATTCCTTTCGCTTCTGCAATTGCTTCCAGTTCTTTTTTCAAACCATTCTGAATTGCTTTCATATGTTCACTGTCCCGGTAACAGCCAACACCTGCTCCCAGGATTGCCTGTGGCAGATTATTGCAGACATTCAGACGGAATTTACACCATACTTCTTCTATTGCATATTCCGTTGAGCGGTAATGGATTCCCGTACCGGCAAACAGTTCTTTCACCGCCTTTACCCTTTCACTTTCGTATGGGGCTTCATATTCACCGAAGATGATCCCAAGTGTTGTCTCCGGATCGAAATGATATCCGTCCGCTTCTCTGTGCGACGCTACTTTAATCACAGCCGGAAGAATGTGTAACTTTCCAATCTGTTCTGCGATGATCTCTTCGCTGTCCACGCCATTCATCAGGCTCATTACACTGGTATCTTTTCCAACTATTTTTCGGATGCTTTCCAATGCTCCCGGTAATGCACCGTATTTTAACGAAACGATCAGGAAATCCACATTTTCTGCTTCCTCTGGTGTCCACACCTCCGGATGATAGACCTTTCCGTTGATCGCACAGCCCTGACGGCTCAGTCTTTCCTTTCTCTCTCCTTCGGCGATCACACCAAGCTTTATATCTTCACGGTCCGCAAGTCCCCAGATCACATAGGAACCTACCGCACCTGCACCTAATACTGCAACTGATGTTATCTTCATGATTCTTGTCCTTTCATGTTCTGTCTCTGTTAATCCTCAGAATCGACCGCCAGCAACTTCTCTTGCATACTTTTGTATCTACATGACCTGCCACTGGCAGTTCCTTACGAACACATGGCGATACCAAAAAAATGGCTGCAATCAGTTCCCTGACTGCAACCATTTTATCACATTTTTTATACTTCGGTAGGATTATTTCAATTTTCCGTATTCTTCATCGGATACTGCCTCGCACCATTCATTGGAATTCTTTACATCGGTGTTCCTACTTCGATCAGATTGCCATCCGGATCATAGAAACGGACCACCTTCTGCCCCCAGCTGTGTGTCATCAGCCGGTTGACATACCTAACATTAGGATACAACTTTTCAAGCTTTCTGGCAAATGCTTCGATATCCGGTTCTTCGAAATATAACTCACTGGCATGATTTTCTGGAATAATATCCTTATTCAGAACTTCTTTCCATATCTTTTCGTCCTGAAGTACCAGGCCTTCCGTTAATATCACATTGCCGTCATTGTCAAGAATTGTATTCAGTCCGAACAGGTCATGATAGAATTGTTTGGAATGTTCGATATCTTTTACAACAATTAATATATTTTTTAATCGCATTTCTTTTCTCCATTATGCATTGACTTTTCCCGGATTTCATTTTCCCTGAGCTTTATTTTATCCAGACTTTATTTTCCCTGTTCTGCCAGATATTCTTCTGTCAAAGCTACGGCATCTGCGATACACTGTGGACAACTGCAGAGAACTTTTCCTGTCTCCACACCTTTTAACTCCCGGCAGATGCAGGAACCATTTTTCTCTTTGAATTTTTCTACTTTGCTTCGGATCTTCTTATATGTATCCCCTTTGGTTCTGGATCCTTCTTCTGTGCCTCCCTGACTGTTATCAAGGCCGATGATCATTGCCATTCCAGACAATGCACCACACATCTCCATCACGCCCATACCCAGACCAAAACCTTCTGCGATACGAAACATATCGTCTTCACTGATTCCGAATTCTTTGCAAAATGTACAGGCTACTGCCTGGGCGCAGTTGCATCCTCTCTGGTGTAATTCTGCTGCATGTTCTGCTTTTGTATTCATGTTAGTCTACTCTCCTTTTGGTTATATATTTTTACTTTTTATTTCATTTTTAGTTAATTCTTATCTATCTCCGTTTCCGATCTTATTCAGATTATTCATGCTTGCCGCTTCCAATGTATTTAATTGTTGTACCGTTAACTGTCGTAATAATTTCATCCGTTCTTTCTGATTCTTATTCTGATTAATCAAAATAGCATTATAACTCTCCTAATTTGCTAGTACCAACCTTTCCCCATTGCCCCTCCTGTTATAATATCGCATACTTTATTAAACCAAATTACTATTATTTAATATATTTTAACATAAAACTATACACAATTGCAATTATTAGTTAATAGCAAAAAGTAAAATCAATACACCCAACACCTTTCATTGACTTTTCCAGATACTCAGATTACAAAAAGAAGCCAGATTTCTCCGACTTCCTTTCAAACTACGATTTCTATATATTCTTATTTCATAATCAGATTCAACACACCTGTTGACTGCAGGAACAGAATCACCATGATAACCGGCATAATATAACGCATCATCACATTATATAACTTTTTACGTTTGAATTTCTCGCCATTCAGTTCCATTTCCTCTGCAATCCATGACGGCTTCATGATCCAGCCGATCAAGATTGCTGATAACAGCGAAATAAACGGCATCATAAAGCTGTTACTGATATAGTCCATGATATCCAGAAGCTGTCCTGTACTTCCGTTTGGAAGTGCAACTTCTACATAGAAGATGCTGTATCCAAGTGCGATCACTGCTGTTGCGATAAGGTAGATCACCGATAACACTCTGGTCGTCTTCTTACGCTCTGTGTGAAATAATTCCATACAGTTTGCAGTGATTGATTCCAGTACCGAAATGCAGGATGTCAATGCGGCAAATCCTGCCAGTACAAAGAACAGAATTCCGATCACACGTCCGACCGTTCCCATACTGTAGAATACCTTTGGCAATGATACAAACATCAGTCCCGGTCCCGCTGACATTCCGTCCAAACCGGAGAATACGAATACTGCTGGGATGATCATAACACCGGCAAGGAATGCAACTCCGGTATCCATGATCTCAATCTGCGATACTGCCTTATTCAGATCTACATCTTTCTTAACATATGAGCCATATGTAATCATAATTCCCATTGATACACTCAGAGAGAAGAACAGCTGGCTCATTGCGTCCAGTGTAATCTGCAGGAAGCGGCCAACCGTAATTCCTGTCAGATCCGGTTTCATATACACCTTAAGCCCCTGCAATCCGGTACGTACCGTTCCATCATCCAGCGTAGTCTTCAATGTAAGTGAGAAAATTGCAATTCCGATTACCATAATCAGCAGAACCGGCATGATAAATTTCGAAACCCGTTCGATTCCCTCTTCTACACCGTTATATACGATCAATGCTGTCAGCAGCATAAAGATCAATCCATACCACACCGACGATGGTGAAGAAATGAATGCGGTAAAGCAGTCATCTGCTACTGCCTGCTTCCCTGAGCTTGTAAGATAAATAACAATGTATCTTAAAATCCATCCGCCTATAACTGCGTAATAGGTCATGATCAACACCGGAACCAAGAATGTGATCACTCCAAGAAATTTCCATTTTTTCTGCATTGATTCATAAGCATAGATTGCACTTTTGCCTGTCTTGCGGCCAATTGCAATATCCGTAGTCAATAACACAAATCCGACCGTCAACACCAGTACTAGATAGATAAGCAGGAACAATCCGCCTCCATCTTTTGCCGCCAGATATGGAAAGCGCCAGAGATTTCCTACACCGACTGCGCTTCCGGCAGCTGCAAATACAAATCCAATCTGCCCGCTAAAGCTATTTTTTTGTTTCATACTCTTTTTTCCTCTCATTTTCGTTAATACTTCAATATTTTACCATTAATTCATTAAAAATAAAACAAGAAATTTTGTAATCCATCCACCCCCTGTCACTGATCTTTCACATCTGAATATACTATAAAGCATAGAATATATTTCCCTGGGAGGATCTTATGAAAAAGTGTATCACCGCTCTTCTTCTACTTTTTACACTATCCGTCACTTCACTTTTGGCATGCACATCCGCTGATAAACCGGAATCTGCGACAGGCAAAACTTCAAAATCTTCAAAATCTATCAATGATAAAAAGACGGATCTGATTCCTGTCACACTGAATGAAGTCGCTCATTCTATCTTCTATGCACCGATGTATGTTGCAATGGAAAAGAATTATTTTGAGAAGGAAGGGATCGACCTTTCTCTCGTGACCGGTTTTGGCGCCGACAAGACCATGACTGCTGTCCTTTCCGGAACAGCCGACATCGGATTTATGGGATCAGAAGCTTCCATTTATACTTATAATGAAGGGGCTCATGATTATGTCGTGAATTTTGCACAGCTCACTCAGCGAGCCGGAAACTTCCTAGTTGCCAGAGAGGATATTAAAAATTTTAAATGGGAAGATCTGAAAGGCAGAAAAGTTATTGGCGGGCGGAAAGGCGGCATGCCTGAAATGGTATTCGAATATATCTTAAAGCAGAATCACATTGACCCAGCCTCTGATCTTACAATTGACCAGAACATTGATTTCGGTTCTACAGCTGCAGCCTTTGCTGAAGAAAAAGCAGACTATGACTTCACGGTAGAATTTGAACCAGGCGCAACCAACCTTGAAAAACAAGAAAAAGGATATGTTGTAGCTTCTCTCGGAACTGACAGCGGATATGTCCCATACACCGCATTCTCTGCAAAGAAAAGTTACATCTCGCAACATCCGGAAATCATTCAGGGATTTACCAATGCTTTGCAAAAAGGTATGAATTATGTGGCATCTCACACTCCGGAAGAAATTGCTCAGGTAATTGCGCCTCAGTTCAAAGAGACGACACCGGATACCATTACAACCATCGTATCCCGTTACTATGAACAGGACACATGGAAGAAGGATCTAATCTTCCGTCAGGAAAGTTTTGATCTTCTTCAGGATATTTTAGAAGATGCCGGAGAACTAAAAAAACGTGCTCCGTATAAGAATCTTGTAACGACAATTTATGCCGAAAAATCCGCAAAAGCAGTTAAAGATACAACGATTTCACATTAATCACAAAAATAATGTTGCAACCATTTCTTTGGTTTGCAACATTATTTTTGACTCTGTCTTCTCCTATTCTCTCTCTGTATCCAAATGCTCTTTCACATAACCACTGACTTTATCTCTCGGCATCTCCATCACCACCGCCAGTTCCCCATACAGGAACTTTTCAGCACTGGACATATATCTCTCATCGATATTAATCGTCTTTTTCCCTGCCTGGATTCTTTCTTTATTTCTCCCATAAGATGTCTTGATCAATGAAACCCATTCTCTGCACTGATTGTGTAATAACGCATTTTTGTACATTGCTTCCCGCTGCTTTTCATTCGTCACACCGATTGTATCAATCTCCGACATCTCTTTGATCAGATTCTCTGCTTCTTCTTTTGTAATTAACTGTCTGATCTGCTCCCTCTTGTTGTCAACCGGTGTATAGACCGTTCCGGCTGCATCATATACCGGTTTTAACGTATAATACTCTTTATCCGAACTGCCCATATCAATCTTTCCAATATTTACCACTTCACAGACGCCCTCCTTATAATGCGCCACATAATCTCCTATTCTGAACATTTCTGCCTCCTGTTCTTAACACTTCTCTCATGGTAACTTCTGCAGACGTATGACAACGCTAAAAGGGCGCACAATCCGAAGTTATATCGAACTGCACGCCAACTTTTCTGGTATCGTATTATGAAATTTGTAAACGCGCTGACATAAACTCTTGATATAGCTATTATAACATAACTCTTGATATCAGTGTCAACCAACGTGAAATTTTTTATGCATTTCTTCTTTAAATTCTTTTCTTTTGAACATGATAAGTCCAATCATCAGCAGAAAACTACAGCCGATACAGATGACAGACGGGGTTCTGTAGCGGATCACCCCTGTCATGAGCAGTACGAACGGCAGTATCATCGAATATACCGACGCCATTACATAATATATCATATACTCTCTTGGTGATAATGACCGTATTCGGGATATGATCAGCATTACAATCTGGATCAATAGGCAGATATTCGGGATTCCGATATTTACCGACCATCCCCTCCATCCGGTTCCCAGATCCCATAACACGCAGATGCCGGACATGATCAGAAGCTGCCACGCCGCATTCTTCAACAGGTTAAAGCGCTTCACATACCCAACTGCCATCGTCAACCACATCGTTGCACAGCCGGACGCTACATATACCGACCAGTGTACCCCAGGGGATATGATGATATCGGTCATCATACTGAGCACAATTGCTGCAATACAGCAGAATGTAAATATCTGCAACACTTTCTTCCCTTCGTAATTTGCTTTTGCATCCTCCGGAAAATCTGCTTCTGTAACCGTAACCTGTACGCCGAGTTCTGTCAGTATCCGGTAAAAATTCCGCTGGATATTTGTACTGTCATATCTTGATGTAAAACTGAGTGAAAGTGTATCCTTAAAAGAACAGATACATAATTCTGTCCGGTTCGTACTGGTATACACTCCGAATTTTTCAATATAGTCCGCATAATCTTCCGGCATCTTTACTACACTCATATTAGAAAGCACAGCCGTCACTTCCTGCTCTGCCATCTTAGCTCCTGCACGGATACACCGGTTCTTAAGTTCCAGAGGTGCCCACTTTAAAATTTTATGCTTTTCTATTGCGATCAATTCATTCATCCGACCTGCCATATGTTCCTTAGACAGATTCTCCCGAAAATATATCTTAACTGTTTCCAGTACATCTTCAAACGAATCTTTTTCTTCTCCAAACTGATATCCCGGTTCTATATAACCAAAGAAATTCAGCATCGAATCGGATGGAAATATCTTTCTTAAATTCACCGGAACCATCAGTATGACCGGCTTTTTTTCCTGTATCCGGCTCATTTCCTCATGAATTGCACATATGAATGCCGTCGTTAAAAGCACCGACATGGATACTCCCTTTTCCCTGCTGATGCCCAAAAGTTCTTTTACCGGCACAGTCGCCTCATTGACTTGCAGTTCTTCGTATCCCTTTCCGTTCTTTTTAATCTGAAATGCCTTGATCTTCTTCTTTTTCTTTCTTGGAAAATCCGGATCGTAATAACGGCTGAAGCTGTCATCCTCCTGATCCTTTACCGTCAGATACTGATCTGATAATTCAACCGGTTCAAGTTCATCCTTATGAACCAGATGTAGATAATTCTTCACCAGTTCCCGCAAGAATTCCGTCGCGCCGGTTCCATCAGTCAGTGCATGAAACACTTCAAAATTAATCCGTTTTTTATAATAGGTCACTTCGAATAGAAGCGTCTTTTTATCCCGTACATACAGACTGCTGCATGGTTCTTTATATTCTTTTCTTACTATCGGTCTTAATTCGCTTTTCTCCAGATAGTGCCAGAACAAGCCTTTTCTCATGACCGACAGGAATACCGGATATTTCTCAATTGTCTGATCCAGTGCCTCCTGCAAGGCATTTTCTTCCACTTCTTCCTTCAGTTCACAATAGAACCGGAATACTCTGGTATCTTTCGGACTGCTGGCGGCAGAAAATAACTTTGCCGCATTATCCAGACTTCTCCAGTAAGCACGTTTTTGTTCAAACACTGCTTTTCCCCTTTCTCTCTCCCGCTGCTATTTACCATCCGCCGGATTGACATTCTTTTCGCTTTCTTTCTGTCCATAGCTGTCAAGAAAGCGGTTAATAATCGCGAAGCTCTCCTGCACATGGTAATATTTTACCCCAAGTGCAAAAAATCCGTGAAGTGCATCCTGAATCCGGTGAATCTCCACCTGATTTCCGGCTTCTTTCAGACGCCTTCCATACTCTTCCCCTTCATCTCTGAGCGGATCACATTCTGCTGTTAAGATCAATGTATCCGGCTGGTTACTGTAATCCGTTTCCATCAGAGGTGCAAGATATTTACTCCTCTTATCTTCTTCTGCCGAAGCATAAAAATTAATATAATCCCTCATCTTTCCAGCTGTCAGAAGATACTCTGTTCCATAGCGTCTGACTGACAGATACGGGGAATTCTCACTGTAATCATTATTCACTGCCGGATAGATCAGAATCTGTCTCTTTGGCAGAAATTCTCCCTGATCTCTTGCCATCAGTGAAACAGCTGCTGCCAGATTCCCGCCTGCGCTGTCCCCGATCAAAGTGATCTTGTCCGGATCTGTATTCAAAATGAACCGGTTCGTAAACATAGCCTTTGCCGCCATATAACAGTCATAGAAACCTGTCGGAAATGGATATTCCGGTGCCAGCCTGTACTCTACCGATACAACAATATGATTTGTTGCCGATGCCAGACGGGCACAGATTCTCTCATAATTGTCAATACTTTCCGTTACCCATCCGCCTCCGTGAAAGAACAACAATGCCGGGAGATCATCTTCCATCTTCTCTCCCGGAAGGAATATCCTCACCGGAATCTGATGATCACCGTTATAAATCTTATAATCAATCGTCTTATAAAAGATTTTCATTGGATCGATTGCCTTTAAATTTGCCAGATGCCTCGAGGCTTCTACTTCAATGCCGTCAAAAGACAGAGCTTTCAATACTCTTCTCATGGATTTATTAATCGCCATACTACTTCCTTTACCTGTAACTTTTCTTTCTGATTTTCCTTATCTGATATATCCTTCTTCATACGCTTTTGCCTTATTAAATGCATATAATTCTGCAAATGTCGCCTCCCTGTACGGATTTACATAGAATATCCCAACGATTCCACAGGTAATTGCAGACAGTAATATCCATCCGATAAATGACAGATCCAGAATAAATGTCTCCATCTTCTGCCCGTCCATCATACGCTTACTGATCTGAAATGCTTCTTTTCTGTCCATTCCCGGATTCTCTGCAAGAATGTAAGGGATCATCAGATATTCATAATGTTTTACAATTCCCGGAATAACGAAAAGCAGCGTCCACAAAGATGTAAACAGATTTTTCAGGAACATCACCAACACAACATTCACATAATGTCCGGAACGGAATGCATCAAATATGGTTCCGACTGTTGGATTCTCTGTCTTATTGAGAACAAAGAACCTTTTTCCGCCTACTTCCAGAAGACTTCCCACAAATATCTCCAGTGCCAGAATTATGAGAGTCACTATAATTGCTGCCATTGTAATCGCCAATCCGGCAAACAGATATCCAAATCCATCTGTTCCATACAAACTGTTCTGCGAAGCACTGCCTCCGGCTCTTCCTCCATTCACACCACTTAATCCTGTGATAATTCCCATGATCACGGCTACAGCGACACATGACCAGTAATTCTTTTTAAATGCAATCCTGCCATTCGTTTTCAGTCTTTCTCTTGTCCAACTCATATCATATCCTCCTTGTCTATTCTTTTGTTATGTCTGCATTCTGAATCTTTTCATTCAGATCATTCAGATATACCCAACGCTCCATCTTTTCATCCAGTTCATTCCCTGCCTCTTCTTTTTTATCCATGAGTTCCCGTAATTTCACTGAATTAGTCGCATTAGCTGCAATCTGTGCATCCAGCGTCTCGAGCTTTTCTTCAAGCTTTGCAATATCATCGTCGATGGTCTCAAACTCCCGCTGCTCTTTATACGTGAACTTAAGTTTCGGTTTTCTCTGCTTCCATGTATCTTTGGAAGAACTTTCCCCTTTCGTTGATTGTTCTTCTGTTGCTGCAGCATGTCCTTTCAATGACATCTCCGTATCCAGACCTTCCAGTTCTTTCCGGATCAGATAATCAGAATATCCTCCCTCAAACTGGCGTACCTTCCCGTCTCCTTCAAAAGAAAAAATACGGTTCACGATACGATCAAGGAAATACCGGTCATGAGATACTGTTATGATAATTCCGTCAAAGTGATCCAGATAATCCTCCAGAATGGTCAGTGTCTGGATATCCAGATCATTCGTCGGCTCATCCAGGATCAGCACATTCGGCGCACTCATCAGCACACGCATCAGATACAATCTCCGCTTTTCTCCTCCGGAAAGCTTCTCGATTTTCGACCACTGCATGGCTCCGTCAAATAAAAAACGCTCCAGCATCTGTGATGCCGTGATCTTTCCGTCAGATGTAGTGACATATTCCCCCACTTCTTTCACATAGTCGATCACTTTCATGGACGCATCCATATATTCGTTCTCCTGCGAGAAATATCCAATCCGGATAGTCTGCCCGATTTCTATTGTTCCACTGTCTGGCCTCACGATCCCATTGATGATCTTAAGAAGTGTTGTCTTGCCACAGCCGTTCGGACCGATAATTCCAATGCGGTCATTTTTCAGGAATATATAGCTGTAATCACTGATCAGCTTTCTGTTACCATAAGATTTGCTGATATTCTCCAGCTCGATCGTCTTATTTCCCATACGGGATGCTACGGAATCCAGTACCACTCTCTTTTCTTCCTGAATATCCTTGATCTCCTGCATCGCTTTGATCCGGTCAATATGTGCTTTCTGCTTCGTGCTTCTGGCTCTTGCACCTCTTCCCAGCCATTCAAGTTCGGTGCGGAGAAGGCTCTTCCTCTTCCGTTCCGTAGCCAGTGCCATATCCTGACGCTCTGCTTTCAATTTAACAAATTCGGAATAATTTCCCGGATAACTGTATAGCTTCCCCTGATCCACTTCCACGATTCTTGTTGCCACACGATCCAGGAAGTAACGGTCATGCGTAACCATCAGTATTGCCCCTCTAAAGCCGATCAGATATTCCTCCAGCCACTCTGACATTGCATTATCCAGGTGGTTCGTCGGCTCATCTAAGATCAGTATGTCAGCCGGTGTCAGCAGTGCATTGACCAGTGCAATCCTCTTCTTCTGTCCGCCGGACATATGCTCTACTTTTTCATCATAATCATAGAACCCCAGCTGATTCAGCATAGATCTTGCATCTGCCTCGATCGTCCACTGGTTCAGTTCATTTACATTATCTGCAATTGCTGCGCGAAGAACTGTTGTTCCCTCTTCGAATTCCGGTGTCTGCGGAAGATAGCAGATCTTCACCTGCTTTCCCATACTGATCTTCCCTTCATCATATGGTTCGATTCCTGCAGTCACTTTTAACAGCGTAGACTTTCCCATCCCATTGATTCCGATCACACCGATCTTCTCATTTTCATTGATACTGAATGCAACATCATTCAGAAGAACACGGTCTGTATAAGCCTTTGTAATATGTTCCATCGTAAGTAAATTCATACGTTTGTTCTCCTTCATGTATCTTTCGGATACTTTTATAAGTCATAAAAGAGACCGGAAACACCGATCTCTTTTCGTTCTCCACTTTCTATTATATTTTACAGAAAGATATATTTCAATATGAATAATACCGCAAGTACATACATTAATGCGCTGATCTTCTTTTCTTTTGCCTTTCCAGTCATCAGATTCAGGATCACGTAAGAAATCACTCCCATAGAGATACCTTCTGAGATGCTGTAGAAAAATGGCATAGCCAGGATACAGATGTAGCATGGCAGTGCTTCTGAAAAATCATCAAAATCAACGTGCGCCACATTTGTCAACATATAGAATCCCACTACGATCAATGCCGGTGCTGTTGCAAACGATGGAATTGCAAGGAAGATTGGTGACAGGAACAACGACAACCCGAATAAAATGGCTGTTGTTGCGGAAGTCAGCCCGGTTCTTCCTCCTTCAGATACGCCTGATGCACTTTCCACGAACGTGGTAGTCGTTGTTGTTCCAAGAACTGCTCCGACGGTTGTTGCAACCGCATCAGCCATCAGTGCCCCTTTGATATTCGGAAGATGTCCTTCTTCATCTAACATACCTGCCTTGGTAGATACACCAATCAATGTTCCGATCGTATCAAACATATCAACAAATAAAAATGCAAAGATAACGACGATGAAATTCAGGGAAAATACTCCGCTAAAATCAAGTTTACCAAATACCGGCATGATACTAGGGATTGAAAATCCACTGCTAAAGTCCGGAAGCAGACTGTAGAATCCAATCTCCGGATCCGGCACATAGATACCTGTCATCTGGCAGATAATTCCTAAAATCCATGTGAGCAGGATTCCCCATAAAATATTTCCCTTTACATTCTTAATTACCAGAATTCCTGTAATTCCCACACCGATCAATGCAAGAAGAACCGTGATTCCTACGTTATTCATGGATGCTTCCACACCTTTTGCACTGTTGTACCCATCAATTGAGAATAACTCCAAAAGCGTAGAACCTCCCACTACGATATTTGCATTCTGAAGTCCGATAAATGCGATGAACAATCCGATGCCGACACTGACTGCAGACTTCAGATTTTTCGGGATTGCATTGAAGATTGCCTCACGGATATCTGTAAGCGAAAGTACGATAAATACGATACCTTCTACAAAGACGGCTGTCAGTGCAACTTCCCACTTATATCCCATTCCGAGAACAACGGTATATGCAAAGTACGCATTCAATCCCATTCCCGGCGCCAGTGCAAACGGATAATTGGCAAAGAATGCCATCAGAAACGTACCGATCATTGCCGCCAGTGCTGTGGATGTAAAGATCGCACCGGAATCCATCCCTGTCGCAGACAGGATACTCGGATTGACCGCAAGGATGTACGCCATGGTCATGAACGTGGTGATACCTGCCATAACCTCGGTCCTGACATTCGTCCCGTTCTCACGGAGCTTAAATAATTTTTCCAACATGTTACTCTTTTCCTCCTTATACTCTCAACAACAAGATATTAACTATAACTTACTGTATTTCCCTTATTTTTTTTCTCAAAGCAAGTACCTGGCTCGGTGCTACAGACAACTCATCGATCCCCATCTGGATAAACTTCTCAGTCAGACTAAGATCAGCCGCCAGATCACCGCATAATGCGATTTTCTTTCCTTCCAGGTGGATATTATTGGCAATAATACGGATCATCTTAAGAAGCGCCGGATGATGTGTATTATAAAAGCGCTCCAGTCTGCTGTTTGTTCTGTCCATTCCGAGTGTCAGCTGTGTCAGGTCATTCGTTCCGATACTGAAGAAATCTGCTTCTCTTGCCAGCTCTCCACTGATCATAACCGCTGCAGGCGTCTCGATCATAACACCGATCTTAATCTCTTCATTGAACGGAATCTTCTCGTCTTTCAGTTCATTCTTTATCTTTTCCAGAATCAGTTTCGCCTGTTTTACTTCTTCCACATCCGTGATCATCGGAAACATGACCGACATATTTCCATATGCGGATGCACGTAAAATTGCACGGAGCTGTGTCTTAAATATCTCATCTTTATCCAGCGATACACGGATTCCCCTATAGCCGATCTCCGGATTTCTATCTTCTCCGAGCTCTAGACATTCTGCCTGCTTTTCGCCTCCCAGATCTGCGGTACGGATTACGACCTTTTTGGTGCCCATTGCCTCTGCTGCCAGACGGTATACCTGGAACTGCTGTTCTTCTGTCGGCAGCTTTGTCCCATTTTCGATATACAGGAATTCGCTACGGAATAATCCGATTCCTCCGGCATCACTTCTCAGTACGTTTTCTATATCTTCCCTGGTTCCGATATTTGCACAGACGTCAATCTTCTGTCCACTCTGTGTAATATTCTCTTTTCCCTTCAGACGTTCCAGATTCTGTACCTGGGTATGATTCTCATCCTGCTTCTGCTTCATCTTGGAAATCGTCGTATAATCCGGCTCAATATATACTTTTCCCTCAAAACCGTCGATGATGATCGTCTTGCCTTCGTATTCTTTTTTCAGGGATTCTCCCAGTCCGATCACCGATGGTATTCCTTTGGTTCTTGCAAGCACAGCCGTGTGGGAATTGATAGTTCCATATCTGGTCACAAATCCAAGAATTTTGCTCTTATCAAACTTTACAGTCTCACTTGGATAAAGTTCTCCCGCAGCAAGAATAAACGGCTCATCCGTCAGCATCTTATCTTTCCATGTCCTTGCAAGAATCCGGAGTACTCTTGTCGATACATCCTTTACATCTGCCTCATGCCCCTGCACATAATTCTTATTACTCTTTGAAGCGCTTGCCAAAATATTTTCAACCGCATTTTTTACCGCATATTCTGCATTCAGCTTATGCTCAACAATAATACTTGTAATCTGACGGATGATCTCCTGGTCTTCCAGGATCATCTGCTGCATCTCAAAGATTGCCGCATTCGCTTCTCCGACATCCTTCGCTGCCAGATCATACAGATCGCGTAATTCCTGCAATGCCTTCTGTCTGGCTTTTTGAAAACGCATCACTTCTTTTTCTACATCTTTGACATAGATCCTGCGGATTTCTTTTGTATCACGCTTATAAAAGGAAAGTCTTCCGATCGCAATTCCTTCCGATATCTTTTTTCCTGTCAATGTAATCATAGTTTTTCCAACCTTTTAATCCTTTGTTAGTTTGAACAATATTACTTTACACGTTTGACGTTCATTCGTCAAGTAGATTGATTTTTTGTACAAAAACACAAAAACATTTCATATATCCATTGACGTATTTATCAATATATGCTAATCTGACAATAGTGTATTTTATAGTTTTCCTATATAAATATGCGATTTAATAATATTTTATGGAGGTATGATCATGAAAGGTACTGTAAAATGGTTTAACAACCAAAAAGGTTACGGTTTCATTTCTGACGCTGAAGGTCATGATGTATTCGTTCATTATTCAGGACTGAACATGGATGGATTCAAGACGCTTGAAGAAGGTCAGGAAGTGGAATACGAAGTTACAGACGGCGCCAAAGGACCACAGGCTGTTAATGTAACACCGCTCTAATCATAACGAATCTAAGTTTTTGATGTACTTTTTATATATTAAAATATAGCTATTTCAGATTTGAATATTTAAAAGAAATACATGACTTAATGCGAGAGATTACGAAAAAAAGCCGGATAACAAATGTTATCCGGCTTTTTCGTACCTGTAAGTACTAATTCTGATTCTGTGGTCTTGCAATATTCAGTTGCAGATCCACACCAAATGGATTCACCACTACACCTGTCATTTCATCACCCATTGCTTCCGGAACTTTTACCGCTTCCAGCACTCCCATAGAATATCTTGTATCCGAATGATTGTTCTGGAACTTCAGAAACTCCTGAACATCGGTAAATAATGGCAATAATACCTGTCCGTCATTCTTATTCAACACCGGCATTTTCTTCTCTTCCGTGACCGCAGTAATGAAAGTTGCATCCTGATAATGCGCCATCAATTCTTCCTGAAGATCCTTCATATCTTCTGTAATCTTCATTTCTTTCTGCTTACGTGCTTTCTGCATGAAGTACATAGCTGTAATCTGGAAACTCGGATTCTCGATCGGTTCCTCTCCCGGTTTCTGCTCCGGTCTTCTGACCAGTTCTGTGAGTTGAAGCTTGATCTCTTCTTCTGTATCTTTTCCTACCCACATCCCATTCACTCCGGCCGGGAATAAACTGCTGTAAAATGGAAGCATGTATTTATTTTCAATATTAAATATCTTCAGAGGATTTCCCTCTTTCAGGAATTCCTGTCCGCCCTTCATGGCTTCTTCTTCAGAGAAGAAAATCAGCACCTGATCATCATAAGTCTCCGGATCGCACACTACGAAAGGCATTCTGGTACAATCAGACATCAATACATAGATGGCTTCTGCTTCCCTCATTTTCTTTAAAACATCACTCTTATCTACACCCATACTGTTCCTCTTTCATGTCTATTGGTTTGCACGATACGCTTCATCTGCACTGTACACATCAAAGCCGCTTCCTTTCAGAATATCGATTACTCTTGCCGGATCATCACTCTTTAATACTGCTGCCGCATCATCTCCATTTGCAAAAGCGTACATATATTCAATGTTTACTTCACCGTCCACGATCTGATGCATTGCTTTGCTCAATGAACCGGTTGCATGTGGTACACGAAGTGCTACTACATCTGTCAGCATCGAAGTAATCCCAACTTCCTTTAATGCCATGCGTCCCTTATGCGGATCTGATACGATCATACGCAGCATTCCATAATCAGATGTATCCGCAAGACTCAGTGCTACGATATTCACATTGCTTTTTGCGAGTACATCTAATACTTCTTCCAGACGTCCTTCTCTGTTTTCCAAAAAAACCGATAACTGTTGTACGGTATTACTTACGCCCATGTTATTTCCTCCTGTTTATAAACCTCTGTTATCAATGACACGTTTTGCCTTACCCTCACTTCTTTCGATGGTCTTTGGCTCTACGAGTTTCACTCTTACTGCAACACCGAGTGCCTGTTTTAAGACTGCCGCAACTTTATTCTTTAACTCATCCAGTTTACGAATCTCATCTGAGAAATATTTTTCATCCACTTCTACCATAACGGTCAGCACATCCAGATTATTCTCACGGTCAACGATCATCAGATAATGCGGTGCAACTCCTCCACCGACAGAAAGCAGTGCAGTCTCAACCTGTGTCGGGAATACATTGACTCCGCGGATAACCTTCATATCATCGGTACGTCCTTTGAATTTTGAGATTCTCGGGAGTGTTCGTCCACATTCACAGGTAGAATGATCAATACTTGTAAGGTCTTTGGTTCTGTAACGAAGTAACGGCATACCTTCTTTGGCAAGTGTTGTAAATACCAGTTCTCCGATCTCTCCGTCTGCGCAATGGCTGTTATCAGCCGGGTTCAATACTTCCGGATAGAAATAGTCTTCATATACATGCATACCATTATGATGGATACACTCTAAAGCTACACCTGGTCCTGTAACCTCGCACAGGCCATAGATATCAAAGCAGTTTACATCCAGGAGTTCTTCGATCTTCAGACGCATCTCTTCTGTCCATGGCTCTGCCCCGTTGATTCCAACCTTCAACTGGAGTTTGTCTACAATTCCGGCCTCATTGGCAGCCTCTGCAAGATACAGCGCATAAGATGGTGTACATGCAAATGCAGTTGCGCCAAAGTCTTCCATACACATCAGCTGTCTCTTCGTATTACCTGCTGACATCGGGATAGCCATTGCTCCAAGCTTTCTTGCTCCGAAATCCAGCCCCATGCCTCCTGTGAACAATCCATATCCATAACAGATATGAATGCGGTCTTCTGCTGTAAGTCCTGCCATCGTAAGACCTCTGGCCACACACTCGCTCCATACATCTATGTCTTTCTGTGTATAAGAAGCAAGGGTAAGTTTTCCAGTTGTTCCCGATGTTCCCTGAACCCTGACAATCTTATCTTTTGGAACAGCCAGAAGGCCAAACGGATAATTTGCTCTTAAGTCCTCTTTCGTCGTAAACGGAAGCTTACCAATATCCTCAATCCCTTTGATATCCCCTGGTTCTACTCCTATTTCATCCATTTTCTTACGATAAAATTCTACATTTTCGTATACATTTTTCACCTGTTTTACCAGACGATCGCTCTGCAGTGCAGTCATCTCATCTCTGCTCATACACTCAATCTTCGGATCTCTGATCTGTTCTTTCCAATCTTTCAGTGCTACTCTTGCCATAACCTGTTCCGTACCTCCTTATAAATGATAGCCAACGTCAAATGCTTTTTTATTAATCTCAATGGTTTTCGGAGGAACTGTCTTTTCAATCACTTCGTACCACTGTTCTTTTGTAAAATCCATATGCTGAGCCGCTACACCAAGTACGATCAGGTTGAACACTCTTGGATTACCGATCTTCTTTGCTTCTTCTGTTGCATTTACTGTATAGACTCTGTGTTCTTCTCCGAGTGTCTCAATAATATTTTCCGGATACTGTGCTACCCCGATCACAACCGGCATCGGATCGATTCTCCAGTCATTGATGATCAGTGCACCATCCTTTTTCAGAAAATGTGCATATCTGAGTGCTTCCAGACGTTCGAATGCGATGATCACATCCGCCTGCCCCTCTTCTACGATCGGTTCTGCCACTTTATCCCCATATCTTACAAATGTTACAACACTTCCGCCACGCTGAGCCATTCCATGTACTTCGGAAAGCTTTACATCATAGCCGCCGGCAATGGCAAGGCCTCCTAAGATTCTGCTTGTAAGCAGTGTTCCCTGTCCGCCGACTCCGACGATCATAATATTCTTTGCTGCCATTATCTGTCACCTTCCTTTACTAACTCAATTGCGTCAAATTTACACAAGCTTGCACAAAGTCCGCAACCTGTACACATTGTATCATCGATAGAAATGGTACCGTCTGCATTCTTTGTCATAGCCGGACATCCCGGTTTCATACACATACCACATTTTTTACATTTGTCTGTGTGTGTCTGATATAACGGTTTCTTCGACTTATCCAAAAGAACGCAAGGTGTCTTTGTGATAATCACAGATACTTCATCTTTTGCGATTTCTTCTTTCACCGCTTTCTCTACTGCCTGGATATCTCTTGCATTGACTTCCACAACATTCTTCACTCCGATCGCGCGGCACAAAGCAGGAATATCGATTGCGTATGTCGGATCTCCCTGAAGTGTCTTTCCGGTTGCCGCATGATCCTGATGACCGGTCATACCCGTTGTAGAGTTATCTAAAATAATAACTGTTCCCGTTGCTTTGTTATACATCATATTCATAAGCGAATTGACACCGGTATGTAAGAATGTAGAATCCCCGATCACAGCGACCCAGTTCTTGATATATTCTTTTCCTTTGGCTTTTTCCATACCATGAAGACTTGAGATACTGGCTCCCATACAGATTGTTGTATCCACGACACTAAGTGGTGCAACTGCTCCCAGTGTATAACATCCAATATCACCTGCTGCATGTATCTTTAACTTATTCAGCACATAGTACACACCTCTGTGTGGACATCCCGGACATAAGATCGGTGGTCTTCCCGGTGCCTCTGCAGGTTTGCTGATGTCCAGTTCCTCTTTTAGGATTGCCTGACGGATCATATTCGCACTGTACTCTCCCTGTACTGTAAAGATTTCTTTACCAATTGCCTTGATCCCCCAAGATTTCACCTGTGTCTCAATGACAGGATCCAGTTCTTCTACAACGTATAATGTATCTACTTTCGAAGCAAAGTCCTCGATCAGCTTTCTCGGAAGCGGATTCACCAGTCCAAGTTTTAACACAGATGCTTCCGGAAGTGCTTCTTTTACATACTGATAAGGAATTCCACTTGTGATCACACCGATCTTTGTATCGTTCATCTCAACTCTGTTGATCGGAAGTGTATTTGCTGCCTCTGCCAGTTCCTGATTCCGTTTTTCGATCTCTACGTGACGGAGTTTCGCATTTCCCGGCATCATAACATTCTTGCGGATATTCTTCTCATATGGTTTATCTT
>ERZ772885.733-NODE-733-length-22378-cov-11.518882_pt1 | contig 22378 bp, 25 predicted proteins | sample MGYA00580580_ERZ772885 | MGnify/ENA primary metagenome ERZ772885 (study PRJEB29015, sample SAMEA2737673) | human gut metagenome | biome: human gut; feature: human-associated habitat; material: faeces | place: China | collected 2012 ...
TGACATTGATTTAATATTTTTATCATTGCCATAAAGGAGTATTTATTTTCATAAGCACAAAATATTTTACGTTCTCACAAAATATTTTACGTTCTCTTTTGGCTTATTAATATTAAAAACAATTTAAAAGATTTGCCATCTCTATTGCTGTTACAGCTGCATCATATCCCTTATTTCCAGCTTTAGTTCCAGCTCTTTCAATTGCTTGTTCTATTGTATTTGTTGTTAATACACCAAATATAACAGGTTTATCTGTTTGTAGTGAAACTGATGCAATTCCCTTTGATACTTCAGCACACACATAATCAAAGTGTGGAGTTGAACCTTTTATCACTGCTCCTAAACATATTACTGCATCATATTTTTCTGTATTTACCATCTTCTTAGCTATTAGAGGTAATTCAAATGCTCCTGGCACCCATGCAACATCTATATTTTCTTCATCTACTCCATGTCTCTTTAATCCATCTAAAGCTCCACCTAATAATTTTGAAACAATAAATTCATTAAATCTTCCTGCTACTATTCCTATTTTTAAATCCTTTGCTACTAAATTTCCTTCTATAATCTTCATTTTTCTTTTCTCCTAATATTTTTCTATATATTTTTTATATTTATTTTATTAAACTAACATATGATTTAATTTTTCTTTTTTAGTTTTTAAATAAAATTCATTTTTTTCATTAGAGCTTATCTGAATAGGTACTCTATTTTCAACTTCTATACCATAATCTAATAATCCATTTATCTTTCTTGGATTATTAGTCATAAGATTTACTTTTTTTACACCTAAATCTTTTAAAATTTCAGCTACTACATCATACTTTCTCATATCTGCTGGGAATCCAAGCATAACATTAGCTTCTACAGTATCATACCCTTGATCTTGAAGAGCATAAGCTTTTAGTTTATTTATAAGACCTATACCTCTACCTTCTTGCCTCATATAAACTAATATTCCTCTACCTTCTTTAGCAATTTTTTTCATTGCTAAATCAAATTGTTCTCCGCAATCACATCTTTTAGAACCAATTACATCTCCCGTTAAACATTCTGAATGGATTCTAGTTAATACAGGCATATCTTCATTTATTTCTCCCTTAACTAATGCAACATGATGTTCTCCATTTAATTTATTTATAAATCCAAACATTTTAAAATCACCATACTTTGTAGGCATATTTATTTCTACAACTCTTTCAATTGATACTTTCTCTTTAACTTGTTTTTTTCTATATTCAACTAAATCTGCTATAGTTATAATTTTTAAGTTATGATTTTTAGCAAATTCCATAAGCTCTGGTGTTCTTGCCATTGTTCCATCTTCATTCATAATTTCACATATAACTCCAGCAGGTTTTAATCCAGCAAGTTTAGATAAATCTACAGCAGCTTCCGTATGACCAATTCTTTCTAATACTCCTTTATCTTTAGCTATTAATGGAAATACATGACCTGGTCTTCTAAAATCTTCTGCGTTACTATCTTCTAAAACTTTTTTAATTGTTAAAGCTCTTTCAAAAGCTGATATTCCTGTAGTTGTATCAATATGATCAATAGATACAGTAAAAGCTGTATTATGATTATCAGTATTATTAGTAACCATAGGACTTATATTCAACTCTTTCATTCTTTTTTCTTCTATTGGCATACATATAAGACCTCTACCATACTTAGCCATAAAATTTAAAGATTTTCCAGTAACCATTTCTGCTGCCATTACTAAATCACCTTCATTTTCTCTATCAGGGTCATCTATTACTATTACTATCTTTCCTTTTTTTATATCTTCTATGGCTTCTTCAATTGTATTAAATTCAAACATTTTATCTCCTCCCAATTTATATAAACCCATTTTCTCTAAGAAATGTTTCATCTAATAATTGTTTTTTTATTTGTTCACTTTCTTCTTTTAATCTCATAAATTTTTCTATATATTTACCTATTACATCACATTCAAGATTTACTGTTTCCCCATTTTTTTTATGTAATAAAGTAGTTTCTCCTCCTGTATGAGGTATTATAGATACTTTAAATACTTCATTATCAATATAAGCAACTGTTAGACTAATTCCATCTATTGCAATAGAGCCCTTCATCACAATATACTTTAAAATATCTTTTGATGTTTTTACTGTTACCCATGTTGCATTATCCTCTTTTATTAAGCTTATAATTTCTCCTACACCATCTATATGACCACTTACTATGTGACCACCAAATCTACCTTCTAATTTTAACGCTCTTTCTAAGTTGACTTTACTTCCTATTGAAAGCTTACCAATATTACTTTTTCTAAGAGTTTCAGCCATAACATCAGCTTCAAAGGTATCCTTAGTCATCTTAGTCACTGTAAGACAAACTCCATTTACACATATACTATCCCCAAGTATTGTTTCTTCTAAAATTTTACTAGCTTTTATTGATATTACTGAAGATTTTTCACCTTTTATTATTTCTTGAATTATACCTATCTCCTCAATAATTCCTGTAAACATTCTATTTTTCACCCCCTCTCAGATAAGCTTCTACTAATAAATCAGGACTAATAGATTTAACTGTCATATCTCTCAATTCTATTGCATCACTTAATTTCTTTATGCCTTGACCCCCTATAGAAGTTTTAGATTTTTCTCCGCCTATAATTTTAGGTGCAATATAAACTTGAATTTTATCTACTATATTTTCTTCTAGTGCAGAAAAACTTAATGTTGCTCCTCCCTCTAATAAAATTCCATCGATACCTATTTTGCCTAGCTCTATCATTAAACTTTGTAGATTTACTCTGTTGTTTTTAGACTTAATTATTACTACTTTTACACCTAATTTTTCTAATGCTAATATTTTCTCTTTATCAGCAAGTTCTGTTGTTGCAACTATTGTCTTTGCTAAATTATCTACAACAACCTCTGATGTAGTAGGAATGCTCAGCTTACTATCAACAATTATTCTCACTGGATTTTTACCACCTTCTATTCTACAAGTCAATTTCGGATTATCTTTAATAACTGTATTAACTCCAACCATAATAGCTGATAACTCATTTCTTAATTTATGAACTTCTTTTCTTGATTTATCACTTGTAATCCATTTAGACTCTCCTGATGCTGTAGCAATTTTACCATCTAAAGTCATGGCAGTTTTTAAAACTACAAAAGGCTTTTTAGTAACAATGTATTTCATAAATACTTCATTAAGCTCTTTGCACTCCTCTTCTAAAATACCTGTTATAACATCTATTCCAGCTTCTTTAAGTTTTTTAACTCCTTTTCCCTGAACCAAAGGGTTTGGATCTAATGTTCCAATAACAACTTTTGAAATCTTATTGTCAATTATTTTATCTACGCAAGGTGGGGTTTTTCCATAATGAGAACATGGCTCTAAAGTTACGTAAATAGTTGCACCTTCAGGATTATCACTTAAATTTTCAAAAGCATTTACCTCAGCATGATTACCTCCATAATACTCATGATATCCCTGTCCTATTATTTTGTTATCTTTAACAATGACCGCACCTACTAAGGGATTTGGGTTAACCTTCCCAACACCTTTTTTTGATATTTTTATTGCTAATTTCATATACTTACTATCCAATATTTTCATCTCACAATCATAAAAAATTTATCTTAATTTTAAATTAAAATAAGCCCTAAGTTAAAAACTCAGGGCCTATGTATTTCATAATATTTTAAATTAATTCATTAGCTTTATAACTTAATTTATGATAAATAAATACAATTATACAAATTTTATTTAGTAAATTAAAAAGCTCTGAAATATATAATATTTCAGAGCATAATAAACAAACTAATGTAATAATTTTTAGATTTCTATAGTTTTATCTTCTTCCATCCAGACTTTACTGTCGGCCTCGGAATCTAACCGAGTCATGCCATAAGGCTCGCGGGCTTTACCGCCGGTAGGGAATTTCACCCTGCCCTGAAGATTTATTAAATTTTATAACTTAATTCTATCCACTTAAAAATTATTTGTCAATAACTTTTATTAAAAAAGTCTGTAATCTATTTATACTTTAAACGATATTTGCGAACTTTTTATTTATATAAATATATAACTATTTTGAGTAAATAATATAATAAAGGAATATTAAGAAAGGAAGTATCACGATGATAAGAAAAAAATTAATAACAGCAAGTTGTATTCTTTTTGCATCTCTAAGCTTAACTGCATGTACTACCAATACAACAAACAACACTACAACAGAAACTAAAGAAAGCGTAACGGAAGAAAATATGTCTAAAGATAATGTATCCAATGAATATGAAACAGAAGATGTTAGAATAACTAACCCAGATGAAGCCTTAAAAAGATTAAAAGAAGGTAACGACAGATTTGTAAACAACGAATCAAAACCAGTAAATATATCTAGTGAAAGAAGGGAACAATTAAAAGAAGGTCAACATCCTTATGCTGTTGTAGTTTCTTGTTCTGACTCTAGAGTAACTCCAACAACTGTATTTAATGCAGGTCTTGGAGAAATATTTGATATAAGAATTGCTGGTAATGTGGTGGATGATGATGCCCTAGGTTCAATAGAATACGGCGTTGAACATACTGGAGCACCTTTAGTAGTTGTTATGGGACATGAAAGCTGTGGTGCTGTTACAGCAGCTTATGACGAAGTTCATAATAATGCTCATGCAGAAGGTAATATAGAAGATTTAGTAGAAAAAATACTTCCAAGTGTCAAGGGCGCAAAAGATATTGATGAAGCTATACACAACAATATTGATAATGTGGCCAAAGAAATAAAAGACGATGACATGATAAAAGATTTAGTAAAAGAAAATAAAGTTAAAATAGTAAAAGCTTACTACTCTTTAGATGGTAAAGTAACTTTTATGGACTAATAATAAATCAAGAGTTGTATGAATAAACGAATACAACTCTTGATTTATTTCTCATTATATAACAATTACGAATTTAATATAAATTTTATGTCAGTATTTTCTTCAACCTAAGATTTTCTATAAATGATGAATAATTTCATCATTTAAATCATCTATCATCTGACTTAAAGTATTAACCATAAAAGAGAAATTTTTACTTTCCTTACTTCTATACTTTCGACTTATCTCCAGTTGCAAAGTGGGCACTGCCAAAACATGACTACAATAATGTGACAAAGTCAATTCACCCTTTGCACTAAAATATTTATTTTCACTATAATTTACATTATGAAAAGACTTTTTAACACAAGGCAATATATAATCACAGCCAAGCAAGTTTTTATTATTACTGCCACCTGTTCCAATATCTATATAACTATCCCCTTTATCAGACATACCATGCAAATCTATGACAACTTTTATATGATGATCTTTCACTATTTCTTTTATTTTCTCACGATAAGGTGTATTTTTATCTGTATAATTTTCATCGCCCTTCGTTTTTGTTTTATAAATCACATGGGCCTTTGTAGTTTTGCTTAAAGTCTTTATAAGTGCTCCCGTATAAATATCTGCCGCCTTATATTCATTATTTCTAATTTGTTTTACTGAATGAGATGCAGATATTAAAATAGGAATAGAACCCTCACTGTATTTAAAATCTTCACTACCCTCTCCTTTATAATTATTCTCAAAAAACTCTTTTTCTTCTTTTAAAATAAAATTTGTACTATACAACTTTTCTTTACTTGATTTTTTCCTAAAAAGTGAAATTATCTTCTTTTTCATTTTTTCTCTCCATTTTAAATTTATTTATTATATTATTATATAACAGAATTTATAAAAAATTTGGTATAATAAGTATATCTTATGTTTTAGAAAGGACTTATAATGAAAAGCTTCATATCACTGGATTTATCAATTATATTTGCATTGATTTTCTTTTATATATTTTTGAGAATCTTGATAAACACAAAACACGACAATGCAATTATTGTAAAAGAACTATTTTTAGTGGGATTTGTCATATCCATATTGATGATACTAACTCTAAATAGTGATAGTTTATTTAGGAAAATATTAATATTTGTGCCATTAGGTTTCTTTGCATTTTATTGTTTTGAAGGAAATACAAAAGATACATTGTTAATTTGCTTTTTGTTCACATTTATTATGCAAATTGCTTTATTAATAATTTCTCACCATATGATTAGCATTAGCCAAATTATTTTAAATATAATAGGCGGACTGATGGGAATTTTCATCTCAAATAATTTTATAAGTAAAACTAATCTTAGATTTTGCTAAATAAAAAGAGTTGTCTCAAAAATGGGGCAACTCTTTTTTTAGTATTTATATTAAAATAAATATTCTTATGCTAACTGACACATTACTTTCTTTGTACCCATACAATTTATCTTTTGAATAAAAATAGAAGGTATTTATGGTTATAAGCTATAAATTGTATTATTATTCACTTATACAATAAACAAATTTGGAGGTACAATATGAGTAGAGAATTATTAAACAAAAACTTAGCACAAATGTTAAAAGGCGGAGTAATAATGGATGTGACAAATCCACAGGAGGCATTAGTAGCACAAAATGCTGGAGCATGTGCAGTAATGGCACTTGAAAGAGTTCCATCAGACATAAGAAAAGAAGGTGGAGTGGCAAGAATGTCAGATCCAAAAATGATAAAAGAAATACAAGAAACTGTAAGCATTCCAGTAATGGCAAAGGTAAGAATAGGTCATTTTGTGGAAGCTCAAATATTACAAGCTCTAGAAATAGATTTTATAGATGAAAGTGAAGTATTAACACCAGCAGATAATATATATCATATAGAAAAAATAAAATTTGAAGTTCCTTTTGTATGTGGTGCTAGAAATTTAGGAGAAGCACTTAGAAGAATTGGTGAAGGCGCTTCCATGATAAGAACAAAGGGTGAAGCAGGAACAGGTGATGTGGTGGAAGCAGTTAAACATATGAGAACTGTTACATCTCAAATAAGACAAATAGTATCTATGGGATCTGAAGAATTGATGAATGCAGCAAAAGAGCTGGCAGCTCCTTATGATTTAGTAAAATATGTCCATGAAAATGGAAAACTTCCAGTTGTAAACTTTGCAGCAGGGGGAATTGCAACTCCGGCAGATGCAGCCTTAATGATGCAACTTGGTTGTGATGGTGTATTTGTAGGCTCTGGTATATTCAAATCAGATAATCCAGCTAAAAGAGCTGAAGCCATAGTAAAGGCAGTTACTAATTACAACAATCCTAAAATTTTAGCTGAAATATCTGAAGATTTAGGTGGTGCCATGAGCGGTGTATCTGTTGGTAGTTTACATGATGAAGAATTACTTGCTGTAAGGGGTTGGTAATATGGTAATAGGAGTATTGGCAATGCAAGGAGCTTATAAAGAACATATAAATATATTACAGGACTTAGATGTGTCGCCAGTGGAAATTAGAAATAAAAATGATTTACAAAATATAGACGGCATAATAATTCCCGGTGGTGAAAGCACTACCATGGGAAAACTTATTAGAACCCTTGATATTTATGATGATTTAAAGGAAAAGATAGAAAGTGGAATGCCTGTATGGGGAACTTGTGCTGGAATGATTTTGTTGGCAAAAAGTATTTGTAATGATGATACTGTTCATTTAGGTACTATGGATATAGAAGTAAAAAGAAATGCTTATGGCAGACAACTGGGTAGTTTTAATACAAAATCCAATGTAAAAGGTATAGGCGAAGATATTGAAATGGTGTTTATAAGAGCTCCTTATATTGAAAATGTTGATGACAATGTGGAAGTTCTTTCTGTAGTTGATAATAATATAGTCGCAGCAAAGGAAAATAACATGCTTGTTACTTCTTTTCACCCAGAGCTTACCTCTGATTACAGAGTGCACAAATATTTCTTAAAAATGGTAGAAAATAATAGAAAGGCATAAATTAAAAATTTTTAACATACATATATGAATAAATAGAGTATTTAAAAGGGGGTATAGCATGACATATTCCAACGAAGACTCTTTAATTTGTTCAAAATGTGGCAAAAGCAATGATGCAGGCAGTCTTTTTTGTAACAATTGTGGCAATTCTTTAAAAAAGGAAGAGGTCGTAGAAGAAGCATCTACTACACAAACTGAATACATTAACGATTCTTCTAAGAATTATACTGATGAGGAATTAAATTTATTTTTAGAAAAAAATCAGTTGTACTATATGGAAAAGTTTAGAGTTATAGAAAGTACTGGCAGTAAAGTATCTTGGAATTGGTGCTCATTTCTTATTAGCGGCTATTGGATGTTTTATAGAAAGATGTATATTCAAGCAATACTTTATATTGTAGCAAATTTTGTCTTAGGTCTTATACCATTTATAGGTTGGATTGGTAATATAGCTCTTTGGATTTGTGCAGGTCTTTTTGGAAATTACTTTTATCTTGAGCATGTTAAAAAGCAATTTTGTGAAATCTCATGTGCAGACAGCTCTAATAGAGATATGCTAATACAAAAGAGGGGCGGAACAAATATAGTTATTCCAATAATACTACTTATTATACCAGTTGTAATAGGTATTATTGTAGCAATGTTCTTTGCAGCCCTTGGCACAATGTCTTACTATTATTATTAAAAAATCAGGCTATGTTAAAATATACTCCCTTCATAGTAACAATTTATCTACTACAAAGGGAGTATATAATTATTATAAAATTTTTTCTCTCTTATTTCCTTTATAAAGTCCTTCTTCGAACTGCCCTACTAAAGTAAATAAATATTAAAAAGCAACTACTTATTAGCAGTTGCTTTTATTTTACTTCATATATTGATTTACAAGTTTATAACATCTTTGTCTAGTAAGCTCAGCCTTTACAGAAGTAGCCTCTAGTGGAGCCATACTTCCACCTTCATATTCAGCAGCCGCTTTATCAGCTTCACTATCTCTGTATTTAATCCAAGCTCTTTGCTTATTTCTTAAAGAGTTCATTTCACTTTCTGATAATTGAGTTTTTAATACACCGTAGATAGAATTTAATAAATCATCCCACTTAGTATAGCATTTACCTGCCATTTCTTTTAATTTAACCATAGAGCCATCATGATACTCTGATGAATTTTGTAACTTGGCAACTTCACTTTCAACTTCAGATAATTTTGTTAAATAGTACTGTTTAGTAGAAGATTCACTATTAGTATCATTACTGATATTTTCTTTAATGTTTTCTTCTTTTGCTTGAGTTTTTTCTTTATCTTGTCTTTGAGCTTTTTCCATTAACTCATTACTTTCTTTTTTTACGTTTTCTGCTGCATCTTTTATTATATTTGTATTACTTTCCATATTGCTTATTACATCACATAGTTGTATAGCAACAGTATAATTTTTCTTGTCCTTAGAATCTATTGCTTCAACTAAGTTCTTTGTTTGATTGTATAATGATTTTGCATCTGTATCATCTTTATTTTCTTCCAATGCTAAAGTAAAGAAATTCAGCGCTTTATCATATTCTTGGTTTGCAACAGCTATTCTTCCTTCTTCCATGTATTTTTCAAAAGATTGGTTGTCACCTTTAGAACACCCCGTAATAGAAAGTATGCATATAGTTAAAATTACAAGTATCTTCTTCAATTTACTTATTCTCCCTTATTATTTTTTATAATTTATTTTATCATAAATATAATTATGTTAACATATTTACTTGCAATTTATACTTTTTTCTTTTTCCAAAGAGCTTTGGAGCCTATTATAATATATAGCAATCATCTGGTCTAACTTTTTTACATGATTTTTCAAGTGCAGATAAAGCTTTAAGATATTTTGATTTGCTTACTTTTTTATCATTTATTCTATAAATTGTCTTATTTTTACCACTGCTTCTATCATAGTCAATACTATATTTTTTAGTACATTTTAAAGAATTTTTTTGAACAGTATATACATATGTTTCTCGTCCTCCAAATAATCCTCTAACCATAATAACCATATGTTTTTTAGTGTTGTAATATAAATTACCTCCTCTGCAGTAATCAAATTTTTTTAAGCATTTTAATTTACCATTACGATAAGTATATACCTTATAATAACCAACTTCAGCAGATTCATAAGATCTATCCATCAAAAGTAAGTCTTTTACTTTGTCACCGTTTATGTCCACAATCTTATAATAGCATGAGTCATTTTTAACTAAAGAATGATATTTCTTAATGGCATTTTTCTGATCAGTCTTTATAGAAGCTTCAGAAAAATTAACACTAGTTACGCAAAGTACTAAAGCTGCAATTACTCCAAATAAAATTTTTGAAAATTTTTTCATTTTTATCCCCTCCAATATAATTTTAATCCCCTGTCTATATAAAAATCAACTTTAGTATAATCAAAGAAAGCCCAAAGATATTATCTAAGAGCTATTTTTATTACATATATAGTTCATTATATCTTTCAAAAATATATCTAAGCATAAACTCCCCTGCCACAACATCATCTTCTATGGTAAGGTAGTTATCGGCACTTTTGTCCACCAACATACTGCCAACAGCTCCAAACTCATCATCGGCAAACCATATATTCAAAGTCACAGGATAATTGGGGAAAAGATAAAATACAACAGATAAATCAAACTTTGATTTTATAATCTCACCACCCAGAGATTTACAAAGATTTATTATATCTTCATCCTTTTTATCACTTAAAAAAGAAGCAAACTCCCTCTCCACCGTCTTATCAAATCGACTGCCTCTAATAAGTCCGTCCTTTAACTCTCCAAAATGAACAGCTTGATGATATAGAGGTGTGCCATCTGCCAAATCTAAATAATGCAACAAAATTAAAATATACCAATCATCCAGCTTATCCTTAGATTTATAAGAAGGATAAGCAAGTTCTACAACTTTATCAAGACTTTTTATCTTAAAAGTAGAATCTTCTTTACAAAATTCCACGCCTGCATTTTTAGCAATCTCCTCAGGCGATTTATTTTCCAAACGCTTTAGGGCAATCATATACATCTCATTAAAAGCCCTTTTACTATCTTTATTTTCCATAGGCATTCCTCCTAACATTCACAAAGAAACATGGATGTATTTTTAATCAATCAAGCATTCAAGTAAATTATCCTTTGTAATTTTATGAAAATAATTCTCCGCCTTAATCTTGTCCAATACATTATTTATATCATCTTTCATATATTTGCAATTTAATAAGGCTCTTTCCAAAGTGGAGATGTCCTTATTAGCAAAGAAATCCCCTTCTATAGAGCAATTTTTAATTATGCCATTTTTAATATCAAGCTTAAAATCTACACGTCCCCCCTCAAATCGCTTCCATTTATTAATATTAAAAAGAGGATTTTTCCCATAATTCCAATCCCAAGATTCAAACTTTTCTTCTTTTATTTTATTTATCTTTTCTAAATCTTTTTCAGTCAAAGTATAAGTAGTACTGTTTTTTAGCAAACTATTTAACATAATATCCTTAAAATCCTCACTAGAAATATCATCTTTCATAACTTCACTAACATTAATAACCCTTTCTCTTACGGACTTTATGCCCTTTGCTATAATTTTATCTTCTGCCACAGTTAAACTTTCTACCATAGATTTAATATCAGTATTAAACAAAATAGAACCGTGGTGCAATATGGCATTATTTTTTCTGTATTGTGCATTGCCAGAAAACTTCTTATTATTTATTAACAAATCATTTCTACTATTAAAAGAAGCATCTATATTTTCTCTTTTTAAAGCTTCTATAATTGGTCTTGTAAACTTTTCAAAAGATATACTATCTTCTTTGTAGTTTTTATCTATAAATGTAAACTGCCAAGCACCATTATCTGTATAAATGGCACCACCACCAGAGTTTCTTCTCACCACATTTATATTGTTTTCTTTTATATATTTTTCGTTTATTTCATTATATGTATTTTGATACCTTCCCACCATCACCGTTGGACTTGTTCTCCAAAACAAGAATATCTTATCTTCTGGCAAATCTTTTTTATTAAGTAAATATTCCTCTAAAGCAAAGTTAAAATAAGGGCTTGTTGAATTGCTATTTATATAAATCATATTTTATCCTCCCTTATTTAATTTCTAGCTTCCAAAGCTTCTGCAGCTTTATAAGAACTTCTAACTAAAGGACTACTTGCTATAAATCTAAATCCTTTTTTCATTCCAACTTCTTTGTATTCTTCAAATTTTTCCAAAGAAACATATTCCTCCACATCAACATGTTTTCTGCTTGGTTGTAAATACTGACCTATGGTGAATATGTCACATCCCACATTTAACACATCATCCATAAGTTTATATATTTCTTCGTCACTTTCTCCAAGTCCCACCATAATTCCTGTCTTCGTAAGAATCTCAGGCGCATTTTCTTTTACATATTTTAATACATACAAAGACCTTTCATATATGGCCTCTGGTCTTACTTTTTCGTATAATCTTTCTATTGTTTCCATATTGTGATTTATAACATCTGGCTTGGCATTTATAATTATATCTAAATTTTTATCTTCGCCTTTTAAATCAGGAATAAGAACTTCCACTGTCACACCTGGATTTAGTTTTTTTACTTCTTCAATAGTTTTAGCAAAATGATTTGCTCCACCATGTTCCAAATCGTCCCTTGTCACACTTGTTATAACCACATGCTTTAAATTTAATTTTTGCACTGACTGAGCAACATGAAGTGGCTCTAGTGGATCTAGATGCATTGGTTCTCCACTTTTAACATTGCAAAACTTGCAATTTCTAGAACATTGATTACCCATTATCATAAAGGTAACGGTTCTTTTTTTGTAACACTCTCCCCTATTTGGGCAATTTGCCTCCTTACAAACTGTGTGTAGTGAATCATCCTCCATCATTTGACCAACTACTCCCACTTCACTGTCATAAGTAACTTTAAACCAATCAGGTTTTCTAACTCTTCTTTTTTTCTTTTCCATGAAATAATTCCCCTTTATATATTTTTGATTATATTTGTATTGTAGCATTGAAATAATATAAAAATCATCAAAAAAAGGTAGGATATAAACTCCTACCTTAAATTCTACTTAATGATTTCTCCATGATATACTCAACATGCTTAGAATCATCATTAATTTGTTCTTCTATTATTTTAAATCCTCTATTAATATAGAATTCCACTGATTTTTTATTTTCTTTATATACAGCCAATTTTAGTTTTCCATATTTACTCACTACATAATCTATAAGTTGCTTTCCAATACCATTACCTTGAAAATCTATATCAACAAATAAAGCTCCTATAAACTCATTGTTTATCACACTTATAAAACCCTTTATACCTTGTACATCTTTATACACAAAAGTTTCTGACATGGGTATATATACTTCTTTAACAGTATTATAATTATTCTGCCAATATTCTTTGCTAATAAAATCATGGGCTTTTATAGTACTTTTCATCCAGATATCCATTACTTTATCTATATCTGCTTCATTTAACTTTCTTATCATTTAGTTTGCTCCTATCCAAGAGATGACATATTCAAATTTATTGCTTTTTTTATTGTCAATCACTTCAATTTTACCTTCATTATATATATGTAAATTATTATTTTCTGCTAACTATTCTAGTTGCAACTATATCCGCCTCTAGTGTCCTTTGAATATTTATTTTAAATTAAGCCTTATTATTGTTTCTATATCTTATTATTATATACCAAATTTGAATATAATGGTACAAAAAAAGTCCTATCATCAAAAGATAGGACTTTTTTAGCTATTTAATATCTAAATGTTTTTCCATAAATACTAAATCTAAATTATCATTTTCGTCATCATCAGTTACTTCATCAACTTTATCATCTTTTATTAAGTATTTCTTTATAGCAAATATTCCACCTATGGCTATTACTCCAAGCAACAACTCCAATACGGAACTTGTCTTAGGAATTAGTAATAGTTTTCTGGCTATGGCAAATAATAAAACTTCTATTACGGCAATAGGCTTATGTAATGATAACATAACTACAAGCTCTACTCCAATAACTAGCATTAAAATTTGCCCCAATATATTATTTAATTGCTCATATTCTACTGGATTAGCAAAGTCTACAATATATAAATCATATATTATTCTTAAAGTATCAACTACTCCCAAAGCAACTATTATTATTACAACAATTGCTAAAAGAAACTCTAATGTATGAGATAATTTAATACAAATATTTTCATTTTTTTTCAATATATATCCCTCCCCTAATATTATAAATAATATTAGGTGGTAATTTCCATTTTTATTTTTCTATTTTGTGTTCTTTTGTTGTATTTTCATCTTTTAAGTATTTCTTTGTTTAAATAAAAGCTTACAATAAAATAAGTAGCTAGTTACTACTTTTATCTATATTTAGTCGCTAACTACTTATTTTTATAAATTTATACCATAAATTCAAATCCTTCATCTACCATAGATTTAAGCCTAGAGTATTCTTGCTTTAATGCTTCATAGCCACTTTCTGTTATTATATAACTTTTCTTTCTTCCTTTTACAGAAGTTTCTCTGATAAAATTAGCACTTTCAAACTTTCCTAATAATGTATATAATGTTCCTGGACCTACAGAAATTCTTCCATGGGATATTTCATATACCTTTTTCATAATATCCACCCCACAACATTCTTTTGTCAGGGCTAGTAATATATAATACATGGGTTCTGATAATGTCTGGAATTGCTTTCTTGCCATCTTAGCCCACCTTCTTCATATTTTCTTTAAAAATTTTATATCTTACGATATAGCTATTTTAACAATTTTACCTAAGGAAATAATCGCTATAATAAAAGATAATAAAAATGATATATACATTGATATTTCAGAAAGACTTCCTATTAAAGTTAAAATTGTTATAATAAAAGTAATTATATATAAATTTGTATATGTTATTTTTATATTCAATCTTTTTAGTGTAGGATATACAATAACTTCTTCAGATTTCAATGATTTCTTATATTTAATATACCAACTAATATCATAAATACAGTCAATAATTGGACAAATTACAAATATAAGAGATATCATTACAAGAAATAAAAGACTTATACCATATATTGCATCTGAATTAAAATCAATAAAAAATGCTTTGTAAATTGTGTAGATGATATAAGTAGTAACAATAATTTGAGCAAATATATTTTTTAATATGGAGTTAGAAATTTTATTTAATAAGATATCTTCATCAGTTTGAATAGGTGTTATATTATTATTTTCTGTGGAAAATATAATATAATTATTTGTTTGACATATATAATTCCATCCACCAGCTTCACAATATTCTCTATATTCCCCTGCTTTTAAATCTGTGAATATATCCACTGTAAACTTAAGTTTTTTAGGTTTTGACTTTTTAAAAATAAAAAATCTGAGACTTATATCATCTAGTATCCACCCCTTTAATGCCATTTCCTCTAAATACTGTTGTACAGCTTTACATTCATGTTCTTTAAATAAAATTAATTTTACAAATGTATTAATACTTAATCTCATAGCTTCACCCCACTATTAAGTATTTAAAAATATCGATACACGATATTTAATTAAAGTGTAATATCGTGTATCGATATTGTCAACGAATTCATAATAAAAAGGTTACTACTTTAGATATTTTGATTTTTACTTCTGACAATGTGGACAGAAGGTACTACTTCTTCCTGAAATGGTGATTTTATTTAAAGGTGTATCACAACATGGACATGGCTGATTTTCATGTCCATAAATCTTTATCAATTCACTATTTCCATATTTCTTTCCCTTGCCAGCTAAGTATTCTTCAGGAGTAAGGGGATAATCTTCTATGTCAGAATGTAATATCTTCTTTCAACCTCTGGTAGTTCAGGCATAATCATTCCTTCTTTCACTTTTTTATTTTAGACTTTCCATTTAAGTACATTAAAAAACACTTAGATTTAAACCTAAGTGTTTTATTATTATTTATTATATTTCTTTTAAATATTCTATAACTTCATCTATTATCCAATCAGGAGTAGAAGCTCCTGCCGTAACACCTGCTACTTTAAAGTTTTCAAATATCTCTTTTTTAAGTTCTTCTTTTGTCTCTATAGAGAAAGTTGGAACAACTTTACTACAAATAGTCACAAGTTTTTGAGTGTTTGAACTGTGTTTTCCACCTATAACTACCATACAGTCAACTTCTTTAGCTAAATCTATGGCAGATAATTGTCTTTCTTTTGTAGCAAAACAAATAGTATTTTTCACAGTTAAGTTATTTATTTTTTCTTTTAATTTTTCTACTATATTATTAAATGATTCCAAGTTTGCAGTTGTTTGACTAACTACACAGTATGCTTTTGTAGGATCAAATGTAATACTATCTATTTCTTCTACTTTATTTATTATTATAGCATTGTTGTTGCACCATCCATTAATTCCAATTATTTCAGGATGAGCTGAATTTCCTATTATGATGATTTCATATCCTCTATCAGAAAAGTCCTTTACTATATCGTGAATTTTTTTAACAAAAGGACATGTAGTATCAACTATTTCCATATTTTTTGATTTAGACTCAGTATATACTTTTTCACCAACACCATGAGATCTTATGATAAGTTTACTATTTGATGGTATATTTTCTAAATCTTCTTTTTCTATTAGGCCTTTTTCTTTGTATTTATCAACGGCTTGCTTGTTGTGAATAAGAGGACCTAAAGAATAAGTGTCATTTTCACCTTTATTTTCAAGTTCATCCCAAGCCATTTTCATAGCTCTTTTAACACCAAAGCAAAAACCAGCATTTTGTGCTATTTTAACTTCCATTTTAGTCTCCTATCTTTTATAGTAATTATCTTTTATAACTTCCATAACATCTTGAGATAATCTTTCATATTCTTCTGTACTTAACTTTTGTTTGTAGTACTCTTCAAAAGAAATTGGTTTATCTATGAAAATTGTCACCTTACTAAATAATTTGTAGTTAGATATTATGGATACTGGAATTACATGTGCCTTACCTTTTACGGCAAATAGTGCAAGTCCAGCTTTAGCAGGGGCAAATCCTTCACCCTTTACTCTAGTTCCTTCTGGGAATATTCCAATGGCATAACCTTCTTTTATTTTTTTAAGAATAGTTTTTATACTTGATATTCCTGGGTTATCTCTATCTATAGGAATAACATGAAGTTTAGTTAAGATTTTTCCTAGAAGTTTATTATTAAATAATTCCTTTTTTGCTATTGTGGCAATTTCTCTATTTTTTATTGCTATGGAAACAAAAATTGGATCTAGAGCCGATTTGTGGTTGGCTGCTAAAATTATATTTCCTTCATCAGGAACATTTTCTGCCCCTATTACTTCATATTTGTAAAAAGTTTTACTATATAAAGTAAATAATTTTAAAACAAATTTATAAAAATTCAAATATATCTCTCCCTTATTGGATTTTTTCTATAACTGCTTTAACTACATCATCTATAGTTTTTCCAGTAGTATCTATTTCTATGGCATCATCAGCTTTTACAAGTGGAGCAAATTCTCTATTAGAATCTATCTCATCTCTTTTTATTATATCAGCTATAACATCTTCAAGATTAACTTCAACACCTTTTTCAACTAATTCTTTATATCTTCTGTTTCCTCTTTCCTCAGGAGTAGCTATAAGGAAGAACTTGTAGTTTGCATTTGGGAAAACATAGGAACCTATATCTCTACCATCAAGTATTACTGAGTTTCTAGTTCCTATTTCTCTTTGAACATCAACCATTAAGTATCTAACTTCTTTTATTTTCGCCACATTTGATACATTGTTAGTTACTTCTATAGTTCTTATTTCATCGTTTACAACTTTTCCATCTAAGTATATATTGTTATCTCTAAAATCTATATCAGTTTTCTTAGCAAGTTCTATTACTTCAGCTTCATTTTCTATATTTACATTGTTTTGTAAACATTTTAGAGTTACTGCTCTATACATTGCTCCTGTATCTATATAATTTATGTTTAACTCTTTTGCTATTATTTTTGCTATTGTACTTTTTCCAGCTCCTGCTGGTCCGTCTATTGCTATTACTAAATTATTCATATTATTTCTCCTATTTAAGCCACCATGTGGGCGCTATTTTTAAGCCACCGTGTGGGCGCTATTTTTTATATTTTTTATACACTAATACCTGCTAAATAACCTGTTGAAAATGCTATTTGAAGATTATATCCTCCTGTTTCTGCATCCACATCAATCACTTCACCTGTGAAGAATAAATCTTCTATTAATTTAGACTCCATAGTTGAAGAATTTATCTCTTTAACAGAAACACCACCACTTGTCACCATGGAAACTTGTATTCCTAAAGTTGAATTAGTAGTTAATTTTATATTTTTTATATAATCTATAATTTTATTTTCATTTTCCTTAGTAAGTTCATTTGGCTTTGTTTCACTAAGATTTAATAAATCTAAAATTTCTTTTAAGAAATTAAGCGGAAGTATAGATTTTAAGTTATTTGCTATATTTTTATTAGGATTTTCTCTAATAATTTTGCTTATTTCTTCTCTACTTATATTTGGTAGAATATCTAGACTTAACTCAACAACTTCATTATCTAAAATTTTATTAATATAAGAAGACATTATAAGAACTACTGGTCCTGTTATACCAAAATGAGCAAATAATAAATCTCCAACTTTGCTTATTTTCTTCTTTTTAATTTTACATGATAATTCAACATTTTTAAATGATATTCCCTGTAATCTTCTTGTCCAATCTTCTTGGATTTTTAATGGAGATAAAGCAGGGTATGGTGTAGATATCTTATGGCCGTATTTTTTTATTATTTTTTGCATACTTCCATCAGAACCTGTTTTAGAGTGACTATGTCCACCAGTTGATATTATAACTTTATCACCCATAACTTTTTGATTATTTTCTAAAAGCACACCTTCTATTTTATTGTTTTCATTTATAATTAAATCAGTAACTTTGCTATTATAAAGTATTTTTATATTATTATTTAATAATAATTCTTTGAAAGTATAAATAAGCTCTGTTGCTTTATCACTTTTAGTATAAACTTTGTAGTCGTTGTCTTTTTCCACTTTATATTCTAAGTTACTTTCACTTAAGAAGTTTAATAAGTCTTCATTTGTAAATGAATAAAAGGCACTGTATAAAAATTTCTTATTAGTTACAACTTTATCAAAAAATTCTTCTATATATCTGTAATTTGTAATATTACATCTTCCACCACCAGTAAGTTTAAGCTTCTTACCAAGTTCATCATTTCTCTCTATTAAAGTGACTTCATGATTGTTTTTTGCAGCTGTTAGAGCAGCCATCATTCCTGATGGACCACCACCTACTACTATTACTTTTGACATTTGTCTCTCCTATTCTAGTGCACTGTTTTCTAGTTTTTGATTTACTTTAATATGGCTAGTGTCGTTCATTTTTATAACTACTGGGCCATAATTTCTAAATTCAATCACATTTAGTGCAGTATTTCCTTGATTAATTCTATATATATTTTCCAGAGAAGAATTTAAAACAGAAAGAAGTATAACTCTAGCTGTTACTGAGTGAGTAACAAGTACTATGTGTTTTCCATCGTATTTTTCATTTAATTCTTTTAAGAATTTATCTGTTCTTTCTTTTATAATGTGAAGAGTTTCTCCTCCTGGTATTTCAGCTAAATGAGGTTCATTTCTCCAAGTTTTATAAACGTCACCATATTTTTCTTGGATTTCTTTTATTAAAAGACCTTCCCACTCACCAAATCCCATTTCTCTAAGTGACGGAGTAGCTATTACTTCTTTGTCAAATTTATCGGCAATTATCTCAGCCGTTTGCACTGCTCTACCAAGATCACTTGAATATATGTAATCAATAGGATATTTAACCATGGCATCAGCTAAGTCTTTTGCTTGGTCAATACCTTTTTCAGTCAAATCTGAATTACCATGGCCTTGGGTTTTACCAAGTATATTCCAATTAGTTTGACCATGTCTAACTAAATATATAGTATTTGTCATATTATCCTCCTTTAATTATTTTGCAAATTTTTCATCTCAAATTTTTATTATATCATAAATAGAAGATAAATTTTATATTTATGCAAAAAAGGTTAAAACACCTTAATAGTATTTTAACCTTTTTGTATATAATTAAGTTATATTTCTTCTATTTTACAACTATGCTCTTTATCTTTTGAATTATAACATATGGCAACAGCGAGTACTTTTTTATCTTCATTTTCTTTTTTAAACTTTTCAATATACTCTTTATTTTTAATTTGATTTATGGCAACATCCACATTTTCATCCTTTTTAAGTTCAACTATAAAAGCTGTATCATTTTTTCTTCTAGGATGGAAAGTAAAATCAGCATATCCTTTACCAGTTTTTTCTTCACGTTCTATTCTATATGTATCCCTAGCTGAAAGATAAGCTAATGTTAATACACAAGACAAACTATTTTCATCATTATATTGTAAAATTGGTATTTCAGAATTATGAATATCATGAAGTATACTTTCCACTGTAGCTGTATCACCATTTACTGTAGCTTGAAGCATTTTTCTTGAGTTTTCTATTATTTGAGATACATATCCAAAAGATTTATCTCTTAATGCTTTTTCAAACTCTTTCATCAACTCTTTATTTGGTATCTTCAAATAACCATCATGATAAGATAAAAATCCTAAAACTATCATGGCAGAATATATTTCTTCTTTAGTTTTTGGATCTCTTTGACCAGCTCTAAATTCTTCATCTATTATTAAATCTATTTCTTCACCAGATACCATTTTTATTACATCATCTCTTATTTCCAGAGTATTATATTTAAGGTATTTAGCTACTTCATCCATAGCACCAGTATTAGTCCAATAACTTTCACAGTGACAATTTAAAAGGGCCTTTACAACAGAACGTGGATTATATACTTTTGTTCCTTTTGCTGTATAATAGCCATTATACCATTTTTCCAATTCACTAAATTCCATTTCACCACTTTTTTTACATAGATACTTAATTTCATCTTCTGTAAATCCAAAGTATTTTCCATATTTTCTATCTTTTAAAAATGTAAATTCATCAAACATATTTAGAGCAGACCCACTGGAATATTTCTTTATAGGTAAAACACCTGTCATATAGCACATGGCTACATAAGGTTCATCTTTTAGTAAATTTCTTAAAAACTCTAAAAAATCATTTTGATTTTCTTCAAATAAATTATTATTAAAAATATAATCCCATTCATCTAAAAGAAAAATAAATTCTTCATTGGATTTTTCTAGTATTCTCTTAATACTGTCATTTTCATCAATATCTTTTATATTAAATTTACTTATTACTTCTTTTTTTAATTGATGAACAATATTATTTATATATTCATCATAAGTTTTCATATTGTCAGGTATTTCATTGAATGATATGTTAATTACATTGTATTTATTTAAATGCTCTTTATAACTTTCACTTTCACTTATTTTTAAATTATCAAAAATACTGCTTGAATCTAATCCTTTGGAATAATAAGCTCCTAGCATATCAATAACACTGGATTTTCCAAATCTTCGAGGTCTTGTTATACATACATATCTATCGGATGTTAATATTATTTCATTTAATTCTTCTATAATTAAAGATTTATCTACAAAATATTTACTTCTATATAAATGGCTATAATTTTTTAAAGGTTTATTTGTATTTAAATATATAGACATATATCATACCTCCTTTTATATTTTATTTGAATAACTATTTACTTATCTAGATTTATTATAACATAGAACTTAATTTAATTAAAAAGGTAGAAACTATTTTTGTTTCTACCTTTTACAAAATTTATTTAACTTTTATAGATATATTATCATCTTCTCCATCTACTACTATTGTGCAACCATTGTAAATTTCACCAGCTATTAATCTTCTAGCAATCATAGTTTCTAGAGTATTTCCTATATATCTCTTAAGTGGTCTAGCACCATATACTGGGTCATAACCTTCCTTAACCATAACTTCCTTAGCAGCATCAGTAATTTCAATATCAATATCTTTTTCTTTAAGTCTATTAGCCAAAGACTTGATAAATATATCGATGATTTTTTTGATTTCTTCTTTATCAAGAGCTTTAAACATGATTATATCGTCTACCCTGTTTAAGAACTCTGGTTTAAATCTTCTCTTCATTTCGCCCATTACTAAATCTTTAGTAGTTTCTGTAATATGACCTGCCGCTTCTAATAAATAATTACTTCCTATGTTAGAAGTCATAATTATTATTGTATTTTTAAAGTCAACAGTTTTACCTTTATTATCAGTAAGTCTACCATCATCAAGTATTTGCAAGAACATATTAAATACATCTTCATGGGCTTTTTCTATTTCATCAAATAATACAACTGAATAAGGAGCACGTCTTACAGCTTCTGTTAATTGTCCACCTTCTTCATATCCCACATATCCTGGAGGAG
>ERZ772885.741-NODE-741-length-22226-cov-85.238645_pt1 | contig 22226 bp, 19 predicted proteins | sample MGYA00580580_ERZ772885 | MGnify/ENA primary metagenome ERZ772885 (study PRJEB29015, sample SAMEA2737673) | human gut metagenome | biome: human gut; feature: human-associated habitat; material: faeces | place: China | collected 2012 ...
TGCACGGCACCCGCGAGGCGCTGAAAACCGCGACCCGCGTCGCCGTGCCGGGCTGCCACGCCACCGGCTTTATCGCGCCCGTCGCGCCGCTGGTGGAGCTGGGGATCATCCCTAAGGCCGCGCACCTGAACGTGACGAGCCTGACCGGCTACAGCGGCGGCGGCAAAAAGATGATCGCCGAGTACGAGGCCGAGCGCACCAACAAGGCGCTGAACGCCCCGCGCCCCTACGGCCTGGCGCTGCACCACAAGCACCTGCCCGAGATGGCCGCCGTCACGGGGCTGGACACCGCACCGAATTTCGTCCCCGTTGTGGCCGACTACTACGCGGGCATGGAGACGATGATCCCGCTGGATGTAACGGCGCTGGGTGTTTCCGCGCCGCAGGTCGCGTCCGCGCTGGCGGAATATTACGCCGGTCAGCCGATGATAAAGGTGCATCCCCTGTGTGAGGGCACGGACGGCGGCTTTTTGGCCGCCAACAAGCTGGCGGGTAAGGACACGCTGGAAATTTACTGCCTGGCCAACCCGGACGGCACCCGGATGCAGCTTATCAGCCTGTTTGACAACCTCGGCAAGGGCAGCTCGGGCGCGGCAGTGCAGTGCATGAATCTGATGCTGGGGCTGGAGGAGACCAAGGGCTTAGCGCGTTGAGCGGCTTCCCCCTTGGGGAAGCTGTCAGCGGCCCCGCCCGCTGACTGATGAGGGGCGGCCTTGCCGGAACAACCCGTTTACGGGCGGCAATGGCGGACTTTGCCCTCATCCGGCCTGCGGCCACCTTCCCCCGAAGGGGAAGGCTTTTGAAGTTCGATATAAAATAGCAAGAGGGGTACATACAATGTCTGATTTCAAATCAATTCCCGGCGGCATCTGTGCGCCGAAGGGCTTTTCCGCGGCGGGCGTGCATTGCGGCATCCGCCATAACCATTCCAAGCTTGACCTCGCGCTCATCAAGGCGGACGTCCGCTGCACGGGCGCGGGCTGCTATACCACCAACAAGGTCTACGGCGCACCCATCACGGTGGACCGCGAGCACCTGAAGGACGGCTATGCACAGGCCATCGTTGTGAACAGCGGCAACGCCAACACCTGCGCGCCCAACGGCGTGCAGCTGGCTAAGGACACCTGCGACATCGTCGCCAAGGAGCTGGGCATCCGCGCGGACGACGTGCTGCCGTCCTCCACCGGCGTCATCGGCCAGGCCATGAGCATCGAGCCGTTCGCCAAGGGCATCCCGGAGGCCGCCGCCAAGCTGGCCGCCGACGAGGCCGGCAGCCACGACGCGGCTACCGCGATCATGACCACCGACACCCACCCGAAGGAAATTGCGCTGGAATTTGCCGTCGGCGGCAAGGCCGTGCGCATCGGCGCTATCGCCAAGGGCAGCGGCATGATCCACCCGAACATGGCCACGATGCTGCTCTTTATGACCACCGACGCCAAGGTCGCGCCCGCCGCGCTGCAAAAGGCGCTGTCCACCGTCGTGCCCGCCACCTTCAACCAGATTTCGGTTGACGGCGATACCTCCACGAACGACACCGTGCTGCTGCTGGCCAGCGGCCTGTCCGGCGCGGAAATTGCCGATGGAACGCCCGATTACGATACGTTTGTCGCCGCGCTGACCGAGGTCGCCGAGCATCTGAGCCGCGAGCTGGCCGGTGACGGCGAGGGCGCAACGAAGCTGCTGGAATGCACCGTGACCGGTGCGCCCGACCTGGCGACGGCCCGCGCCGTGTCCAAGAGCGTCATCCACTCCACCCTGTTCAAGGCCGCCATGTTCGGCGCGGACGCCAACTGGGGCCGCGTGCTCTGCGCCATCGGCTACACGCCGGGCGATTTCGACATCAGCAAGACGTCGGTGCGCCTCAAGAGCAAGGCCGGTGAGGTCTTTGTCTGCGAGAACGCCGCCTACCACCCCTACAGCGAGGACGAGGCCGCCGTGGTGCTCAAGGAGGACGAGATCGACATCCTCGTGGACCTTGGCAGCGGCGACGCCACCGCCAAGGCCTGGGGCTGCGATCTGACGTATGATTATGTGAAGATCAATGGGGATTACAGAACCTGAAAAGGCTTCCCCCAAGGGGGAAGCTGTCGGCGAAGCCGACTGATGAGGGGGAAAGCTGCCCGGAACCGGCTCGCTTCCGGGCAACAACCCGGCAAAGGACGGTTGCGGCAAAGTTGCCCCTCATCCGGCCCTGCGGGGCCACCTTCCCCCCAGGGGGAAGGCTTTAGGAGTAGGGGATGCGGAGGAGCACAATGAAAAACGAACAAATGGCCCTGCTGTTCAGCGAGGCTACACCTTATATCCAGAAATACCACGGTAAAACGCTGGTCATAAAGTACGGCGGCAACGCGATGGTCAACGATGAACTCAAGCTGGCCGTCATGAACGACCTGGTCACGCTGACGCTGCTCGGCGTGCGTGTCGTGCTGGTGCACGGCGGCGGCCCGGCTATTAACAGTATGCTGAAAAAGGTGGGCAAGGAGTCCAAATTTGTGGGCGGCCTGCGCTACACCGATGAGGAGACCATGGGCATCGTCCAGCAGGTGCTGGCCGGGCAGGTCAACAAGGATCTGGTCGCGCTGCTCAAGGGCCGCGGCGTCGGCCTGTGCGGCATGGACGGCCACATGATCATGTGCAAGCGCAAGTCGGACGTTGACCTCGGCTACGTCGGTGAGATCGAGAAGGTCAACACGACGCTGATCGACCACCTGCTGGCTGACAGCTTTATCCCGGTCATTGCCACCGTCGGCATGGACGACAACGGCGTCCCCTACAACATCAACGCCGACACTGCCGCAGCGGAGATCGCCATTGCCCTGCACGCCGAAAAGCTCGTCAGCATGACGGATATTGTCGGCCTGCTCTACGATAAGAACGACGAGTCTACGCTCATCCCCGAGGTCGAGGTCTCCGAGATCGAGGGTTACAAGGCCGCGGGCGTCATTGCGGGCGGTATGCTGCCCAAGATTGAGGGCATGGCCGACGCCATCTATCAGGGCGTCCACGAGGCCGTCATCATTGATGGCCGCGTCCCGCATTCGATCCTGCTCGAGATGTTCAGCGACAGAGGCGCAGGCACGATGTTCTACCGGAGAGGAAACCGGTAAATGGCTTCCCCCTCGGGGGAAGCTGTCAGCGGCCCCGCCCGCTGACTGATGAGGGCGAAGTGCTTGGCGCGGTCCCGCAAACGGGCAGCCGCAGGACACTTGCCCCTCATCCGGCCTGCGGCCACCTTCCCCCAAGGGGGAAGGCTCCAAAGCGGGCAGCCGCAGGACACCCGCCCCTCATCCGGCCTGCGGCCACCTTCCCCCAAAGGGGAAGGCTCCAAGGCGGGCAGCTCCGGCACACCCGCCCCTCATCCGGCCCTTCGGGCGGCCTTCCCGCGAAGGGGAAGGCTTTTGCGTATGATAAAAAGGGGGTCACCCAATTGAATACCGAAAAAGTTATTTCCCGTGATAACGACTACATCCTCCACACCTATGGCCGCAGCCAGGTCGTGCTGGCGGAGGGCGAGGGCATGACGGCCAGGGACGCCGACGGCAAGAGCTACCTTGACTTCACGTCGGGTATCGGCGTCAACTCGCTGGGCTACTGCCACCCCGCGTGGGTCAGGGCTGTGGCCGACCAGGCCGCAACGCTGCAGCACACGTCGAACCTGTATTACACCGCCCCCGACGGCAAGCTGGCGAAAAAGCTCTGCCGCCGCACCGGGCTGGACGCCGTGTTCTTCGGCAACTCGGGCGCCGAGGCCAACGAGGGCGCGATCAAGTGCGCCCGCAAATACAGCGTAGATACCTATGGCGAGAGCCGGAATAAGGTCATCACGCTGGTCAACTCCTTCCATGGCCGCACACTGGCGACCCTGACCGCCACCGGCCAGGACGTGTTCCACCACGACTTCGGCCCCTTCCCGGGAAATTTTGACTATGTGCCCGCGGGCGACTTTGCCGCGCTGGAAAAGGCCGCCGACAAGGACACCTGCGCCGTCATGATGGAGCTGGTGCAGGGCGAGGGCGGCGTCGTCGCGCTGGACGCGGACTACGTCGCCAGGGTCGCGGCGTTCTGCAGGGAAAAAGACATCCTCGTCATTGTGGACGAGGTGCAGACCGGCGTGGGCCGCACCGGCAAGTTCCTGGCGTGCGAGCATTTTGATCTGCACCCCGACATCGTCACGCTGGCGAAGGGGCTCGGCGGCGGTCTGCCCATCGGCGCGGTGCTGATGAACAAAAAGGTCGCCGACCACATGAAGCCCGGCTCCCACGGCTCGACGTTCGGCGGCAACCCGGTCTGCTGCGCCGGTGCGCTGGCCGTGCTGGACGAGATGGACGGCGACTTCCTCGCCAACGTCAACGAGCGCGCGGCTCAGCTGCGCGCCGGGCTGGCAAAGCTGCCCCATGTCAGGGAGGTCAGCGGCCTCGGCCTGATGGTGGGCATCGCGTTTGACGACGGCATCAAGGCCGCCGACGTCCGCGCCGCCTGCGAGAAGGCGGGTCTGCTGGTGCTGACCGCCAAGACCCGCCTGCGTCTGCTGCCGCCGCTGATCCTGACGGCGGACGACGTGGACGATGCGCTGGCGATTTTGCGCAGCGTACTGGAGAAATGCGTATGAAACATCTGCTGAAGCTGGGCGGCATGACGCCCGAGGAAATCCTGCACATTCTGAATGTGGCCGACGAGTACAAGCGGCTGCACAAGGACGGCGTGGACCCGAAGGATCTGCAGGGCAAGGCGGTGGCGCTGGTTTTCGCCAAAAACTCCACCCGCACCCGCACAAGCCTGGAGGTCGGCATCTACCAGCTGGGCGGCCTGGGCACCTACCTGAGCGCCGGCGACCTGCAGACCGCCCGCGGTGAGCCTGTGCAGGACACGGCCCGCGTGCTGGGGCGGTACTATGACGCCATCGTCTGCCGCACCTACAAGCAGACGACGCTGGACATGCTGGCAAAATACAGCGGTATACCGGTGGTTTCCGGCATGACCGACTATGCGCACCCCCTGCAGGTGCTGACAGACCTGATGACCGTGCGCGAGCGCAAGGGCACGCTGGCCGGGCTGAAGGCCGGGTTTGTCGGTGACGGCTACAACATGGCAAACAGCGTCATTGTGGGCTGTCTGGCCGTGGGCATGACGGTGACGATTGCCTGCCCGAAGGGCTACCGCCCCGCCGCCGACGTGCTGATGCTGGCGAAGCAGTACGGGGATAAGTTCACGCTGACGAACGATCCGGACGAGGCCGCGCGGGACGCGGATGTGCTGTTCACTGACGTATGGGTCAGCATGGGCATGGAGCGCGAGGCCGAGCAGCGCCGCCGCGACTTTACCGGCTTTACGCTGGACGCCGCCCGCATGGCGCTGGCAAAGCCGGACTGCATGGTGCAGCACCCGCTGCCCGCCCACCGCGGCGAGGAGATCGCGCCCGATGTGCTGGAAGCCCACGCCGACGAAATTTTCGACGAGGCGGAGAACCGCATCTACGTGGAAAAGGCCGTGCTGGCGGTGCTGCTGGCGGGAAAATAAGAGTATTGCAGTAAGAGGAGCGGCAGGGGAGCGCGAGCGTGCGAACCCCTGCTTTTTTGTGCGGAATAACCCGAAAACGGGCGGCAGCGGCGAAGCTGCGGCGGGGTGATGGCACCCCGCCCTACAGACTGTGGAAAAGTGGGATGTAGGGCGGCCTGCCCCCAGGCCGCCGTGCCCTTTTGCGGCAAGGAGAAGCCTTGCGGAACATTGTAGGGGGCGGCGTCCCCGACGCCCCGCGGGGGGGCAAGACCCCTCCCTACGATGCAAAAGATAAACGGGCGGCAATGGCAAGGCCGCGGGCCGGGCATGCCCGGCCCCTACGGGGGCCGTTTCCGGCCACTTGACGCCATGTGGTATACTGGGTATATCACTGTCAAGAGGTACACTATGCCAAAACAAACGCTCCAACAAAAAATCCGCCGCGCGCTGGGCCGGTTCACCGCCAAACGGATCGCTATGATCCTGCTGGGCGCGGCCATCCTGTCGTTCGGCATCCATAATATCCACCAGCGCACCGCCATCACCGAGGGCGGCATCATCGGCCTGGTGCTGCTCATCAACCATTGGCTCGGCGTGCCCGCGTCGGTGGCGTCGCCCCTGCTCGACGCGGCCAGCTACGCGCTGGCGTTCAGATTTCTCGGGTGGGACTTTTTGCTCTCGGCAGGACTGGCCAGCGTGAGCCTGGCCGGGTTCTATAGAATCTGGGAATGCCTGCCCCCCATGCTGCCCGACCTGACGCCCTGGCCGCTGGCGGCGGCGCTGCTGGGCGGCGTGTTCGTCGGCGTCGGCGTGGGGCTCATCGTGCGGCAGGGCGGGTCCAGCGGCGGCGACGACGCCCTCGCCCTTGTCATCCATAAGCTGACCGGGTGGCGGCTCTCCCGCGCCTACCTGTTCACCGATCTGACCGTCCTGTTCGCGTCGCTGTCCTACATCCCGTTCCGGCGCATCGCGTTTTCCCTCGTTACGGTCACAGTGTCGTCGCTGCTCATCGACTATATCAAGGAATGGCAGCCGAAAACAAATGTGTAAAAACGCGCGGAACGCTTGTACATAGCGGAAAATTGCGGTATAATAGACTGTGTATTTTTGCAATGACACCCACGGAGGTCTGCGATATGAAACTTACCCGCAAGCTCGCGGCACTGGCGATGGCCGTGCTGCTGGCAGTCAGCCTGACGGCCTGCTCCCCGAAGCAGGTCGCCCAGGATATGGTCGTGCATCTGGTCCACAAGCTGGGCCTGGTCGAGGAATCCGACGAGGATGACACCGACACCACCACAAAGGCGCCCGCCGGCGGCAGCGTGGAGTTCCCAGCCGAGATGGACACCACCGCGGCCCGCGTTGTGACCTACCCGGTAGAGAACACGCTGTATGTCTCTTTTAACGGCATTGCCAACCGCTCCACCGAGTATTTCGTGGCGGGCGGCGACAGCATGACCGTGACCGGCTACGCCACCACCGAGGCCAGCAGCGAGAAATATATGTACTTCAAGATCGCGTTCTGGGAGCTGTCTGACGACAAGACGATGACCAGCTACGTGCCGGACTCGACGATCTACTACTGCGCCGACGGTGCCGATTACCAGTACAACGTGACCGGCCTGACTGCGGGCAAGCAGTACAAAATCACGATCAGCTATGACAACGGCAACAAGTATTATGTCACCGGCGGCCTGAAGGTCGAGGGTCTGGGCAGCACCGAGCTGAACACCTACGGCGACGATACGACGACCGGCTGATAACGGCAGCAATGCCGCCCGTGCCGCTTGCGGCAGGGCGGCTTTTTGGTTTGTATTGCAGGGACCGCACAACACAGAGGGGAATTGGAACATGGATAAAAAACAGCTGCGCAACACGCTGATGCTTATGGCCTGCGCATTCATCTGGGGCACGGCCTTTGTAGCGCAGAGCGTCGGCAGCGATTATATGGGCCCGTACACGTTTCTGGCCAGCCGCAGCTGGCTGGCCTGTGCGTTTCTGCTGGGCCTGATGGCCGTGCTGCGCAAGATGGGCAAAACGAACCCCGCCGCGGAGCCGGGCTTCTGGCAGAACAAAAAAGTGCTGCTGCGCGGCGGTATTTTCTGCGGTGTGGCGCTGTTTGCGGCGTCCGCCGCGCAGCAGATGGGCATTGGCACGACCAGCACGGCCAAGGCGGGCTTTATGACGGCGCTCTACGTTGTGCTGGTGCCGGTGGCGGGGGTTTTCCTGGGCAGCCGCCCCGGCGTCAAGCTGTGGTGCTGTGTCGCGGCCAGCGTCGTGGGGCTGTATCTGCTCTGTCTGGCCGGGCGCGACACGCTGAGCCTGACCGGCGGCGAGTGGCAGCTTTTGGTCTGCGCGATCCTGTTCACGGCGCAGATCATGCTGGTCAACCATTTCAGCCCGCAGCTCGACGGCATCCAGCTGAGCTTTGTGCAGTTCTTTGTGGTCTCGGTTTTGTCCACGATCTTCGCGTTTGTCTTTGAGGCCCCGTCGCCCGACCAGTTCCGCGCCGCGGCGGTCTCGATTGCCTATTGCGGCATCATGTCCAGCGGCGTGGCCTACACGCTGCAGATCGTCGGCCAGAAGGAGCTGGACCCGACGATTGCCAGTCTGGCGATGTGTCTCGAGAGTGTGTTCAGCGCCCTGGCCGGTTGGCTGATCCTGGGCGAGACGCTCTCTGCCACGGAGCTGTGCGGCTGCGCGCTGATGTTCGGCGCGATTGTGGTGAGTCAGCTGCCGGAGAAACGACTGAAGGGGTAACGGCAGCCCCCCGGGAGGTTGTTCTTTCTTTTGACAGCAAAAGAAAGAACCAAAGAAAACTGCCGCTGTTTCGACGCAGCGGACCCGCGACTTAGGGGCTGCACGCCCCTAAGAACCCCAAAGCGGAGGTCGGAAGGGGCGGGGGCTAAACGAAAGCAGTATTACTTTTCGTTCTTAACGCCCCCGCCCCTTCCTCCACCTTTGAGTCGGGCGTTCCCCCGAACCCCCGATGTTTTTAACGGCTGCTTTGTAGGGGCGGCATATATGCCGCCCGCAACCTACCGCGGCAACCCATCAACGGGCAACCTCCGCCCACTGCAAAGGGGCGGGCTGCCGCCCTCCCTTGCCCCTCTCGTCCGCAACCCATTCACAGCAGTCCGTAGGGGCCGGGCATGCCCGGCCCGCAGCCTTGCCATTGTATCCCCTTTAGCGGTTTGCATCGTAGGGAGGGGTCTTGACCCCTCCGTAACTTCACGTCAAATCCCGTCAACGTTCCGCCTGTAGGGGAGGGATTCATCCCTCCCGGGTTGTTCGCGCCGCCGCTCATTCCGCGGGGCGTCGGGGACGCCGCCCCCTACAACATTCACCGCCGCCCTTCCTTAACAACCATCCTACCCCCACCTCAAGGAGCCACCCATGCAGGATCTGCGCAAAATCTTCCGTTATGCCCGCCCGTACCGGCGCGATCTGTTCGCGGCGGTGGGGCTGATCTTTATTGAATGTATCTTTGAAATGGTCATCCCCGTCCTGATGTCCACCCTCGTGGATGACGGCGTACCCGCCCATAACATGGCCGTCATCTTCCGGCAGGGCGGGCTGATGATTTTGTGCGCGGTGCTCGCGCTTATCACGGGGCTGCTGTATGCGCGGTACGCGGCGCGGTTCGCAAACGGGTTCGCGGCGGAGCTGCGCATGGCGGAGTATGCCGCCGTGCAGAAATTCGACTTCGCCAACCTTGACCGCTTCTCCGATGCGTCCCTCGTCACCCGCATGACCACCGACGTCACGGTCATGCTCAACGCCGTCAACGCCGGTCTGCGTCCGCTGGTGCGCAGCCCGGTCATGCTCTGCATGGGGCTGGCGATGGCCTGCGTGCTCAGCCCGCGGCTGACGATTGTATTCCTCGTCACAACGCCGATCCTGGCCGCCGTCCTCGCCTGGATCGTCACAAAGGTCGGTCCGCTCTATGGCCGCCAGCAGAGCGCCGTGGATCACCTGAATGGCCGCATCCAAGAGTCCCTGACCGCCATCCGTGCCATCAAGGCGTTTGTCCGCGGCGGCTACGAGAACGCCCAGTTCGACACCGTCAACACGGAATTAAGCGATGCTTCGACGGAAACCTTCCGCTATGCCGTCCTCAACCTGCCTGCGTTCCAGACCGTCATGTATACGGCCATCGTCTGCATCCTTTGGTTCGGCGGCAATTATATCCTCGTCGGCACGATGTCCGTCGGCCAGCTGACGGCGTTTTTGAGCTATGTTTTGCAGGTGCTCAACTCGGTCATGATGTTCTCCGGCGTCTTTCTGCAGATGTCCCGCTCGCTGGCCAGCGCCCGCCGCATCCGTGAGGTCCTGACCGAGACGCCCGACCTTGCGAATGCCGCCGCGCCGGTGGACACCATCCCCGACGGCCAAATCGACTTTGACCACGTCAGCTTCAAATACAACGCCAAGGCGGAGAAAAATGCCCTCTCCGACATCACGCTCCACATCCCGGCAGGTGCGACGGTGGGCATCATCGGCGGCACGGGCGCGGCCAAAACGACGCTCGTCCAGCTGATTCCGCGCCTGTACGACGCCACCGAGGGCACGGTCCGGGTCGGCGGGCGCGACGTCCGCGGCTACGACGTGAACGCCCTGCGGGACGCCGTCGGCATCGTGCTGCAAAAGAACCTGCTGTTCTCCGGCACGATCCGCGACAACCTGAAATGGGGCGATCCCGACGCGACGGACGACGACCTCTGGGCCGCCTGCCGCGCCGCCCGTGCGGACGAATTTTTGTCCCGGATGCCCGACGGCCTTGACACCGACCTGGGCCAGGGCGGGTGCAACGTCTCGGGCGGGCAGAAGCAGCGTCTCTGCATCGCGCGGACGCTGCTCAAGCACCCGAAGGTGCTGATTTTTGACGACTCCACCAGCGCCGTGGACACGGCGACGGAGTCGGGCATCCGCCATGCGCTGGCCGGACTGGGCAGCGTGACCAAGCTCATCATTGCCCAGCGCATCACGTCGGTGCAGAGCGCCGACCTCATCGTCATTCTGGACGACGGGAGGCTGCATGCCGTGGGCACGCATGACGAGCTTCTGGCAAAAGATACGATCTATCAGGAAATTTACCATTCCCAGATGAAAGGGGGCGACGCAGATGGCGAAGCCATTCGGCGGTAAGCGCCCGCAGGACCTGCGGCACACGCTGCGCCGCTTCATGGACTATCTGGGCCGCCACAAAATCATGCTCGGCGTCGTCGGCCTGCTGGCGGCGGTCAGTGCGCTGGCCGCGCTGCTGGGCACCTACATGATCCGCCCCATCGTCAACGGCGTGCTGGAAAACGGCAGCGCCGCCTATCTGGCCGGCGTCGTGGCGCTGACCGCGGGCATCTACATCGTCGGTGCACTGTCTACCTTGGGCTACACCCAGCTCATGGTCCGTGCCGCGCAGAAGATTTTGCAGGACATCCGCCGCGACCTGTTCGCACATCTGCAGACGCTGCCGCTGCACTACTTTGACACGAACCGCAAGGGCGATCTGATGAGCCTGTTCACGAACGACGTGGACACGATCTCGGACGCGCTGAACAACAGCTTTGCGGTGGTCATCCAGACCTTTATTCAGGTCGCAGGCACGCTGCTTTTGCTGTTCATCCTCAACTGGCGGCTCTCGCTGCTGGTGGTCGTTGGCTATATTGCCATGTTCTGGTATATCAACTACTCGACACAGCGCAGCCGCGCCTTTTATGCGCGCCAGCAGGCCAGCCTCGGTGAGCTGGACGCCTACATGGAGGAGATGATCGCCGGGCAGAAGGTCGTCAAGGTGTTCAACCACCAGCAGGCCGACATGGCCGCCTTTGCCGCCCGCAACGAGAAGCTGCGCGAGGCAGGCACCGGCGCGCAGAGCTACGCCGCCACGATGATTCCCGCCGTCGTCAGCATCGGCTACCTGAACTACGCGGTCATTGCGGTGGTCGGCGGCCTCATGGTCATGTGGGGCTGGTCCGACCTCGGCAGCCTGGCCAGCTATCTGGTCTTTGTGCGCCAGACGACGCTGCCCATCAACCAGCTGACCCAGCAGGGCAACTTCCTGCTGGCGGCGCTGGCGGGCGCGGAGCGTATCTTCACGGTCATGGAGGAAAAGCCGGAGATCGACGAGGGCACGGTGGAGCTGGTCAGCGTGCGGGAAAACAGCGACGGTACGCTGACCGAGTGCGCCGGGAGCACGGGCCGCTGGGCCTGGTGTGACCGCCGCCGTCCCAGCGTCCCGCTCGAGCCGCTGCACGGCGACGTGCGGTTCCACGACGTCAGCTTTGGCTATACGCCGGACCGGATGATTCTGCAGAACCTCTCGCTCTACGCCAAGCCGGGGCAAAAAATTGCCTTTGTCGGCTCCACGGGCGCGGGCAAGACCACGATTACCAACCTCATCAACCGCTTTTATGAGGTGTCGGGCGGGTCCATCACCTACGACGGCATGGATGTGCGGCTCATCAAGAAAAACGACCTGCGCCGCTCGCTGGGCGTCGTCTTGCAGGACACCCACCTGTTCACCGGCACGGTGGCGGACAACATCCGCTTCGGCAAGCTGGACGCGACGCAGGCGGAAATTGAAAAGGCGGCCAAAATTGCGAATGCCGACTCCTTCATCCGCCGTCTGCCGCAGGGCTACAACACGATGGTGACGAGCGACGGCGCAAACCTGAGCCAGGGACAGCGCCAGCTGCTGGCCATCGCCCGCGCCGCCGTCGCTGACCCGCCGGTGCTGATTCTGGACGAGGCTACGTCGAGCATCGACACCCGCACCGAGGCGCTGATCCAGAAGGGCATGGACAGCCTGATGGAGGGCCGCACGGTGTTTGTCATCGCGCACCGGCTTTCCACGGTGCGCAACGCGGACGCCATCATCGTGCTGGAGCATGGCCATATCATCGAGCGCGGCACCCACGACGAGCTGCTGGCCAAAAAGGGCGAGTATTACCAGCTGTATCACGGGATGTTTGAGCTGGCGTAAAGATTCATGCCTCCCTCTGCGAGGGAGGTGCCCCGAAGGGGCGGAGGGAGAGAACCTTGCAATAGCCCGAAATGCTTCGGATTGCCGCAAGGTTCTCTCCCCCACCGCCTGCGGGCGGAGCCCCCTCGCAGAGGGGGCCAAGAGAAAAAACTCCCCCGGAGAGATCCGTGAAAGGTAAACCTTGCGAAAGGAGCATTTACAAATGGAAAAGATCAGGAAAAATTTCGGCTTCGGCTGTATGCGCCTGCCCATGATCGGCGAGGACGTCGATATGGAGCAGACAAAACAGATGGTGGACTGCTTTTTGGAGCAGGGCTTCAATTATTTTGACACGGCCCACGGCTACCTTCAGGGCAAGAGCGAGCTGGCCCTGAAGGAGTGCCTGACCAGCCGTTACCCGCGGGAGGACTATGTCCTGACCGACAAGCTGAGCGGGTCCTATTTTAAAAAGGAAGAGGACATCCGCCCGTTCTTTGAGAGCCAGCTTGCAGCCTGCGGCGTGGATTACTTTGACTTTTATTTAATGCACTCCCAGAGCACGACAAACTACCAGCACTTCAGGGACTGCCGCGCCTATGAGACGGCCTTCGCCCTCAAGGCCGAGGGCAAGGTCCGCCATGTGGGCATCTCGTTCCATGACCGCGCCGCCGTGCTGGAGCAGATTCTGACCGACTATCCGGCCATCGAGGTCGTGCAGATCCAGTTCAATTATCTGGACTATGACGACGTGGCCGTCCAGAGCCGCAAGTGCTATGAGGTCTGCCGCAGGCATGGCAAGCCCGTGCTGGTCATGGAGCCGGTCAAGGGCGGCAGCCTTGTCAACCTGCCCGACGACGCAAAAGCCGTGCTGGACGCCCTGCACGGCGGCAGCCCCGCCAGCTACGCCATCCGGTTTGCCGCGGGCTTCCCCGGTATGCTGATGGTGCTGTCCGGCATGAGCAGCATGGAGCAGATGCAGGACAACCTGAGCTACATGAAGGACTTTACGCCGCTGAACGATGCCGAGCTGGCCGCCGTGAACCGGGTGCAGGAGATCTTCCATAAAAAGGACCTGATCCCCTGCACGTCCTGCCGCTACTGCACCGAAGGCTGCCCGAAGCATATCTCCATCCCCGACCTGTTCGCCATCATGAACACGAAGCACACCCACCACGACTGGAACGCGGACTACTACTATGAGGATGTCCACACCGGGCCCGGCTCCCGCGCCTCGGACTGCATCCGCTGCGGCCAGTGCGAGCGCGTCTGCCCCCAGCACCTGCCCATCAGACAGCTGCTGCAGGATGTGGCGAAGGAGTTTGAGAAGGGGTAAAATAACATATCAGAAACAACGCCGCCTTCATTCGGAATTCTCCCGAATGAAGACGGCGTTTGTTAATATGGCAAATGCATGTTGCACAACAGTATCATAAGACTGCAACATATAAACAAAAAAGGTCACTTGTGTTTTTCCTACAGCATGATTCGTGGTAACTTTTATCCGAATATCAGCAATATATGTAACATTTTCTTGCTATCCCATTGTAAAAACGCAGAAATGCATATTTTGATACACTTTATATAAACAGGGTAACCTTTTGACATTGTCCAGAACTTCCTAATTGTTTATTATATATTTAGCACAAATCCTACAGAAATAAAGGAGGAAATATATGAAAAAAGAATAAAAAGGTTCTGCGTACATTGGCCTCAAAGAGTGTTTCGGAACAACAACACTTTCATTCACTCATGCTCTTAAGCGCCGATATGTTGACGATCATTGGGGAGACGACTATTATTTTGCCGGCTGACTTCAATCCGAAGAGGCCGAACTATTGGGAAGGACCTTCCATATTGATCTGGTGGGAACAGATGGTGTTACCAAGTCCACAGAAGATGTTCCTATCACAGTAACTGTTTCCGGAGCAGGCAGTCTGTTGGCGCTGGGTTCTGCGAAGCCGAATATGGGAGAGTGCTTCTTTGCTGATACCCATACCACTTATTACGGCAAGGCTCTTGCCGTAATTCGAACGGGCAATGAATGCGGCAAAATCCATATCAAGGCAAGCGCTCCTAATCTGGAAGATCAATTTATTGAACTAGAAGTGCGGGAGTAACCAAAGCTTCCTATAATACAAGGAGAGTGAACATGCTTAAAATTGCACAAAAAATCAAAAATGGCGAGTGTCCAGTGCTTTGCTTTTTTGGTGACAGTATAACGGATGGTCAGTTTGAATTTGCTAATGGGCATAAGGAATCTGTTCGCCACGAAGAATGGGTGTTCTGGAACATACTAAGAAACCGAATTAGGGAAGAGATAGGGCAGGAAGTTTCAATTGTCAATGCCGGAGTGGGTGGTAATTTTTCCAAAGATGGTCTTGCCAGAATACAGCAAGATGTTCTGGAAAGGAAACCGGACTTCTGCTGTGTTATGTTTGGTACTAACGATGTAACCAACGCCTACAAGGGAGACTCGGCGTTACAAGAATACGAAAAGAATATGAAGCAAATTCTGATTCGGTTGCGTGAAAGCAATATTGAAACAGTACTCATGACACCCGGAATGCTGTGTAAGCATCGTGTAAAAGGTTTCTGGGGATTTTGGTGGTATATTCACAGATATTTTGAAAACCTGCAAAAGGCTGGGCACATGGATGCCTATGTTGCCAAAATCAGAGAGATTGCCAACCAACTGGATATTCCGATTGCAGATGCATATGCCGAATGGCAGCTCCTCGAATCACAGGGAGTAGATACAACTGCTTTGCTGGCAAACGGTTTGAACCATCCGAATGCCGAAATGCACAAGGTATTTGCAAACAAACTATACGATGTGATTTTTATGTAGGAATATCCTGAAGGCCTCTGGTTATGATCAAAGCGCAATTGTTGGACAGACTGTGCAGAGTGCTGTACAGGTTATAAGGTGCATGGCTTCAGCATCCAGTACCGCCGGTATCTGACGACCGCCGCAAAACGGGAACGGGGAGAAGCCGTGTGAGGAAAACACTATTATGTCGTCGACTTCGCAACTTAAAGCGTTGCATATCTTTACTAGCACTTCAACTCGTACATCTTCATTTTTTCCAAGATGAGCCATTGCATTGGTACTGATGTGAGCTTCCTTTATTAGTTGTGTCTTGCTCATGTGGCGATCGATTAGAAGATGCCACAGTTTATCATAAGATGCGCCCATATTCTTCTCCACTAAAATTAGAAATTATATAAATAAGTATAGCAGTTGTGCTTGAAAAATTAAAACTGAAATTGAAATTTTCAAAAGATTGGAATTTTCGCGAAAAAATTAGCGATGAGCGAGTAAACTCGCCCCAAAGCGCCCGACAAAAAAGTCCAACCGCCTTAAAACGGTTGGACATCTCTATAAAACGCACCTTGAAAATCGGTCATCGACTTTGCTGATTTTGCGCGATACAACAAAGAAAAGAGCCTGTGACATCTTTTATGTCACAGGCTCTTGTCTCTATGTTACAAAAAAGATACCCAGCCAAAAAGGATATCGTAACGATAAAAATGAGGCCGAAAGGCAATGCCTAACCATTCAGTTTATAAATAATAGTATACAGGATATCGGTCAGGATTGCAAGGGGGCTGTCACTGTGTATCCGCCGATGAATTCAATTTTGATTTCGTTGGCGGATACAACGTCTATTCGTTCGATGATTCTTGCGACAATGGCATCAGCGTATTCAGTAATATGGAAGTCGGAGGCGGTCAGTTGGAGATTCGGATTTGCAGCTTTCTGCTGGCTGGCGGTAAGCTGGTCGATTTGCTTTTGCAGGCTGTCGATTTCCTCGCTTGCGTGCTTCAACTTTTCGTCGAGAAAGGACGCATCGCATTCAAGGGACAGATCCAGCAGGCGGTCAAATTCCTGCCGGGCATCCGCGAGCTTTTGCTGTAATTCCTCCAGTTCTGTTGTACCGCCTTGCAAATCATGCAGGATACCGTTGATCTGCATGGCGACTTCATCGGTGTAATTGTCGGCCAGATTTTGGATGGCTCTCAGCAGGGTCTGATGCAGGACTTCTTCTTGCACAGAGGGTGAATTGTGGCAGAACTTTGTTCCGTAGGTGACACGGTTGACGCAGCGCCAGACGATTTCCTTTCTGCCGTGAATATTCCAAGTCACGCGCTTATAAGGACTGCCGCATTCCCCACAGTACAGTCGTTCGGAAAGGGCGTACTTGCTGTTGTACCTCCCGCGCTTTTGTTTGCGTCGGTTCGCGCAGGACTTGCTGTTGCGGCGGGCGATTTCAGCTTGCACCTCGCGGTACATCTGCTTGGTGACGATGCCCTCGTGATTGTTCTCAATGTAGTATTGTGGTAGCTGGCCGGTATTTTTCTTCGGGCCTCCAGTCAGCACATTGTCAGTAAAGGTCTTTTGCAGCAGAACATCACCGCAGTATTTCTCATTCTGCAAGATGCGTAGGAGCGCCTGCGTTGACCATGTGGTGTTGCCACGCACAGTTTTGTAACCGCCTGCTTCAACTTTGCTTTTTATGGTTTGCAAGCTGTCGCCGTGCAGGTAGCTGGTGTAAATCATCCGAATCAGTTCAGCCTGTTCGGGTATGATCTCCGGTTGACCGTCTGCACCTTTGCGGTAGCCGAGCATTTGCGCGTAGGGGAAGGAGAATCTTCCGTGGCGGAATCCCATGCGCTTGCCTCTGGAAATGTTCTGTGAGATGGATTCGCTCTCAGCCTGTGCAAAGGCACTCAGTACAGTAAGGAGCATTTCGGAATTCATGGTGCTGGTGTTGATGTTCTCTTTTTCGAATATGACGGTGACACCGAACAGCTTCAGCATCCGCACATATTGGATGCTGTCCACAGTGTTGCGGGCAAAGCGGGAGATTGACTTTGTAAGGATCAGGTCGATTTTGTGCTTCTTGCAGTCTTGAATCATCTGGTTGAATCCATCGCGCTTTTTGGTGTGGACACCTGAGATGCCATCATCGGCGTAAATCCCGGCAAGCTGCCATTCGGGGGTGGAATTGATTTTGGCAGTGTAGAATTCCTTTTGAATTTCAAAGCTGCCCTGCTGTTCTTCTTCCTCTGTACTGACGCGGCAGTATGCAGCAACGCGTAGCTTGGTGCGAGATGCTGTGCTTTTGGAATCTTTCCTATTGGGCTGAATGACGATGATTCTTCTCTCGCGGTTCATGGGATTCTCCTTATACGACCATTCCGTTTACAAGTTTCAACTGAATGGAAGTGGTTCTGTGCAAAACTATTTTGTCAGTGATGGCGTGATACAGCTTTGGGTCGAACGTATCGCAGGGCGGTGCAGCAGCGAGGGCTTCTTTGATTCGCAGCGTCATGGGGTCAGCTTTTCCGGCTGTACAGCAAAGATATTGTGCATCCGCGCGAGCAAGGACATTTTGGATGAGTGATTCTGCATCAAAATTCCCGGCGGATAACATTTCATCAATTTCTACTTGCCGTTTTTCGGCTTCGATGGATACTGTGTTGTGCGATAAGGGCGGGCTATCAATGCTGTTAGGATTATCCTGTAAGCGTTTCATTGTGGTGGCGATGCTTTGCAGGAGAATATCTGGCTCAATTCGGACGGAGAATGCTGCGCAGTGGCGGCAGCGCCATCGATGGCCTTTCGTCTGCCATTCCATTCTGCTGCCGCAGTCGGGGCAGATAATGTCACCGCGAATATCCTTTAAGGATTCTGTGTAAGTGGGGGCTTTTCGTTGGCATAGGACTTGCGCTTTTTGAAATAACGCTTCTTCGACAATGGGCGGATAACTGTCCCTTCCTGTGTATGCTGGATTTTTTACGATGCGGTGAACGGTGTTCTTGTTCCAGCCTGTCTCATCGCTGTATGGGATGCCAGTGGCTTGCAAGCGTTTTGCGATTTCTTGCAGGGAATTGCCTGCAAGGTAGAGTTGATAAATTTGGCGGACGCATTCGGCTTGCGCGGTATCCGGGGTGATGAGGCCGTTCTGTATGCGGTATCCGTAGGGAAGGTACCTCGGTTTTGCCATTGTCAGAAAATCTCCTTAAATTTCATTCCGTTTTTGAGTTCAAAGGTACAGGATTCAGAATCGACCAGTACGCGGGTTACGGCAAATTTGAACTCATGCTCATCAAAATCAGCAAGTGGCTTTAGGTAGGTATAATGTCCTGCCAGCTGTTTTGTCTGTGCAAGGGTACGAAGTAAGGGGTGGTTGGTAGCTGCTTTTGAAATCGCGGCTTTTACATCCGTAAGTTCACGCTCCAACGGATTGCGCCGTTCCCAGTATTGGGCGGCGGTGATGCAGTTCTTTTCGCGTAGACGGGAAAGGTTGTGCAGCTTTTTCGCAAGCAGTTGAACCTGTTGATTGAGTTCCTGCCGCCGGCTCTCCTTATCATCGAGAATTTTCTGCGCAGCGTACAAGTCATGCAGGGCAGGGGCGAAAATCTGCGTGTAGTTTACGATCAGCTTGTTGTGCATGGTGAGAAAGGCACGTTGAATAAGTTCCTCTTGGATTGGCGGCGTGGGACAGTCTGCTGCGCACCGAAGGTGTGTGCGGCAGAGCCAAGTCGCTTGTGTGGAACGGTTTATTTTGCGGGAAAGCATTGAACCGCACTCTGCGCAGTAAAGCATTTTGGAAAAGGCTGTGTCTTTCCTCGGACATGGGCCTACGCTTTTGCGTTGCAGGAGCGCTTGCACTTTATCAAAATCTGCTTGGGATATGATGCCGTTGTGGGTGTCCGGTGCATAGTAGGAAAGGACTTCACCGTTATTTTCGGTGCGTTTGAAGGGCAAGTCATCGGATGTATAACTCTTTTGGTAGAGGGAGCATCCAGCGTATTTTTCGTTTTTAAGGATACGTTCGATGGTGGTATGATGCCAATGCTTATCGACATCGGGACGAAGCCGGTTTAAATCATCGGCAATTTTGGTGGTGCTTTCGCCTTGCAGAAATGCATTGAAAATGTCCTTGACGATTTCGATTTGGTTGGGGGCGGGAACAAGGTCGTAATTGACCTGTTTGTAGCCGTAGGGGACAGATGATGTATGGTAGGTGCCAGACTCCATACGCTTGCGGATTCCCCAGCGTAGGTTTTTGGAGATGGACAGTGATTCCTCTTGGGCGACAGCACACATCATGCCCAGCAGGAGTTCTCCTTCGGTGGAGTCGGTGTCAAAGCGCTCTTTCTCAAATTCTACGACCACGCCAAGGCTTTTCAGTTCGCGCACAGCGGAGAGAAAATCCACAGAGTTTCGTGCCATTCGGGAGGATGACTTTACAAGGATACGGTCAATCAGACCGAGTCGGCAGTCGTCCATAAGGTGGTTGAATCCGGCACGATTTTTAAGGCCGGTGCCGGAAATGCCCTCATCGGCATACACACCAACAAATTCCCAGTTGGGATTTTTCTGAATAAGGTCGGTGTAGTATTCCACCTGCACCGACATTGAGTTCAACTGATTAGTAGATTTGCTGCTAACGCGGGCATAGGCCGCCACGCGAAGACGCTTCGGCTGTTGCTGTATCGGCTGGATGACTTGAACTTGTGGCATGGCTTTTCCTCCGAGTTTGTCGCTGTGACACTCTTTTTGTCACATACAACATACCCGAAAGGCGGCCAAATAGCTATTCACAAGAACCACTAAACATCTCGACACAAAACGCCGCATTTTCTGGCATAACCAACATTGGCGCGTTGGCAGATTCCGCGCGGTAGCTTTCCTGTAGCGGCAGCGGATGAAAGTGCTGTATAAGCAAGTTCATATTTTAATTCCTGTTCCAGCTTTATGGGGAGCGGATCAATCAGCATGGGGCAATCCCTCCCACGGCAGCTTTTTTCGGGTGTGTTTGGTATGGGCCAGCAGCCTGTTCTCCAGCCCGGTCAGATAAAGTTCATATTTCAGGCTTGTTTTGGTGGTGATAAGCACCGCGCCGTGATTTTGCAAAAAGCGCAGGATGTGGTACAGCGTTGCGGTATCATGACTCAATTGGTCAAGGCTTTGCACCATGACGGCGTTGGCACGGCCTTGCCGCACAGCCTTTAGCATGGCAAACAGCGCCGGTCGCCAAAATTCGGTGCCGCGTTTCAGTTCCATGCTTGTATTTACCAGGATGTAGCCGCGCTTGTCAGCTTCGCGCATAACTTCTTCCAGTTGGTTTTCTAACGCAGTCAAATTCGGCGCAGCGCTGCGGGCATACGCCCAGACTTTGTATTCTTCCATAGCCGCACCTCTTAAAACTGATCCATCAGCGGGAGTCGAACATCGAAGCGCGGCTTGCCAAAGGATGCCCGCGTGAAGCGGTCTCCGGCAAAGCGTTCCAAACCGCAGTTGATGAGTTCCGTGTTCAGGTCACATTCGGTAGTAATAAGGTAAGCGTTCCGTCTGCGGAAGATTTCAATAACCCCGACCAATAAGTAGCTGTTGCGGCTGATCTGCTCCAGGTCGCGTACGATTACGGCTTCGATCAGGTTATTCTCTACCGCGTCCAGCATGGCGCGCAGGCCATTGCGGTCTTTCAGTGTGTTGCCGCCGCAATGGTCGAAAGAGGTGCCGCGCACGAGAAAGCCATGCCCGGCAGCTTCATCGATAAGGTCATACAGCCGATCAAAGGCCATTTGTGGGTTGCTGTTGGCGCACCGCACATAGATCCACGCGGGGTGGTCTTGTCTATAGTTCATCGTAAACCCTCTTTACAAAAAGTAATCCGGGCGCTTCTGCTCCCGGATGAATTGCTGAACATCTTCAATTTTCTCGGTAGTTGGACAGGCTGGCAAAGCGGCCAGTGCGGCGTCATGGTACTTGCCGCCGATGCCCGCGCGTTCATCCAGAATGGCTACCACACAGGAATCCTGTTCCGTGCGAATGGCACGACCAAAGCCTTGTCGCAGTTTCTTCTGCATTTCGGGGATGATTTCGGCGTTTATGTAGTCGCGCAGGTTCGGGTACTGCCGGCGCTCATAGTCGCTGACCGGGTCTGGTATCGGGAACGGCAGCTTTGCGATAATCAGCAGTGACACCATATCGCCGGGAAAGTCAATGCCCTCCCAGCAGGAGCCAGCCGCAAACAGTACGCCGTTGCCGGATTCTTTGAATTGTTGAATCACCCTGCCGCCGTTGCGCCACGCCTGATAGGTCGGGTATTGCCACTGACCGTCCGTCAGCGCGCGGACTTCGGCCATTTGGCGGTAAGACGTGAACAGCACCAGAGCATGGCCGTGGCAGGCATCCACCAATCGGACGATTTCTTCTGCCATTTTGCGGTTGTCCATTCGCGTTTTTACGCGCGGCGGAAAGTACAACAGACATTTTTTCTTGTAGTTAAACGGAGAATCTGCTCGGAAATGGCGCAAGGGTCGATAAGCCGCCAGCCCCAAAAGCTGTTCCGTGTGGCTGAAATCTCCGGCTGCGGCCAATGTGCCGGAGGTCAGAATCGCGGGTTCGCGGGTGTTCCACAGCGCACTGCGAAGCAACTGCGGTACGCGGCTGCTGGCTGCGCAGAATGTAGGCTGACCATCGGCATCGTAGTCGATGTAAAGGATGCGCGTCGGCACCTCCAAAAGAAAAAGGCGCAGGAGACTTTCGGCTTCTCCCAGCCTGTTCAGCAGGTATCGCGGCACATCCGGCAATCCGCCAGCATTTTGCAACAGTGCTATACAGTCGATGAGAGCAGCGCGGCGGAACGGTGTAAGCACGAACGGTTCGCTCACTTTTCTTCGCAGCTTGGAAAACCCCTGCGTGCAGGAGAACGACAGCGTAAGGAACGCCGTCCGCAGCTGTCTGGCA
>ERZ772885.755-NODE-755-length-22023-cov-3.842407_pt1 | contig 22023 bp, 20 predicted proteins | sample MGYA00580580_ERZ772885 | MGnify/ENA primary metagenome ERZ772885 (study PRJEB29015, sample SAMEA2737673) | human gut metagenome | biome: human gut; feature: human-associated habitat; material: faeces | place: China | collected 2012 ...
CTGCGCCGACTGGATTCCAAGCCGGCTGCACGGCCCAAGCGCGGCCGGCATGCTCGGGAAGAGCGCGAAAGGCGAAAAATCCTCACGACCTCTAGCGAACCGCGCGAACGGTTGTTAGTGTTGATGCACAGACGATTTCGGTCGCCGCGGCGCGCCGAACGCCGCATATACCGCTTGGTGCGCACCAGACGTAGAGCGGCGGTCTCCAAAACCGCAGGTCGTTGGTTCGAAGCCAACCGCGTATGCCAGTCACTTGTTTTTTCGGGGTCTGCCTCCGCCGACGCCCCGACCGGGACGCTTCGCGTTCCATCCGTCTATCGTCTCCGGGAGCCAGCCGCGCGTGCGGCCTATCATGGCGTCGGGTTCGGGGAGCTTGAGGTTGAGCAGGCCGCCACTGGTTATGCCGAGGCGTTCGGCGACCTGCTTGACGCCGAGAGATATGCAGTCCGAGAACACGCGACACGCAGTGAATCTTAACGACCGCAGGACTAGGCAAACAATAAATGGCACTACGTGGATGCTCATACACCCACTGCCACCTGCCCGTCACCCGCGGCCAAGCACGGGACCTCGGACATAACGACCGGCGCGACGGATACAACGGACCCGAACACGCGAGCTGCAACCGCAAAGCGGGAGCAGCCAACAGCAACCGCATGCGCGAACACTGGAACAAGCAAACAGGAAACAACGTGGCGACTGCAGGCCGGGTGAGCCTACTTCTTCTTCGGCACGTAGATCACAGTGTCGATCAGTTCTCGGTAGTGCGCGACGATCTGCGCGCGGCGGGTCTTCAGGCTGGCCGTCAGCATGCCGTTGTCTTGTGTGAACTCGTCGGGCAGAATCTCGAACTTGCGGATCGACTCGGCGCGAGACACGCCCTCATTGGCCTGATTCACCGCACGCTCGACTTCGGTGTGCACGATCGGATTGCGGGCCAGCGACGCCAGGTCGGACTCCTCCTGAGCGCCCTGCGATTTCAGCCACGCGTTCGCATCGGCGAGATCCAATGTGACCAGCGCGGCCACGAACGGCTTCCGGTCGCCGATGACCAGGCACTGGTTCACAACCGGCGATGTCATCACGGCGGCCTCCAACAGGCCGGGGGAGACGTTCTTGCCGCCGGCGGTGATGATCAGATCCTTCTTGCGGCCGGTGATCGAAATGAAGCCGTCTTCGTCGATGTCGCCCAGATCGCCGGTGTGCAGCCAGCCGTCGACGATCTGCTCGGCGGTCACATCGGGATGGTTGTGGTATCCGCGGCAGACCAGATGGCCGCGTACGCACAGTTCGCCGTCGTCCGCGATACCCGCGGTGACGCCGCTCATCGGCATGCCGATCGTGCCGATCCGATTGTTCTCCGGCAGGCTCACGCACACCGGCCCGCAGGTCTCCGTCATGCCGTAGCCCTCAAGCAGCGGCATGCCGATGCCGTTGAAGAAGTGGGAAAGCTCAGAGTCCATCGGGGCACCGCCGGTAATGGCGAAGTCGGCGTTCGGACCGAAAATCGTGCGAATCTTCTTGTACACCACCTGCTCGTAGAAGGCGTGGGCGATACGTCCGGCAATCGGCAGCTGTTCGCCCTTCTGCTCGGCCTTGGACCATTCGCGCGCGTTTTCGGCGGCGCGCATGAACATCTTGCCAGCGAATCCGGTGCCGGCGCGCTGGGAGGCGGCATTGTAGACCTTCTCGTACACACGCGGCACGGCAAGCAGCAGCGTGGGACCGAAGGTCTCGAAGTCCTTGACCATCGTCTTCATATTGGAGCTCAAGGCCAGCGAAATCGTGCCGCCGAAGCTGAAGAATTCCATGAATCGGGCGAACACGTGGCTCAACGGCAGGAACAGCAGCAGGCGGCGGTTGGGCCATGCGCCGGCACGAGGCATGTACTGCAGCGCGGAAAGCACCAGGAAGGCGAAGTTGCGGTGGGTCAGTTCCACGCCCTTCGGGGTGCCTGTAGAGCCGGATGTGTAGACGATGGTGGCGCGGTCGTCGCCGTGGGAGGCTTCCTTGTATTCCCAGAATTCGGCGTCGGTGACGCTTTCGCCGTAGGTCTTGATGGCGTTCAGACCGCCGGCCTCGATTACGAACACGTTGCGCAGGGTGGGTACCTCGCTGCGCACGGATTCGATCTTGTCGCGCTGTCCGTCATCTTCGGCGATGGCGAGCGTGACTTTGGAATCGTTGAAAATCCAGCTGACCTGGCTGGCGGAGTTGGTCTCATACACCGGCACAGTGAGCGCGCCGATGGACATAATCGCCATATCCAGCGCGGTCCATTCCCAGCGGGTGCGCGAGACGATGGCGACTGAATCGCCCTTATTGACGCCAAGTCCGATCAGGCCCTTGGCCAGATCGATGACCATGTCACGGAATACTTGGGCGCTGTACGGGTGCCAAGTGCCATCATCGCCCTTGTATTCGATCATGGCACCTTCGGGATCGCGCTTGGCGCGGTTATCGAGCAGATCGAACAGGTTGATGTCGCTGTCAATCGGCTCCTTGACGGGATTGGTGAACTGCTTGACGATACGAGTATCGTTTATGGCCTTATCAGCGATGTTTTCAGTCATACTCCCCATGTAACTCCACGGATGCTACAAAACACGCGCGAAACAACGGATTGTCCAGACCAAATGGCCCCGGCAATCCGTTATTTCGGGCAAACCAGGTAAATCTGTCGCACCGTACATTCAGCAGATTACTCGGCGGAGTTATTGGCCTTTTTCAGCTCGTCGCGAATCTCCTGCAGCGTGGCGAGAGTCTGCTCTTCAACGCTAGGCCCCTGTTCTTCAGCGTCAGCCTCATCCTGGGCAGCAGTGAGATCACGAAGCTTATTAATCGGCAAAATCACGCAGAAATACACCGCCACGCCAACAAGCAGGAAGTTAATCAGCGCGTTAAGAATCGCACCAAATGAAACAGTCGAGTTGTTGAACGTGATGGTCAGCAGTCCGGAAAGATCCGGTACGCCGCCAATCATGCCGATTAATGGACTGATGAGATTGTCGACGATGGAATTGACCACAGCGGTAACGGCAGAGCCCATCACCACACCTACCGCCATATCAATCATTGATCCGCGCGACAGGAATTTCTTAAAGCCATTCAACGGACCTTTATCGGTCAAAGCAACAACTTTGCGAGCGGTTCCTCCCGTGGCCTTGGCAAAGTCGGTGGCAATATTCATGGGATTGTGGTTACTCATAACGGCACTCCTTACGAAATTCAGACACTTCACTTGTATCCGACTGGTTTTCCCACGACCCCATTATGCCGCTTGTTGGAATATCCCTATACCACTGCGGCGTTCCCGTACATGACTATGTACGAGAACGCCGCCAACCCTGCTTGCAGAGAACCTGTTAGAGCTGTTTAGAACTGGATGTAATCGACTTCCGTATGCTCGCCGGTTTCCAAGTATTTCGCCACATCATCAGGACCGACGAACACCAGTTCGACCGCTTGCGCAATCATCAGATTGACACGATCCATTGGCGTAAGGTTTTCGAAATAGCCGTACACCGGGATTCCCAGCGCATGCGCATATCCGATTTCGAACATCGTGCCCGGGTCCTCGTCCATAAGATTGGCGACCACGGCTTTAGCAGCATTAATGCCATGGATATCGTCCGCAAAGCATCCTTCAGGGCCTGCTTCTTCGATCTGGCTGACAAACCGCGGCTTGAACAGTACCTTGCCATGGTCTTCCAATATCTTTTCCAAACGTTCCATACTTGCCGTTTGTTCAGGATCAAAGAACGGACCGGCCACATAGAAGTCATACTGCTTATCTTCACTCATGGTCTCTAGTCATAGCGCAGCAACGTCGAACGTCAGCCGTTATTTTCACTGTATGGACAAGGGGTCGTATTGTGAACATTGCTACGGGATAACCGTCAACGACTACGTACGTTGCCCACGATTGGCGCATGCCGCCGCTCTTGCGCCGTCCGCACTGCCAGCCCGTCAGCCGCGATTGACGATTTGCATGGCGCGGCCATCGTCCATCAGGTGGAAGCCATGCTTCTGGTAGAACGGTGCGTTTTTGCTTTCCTCAGGCATGACTTCCAGCAAGAAGTAGTCGCGATACTTAGCCTTGACCAGTTCAACGAGATGGCTGCCGATATGCTGCCCGTGATATGCCGGATCTACCAGCACCCAATGCATATAGGCCACCATTTCGGTATCGTCGAGCACGCGAACCAAGCCGACCAAATGGCCGCCATCCCATGCGCTGATCACCGTATCCGAATGCTGCAATGCCTTGAACAACCGTTCCGGCCACTGCGCCGATTCCCAACCTACCGACTTGAACAGCGCCTCAACCTGCTCAACAGTAAACCGCTTCTCTTCCGTGTATTCGATAGCCATGGACCCTCACGACAACCGTGAAGCCCCACATGTCTTTGCATAGTTTCACACGACGGGATGATGGATAGTGGAACCTATACGTTTACACATGCCTAATGCCCATGGCTCATCACCGATGAATAGAGGCTGAGATACCGTCATGTTTCCGAAGCCAAGTGCCCGAGATCGGATTCGAACCGACGACACCCGCTTTAGGAGAGCGGTGCTCTATCCACTGAGCTACTCGGGCAACGACGTTTCATTGTACACGGCCACACGCCCAGTCGCATCATGTTCGCGTGGCAGCTTGCGCAAGCCATCCGGCAACCTGAGCAAGCCACATGGAGGAACCCGACATCAGGTCATGGCCCGGTCTTTCGTGCCAGTTTGGTGCGAACTGCTCTTGCGCACGGCGAAAAGACACTGAAAGACAAGCCGTACACGGTACAGTGGCAAATCGCACGAAAAGCAAAGTAACAGTAAACAAGCCGGAGGAAAGGGCAGCATGGCAAAGGCACGGAGTACTACCACAGGCGCAAGCGTACGAGCTCGCGCCGCTGCCAAGCCACGCTCTGCCAGAGCCACGGCACGCCCAGTATCCAAGTCTGCCGTGAAGCCACACAAACGGCATCGTCTGCTTGGTTTTCTCGCCACGATGTTCGCGCTTCTTGCCCTTGCCGGCGCTGCCGCCCGCGCGCTGCCTGCCGATTTACAGGAACTGCCATTTGCGCCGATTGTGGTATCGGCAACGCCATGGTTCACGTTGCTTGGCTTGATTGCCCTGCTGTTGGCCATCGTGTCGCGGCGTATCCTTGCCGCACTAATCGCCATCGCCGCAATCGCATGCAATGGCTATTGGCAATATCCGTTCTTCTACTCGACCGATCCACTCCCCCAAGCCGCGCAGAACGCCGTGGCCGCAGCCTCCCCCAACACCAGCGATGCCTACGCGCGCGTCATGACCTTCAATGTGTATAAGGGGCAGGCCGACCCGCAAGCCATCGTCGAGCTGGTTCGCGATCAACGCGTCGAAGTGCTTGCTTTGCAGGAGACCACCGAGGATTTCGTCAAAAAACTCAATGAGGCTGGTATTGAGCATTATCTGCCGTATGCGCAGGTCTCATCGTCTGACGGCGTATTCGGTAACGGCCTCTGGTCGGCCACGCCACTTGCCGATCCGACCGACGATGACGTGAATTCCAGCGCCTCATTCATGCCCGGCGGCACGGTGGATATGGGTGGCCAGCAGATTCGATTCGTATCCGTGCACACCACCGCTCCCGTACCCGGCTACTGGCGGCAGTGGAAGCGATCGCTGGATGAGTTGGGTCTGATGCGCGAGCATACGGATACACGGTATATTTTCATGGGCGATTTCAACGCCACTTACGATCACACGCCATTCCGTGATTTTCTTGGCGACCGGTTCGTGGATGCCGCACGTGAATCCGGACATGGGTTTACGTTCTCATGGCCCACGAACCGTGCGGCTGTGCCAATGTTCGCCGGTATTGACCACGTGGTGCTTGATCAGGGCATGAAGGCCGGACAATGCAAGGTGGTCAAAGTCGAGGGCTCTGATCATGCGGCATTGTTGGCTACCGTGGCGGTTGGGTGATTCCCCTCAATAGGACTAGAAACCGAGGCGGGTGCGGCCGAATTGGTCGAGCCAGCGCAAAATCGCGCCTTCACGCAGCGCCCACGGGCAGATCTCGACTTCCTGAATATTCAGGGCCTTCATGATCTCGTCGGCCACCACGCCGCCGCCCACAATCTGCATCGTGCGTTCAGGCGTGATGCCGGGCAAAGCCACGCGCTGCTCAGGCGCGATCGCCGCCAAACGAGGAATCCAGTCTTCCAACTGCTCACGAGTCATAATCCATGAATCTTCGCGGCCCGGCGCACGCATCACCGCACCGCACAGGCGAGCCAGCGAGCGGAAGGTCTTGGAGGTGCCAACTGCATGATTCGGGTGCTTGGATTGCGGGAAAACCTTGACCATCGGCTCCAGAATCTTGCGCACGTTCTTACGCACGTCTTCCAACTCGTCGGGCGTGGCCATGCCGGAAGGCAGAAATTCAGTGGTGACGCGGCCCGCGCCAGCCGGGGCGGAAAGCGCTACGGTCGGCTCTTCGTCGGAGCCCATCGCCACTTCGAGCGAACCGCCGCCGATGTCCAGCACCAGCAGTCGGCCGGCATCCCAACCATACCAACGGCGGGCGGCCAGGAAGGTCAGGCGAGCCTCATCCGTGCCAGACAGCACAGTGACGCCCTGACCAATCAGTTCCTCGATCTTGTGAATCACTTTGTTGCCGTTCGGCGCCTCGCGCAGGGCGGAGGTGGCCATAACCAGCAGCTGGGTGATTTCGTATTCCTCGGCCAGCCGCATGCACTGGGACACGGCTTCCAGAATCGCCTCGATGCCGGACTTCTTGATTGAGCCGTCGTCCTTTAAATACTTCATCAGGCGCACTGTGGATTTGGTGCTGGCCTCGGGGTCAGGGCGAGCGCCGGGGGCGGCGTCGACGATAAGCATGTGGATAGTGTTCGAACCGATATCAAGCACACCAAGTCGCGTGGTATGCGAACGCAGATTGACCATGATTCCTATTCCTGACCTTACCTAACCCGTGATGGCCGAACAACGGGCCGACCATCGCAATCAGCCAGCCGTGCGCCACCATGGCGAGTCGTTCGGCCGGCAACCAACACCGTGAGGCCAGCCGAACATCACACAAACTCGACTACTGTACAACAATCACACCGGCTGCCGCGCCGTTCACAGCGATTCGACGAACGTTCCGAGACGTTCCAGCCCCTCGGTCAGGGCCTCACGTGAGGCGGCATAGCTCAGGCGCACATGCGTATCCGCCGTGGCCGCGCCGAAGTCGCGGCCAGGAGTCAGAGCCACATGGGCTTCATCCAGCGCGCGTTCGCAGAACGTCCAGGCATCCAGACCAGTGCGGGAGATGTCGAAGTAGGCGTAGAACGCGCCATTCGGCTCCACCTCAACCGGCAAACCGATGCGCTTGAGCCCGTCAATCACAATGCGGCGACGGGCCAGCAATTCCTGACGACGAGCTTCGCATTCCGCCAAGCTTTCCGGCGTGAAGCAGGCGAGCGCCGCATGTTGCGTGGGCGTGTGGGCGCACAGGTAGTAGTTGGTGGCCAGATCGTCAACCGCTTCCAGCACAGTGGGCTCGTCCGGCAGAATCGCCCAGCCGAGGCGCCAGCCGGTCATGCCGAAGAACTTGGAGAAGCTGTTGCATACGATGGCATCGGGGTCGCAGGCCAGTACGGACTTGACTTCGGTACCGTCCGGCTCCCGGTCAGCCAAGTCGAGGTAGGTTTCGTCGACGATGCGCCATGCGCCGCGGCTGGCGGCCAACTTGCACACCTCGTCCAATACGTTGAAGTCGATGGTGGTGCCGGTGGGGTTGGACGGCGACGTGATCATTACGGCCTTGGTCTTGCTCGTCCAGTACTGGCTGCACAGGTCGGCGGTCAGGTGGAAGCGGGTGGCGGCCGAGGTCGGCACATCGATGACCCGGCCTTCAAACGACCGCACAAGTTCGCGGTTACACGGGTAGGAGGGGTCGGCCACAATCACATCGTCACCGGGGTCCACGGTCAGCGCGGTGGCCAACAGCAGGGCGGCCGAACCGCCGGCGGTCACGCAGATACGCTTGGGGTCAATGTCAAGGTCATGACGCTCGCGGTAGAAGTCGGCGATGGCCTGACGCAGTTCAGGTAGGCCCATGGCGGCGGTGTACGGCAGGGCCCGGCCGTCGTACTGTTCGCGCATGGCGTCGCGTACGGCGGGCGGCGCGCCGAAATCGGGCTCGCCAAGGCTTAATTTGATGACGCTGGTACCTTGGGCGATCATCTTGTCTGCTTGTTCGCCGAATACCATGGCACGGAAGGGATTGGCCTCACGCGCTCGGCGGGACATGACTGGAGACGCGGCCGGAGATTGGGGCTGCTGCGCTGCTTCGTTTTCCATATTTCGGTTCTATCCGCCTCACGGGACAAGGTTTCTTCTTCTATAATCACTGTAGGTCGATTGAGTGCACCAACCCGCATTCAAGGAGGAATAATGAGTCGATTCAATGGCAAGCGCGCCGAGTTCGAGGCCAGCGGCGAAAAAATCAACGTCGCGATTCTGGGTGCGGGCCGCATAGCTCACACCATGGCCGACACCCTGACCCAGATGGCTGAAGGTTCACTGTATTCCTCATGGATTCACCCGTATGCGGTAGCGGCCCGTGATATTACGCGCGCGCAGGCTTTTGCCGACCAATGGCATTTTGACAAGGCTTATGGATCGTATGAGGAGTTGACGGCGGACCCGGATGTGGATCTGGTGTATATCGCCACCCCGCACAGTCTGCACGCCGAACAGGCGATCCTGTGTATGAAAGCCGGCAAGAACGTGCTGGTGGAGAAGTCGTTCACCGCGAACGCCGGGCAGGCACGTGAGGCGCTGGCCGTGGCCGAGGAAACCGGCATGCTGTGCACGGAGGCCATCTGGACGCGCTACATGCCCAGCCGCAAGCTCATCAACGAAGTTATCGAGTCCGGCGAGATCGGCGAGGTGAAAGCGGCGAGCGCCAACCTGTGCTATCCGGTGTCCGGCAAGGCACGTATGACCGATCCGACCTGTGCCGGTGGCGCGCTGCTCGATGTGGGCGTGTATCCGCTGAACTTCCTGGATATGGCGGTCGGCGCCGATCATGGCCGTACACTTGATCATTTCGATACGTCGATGGTGCCCGCCGAAACCGGTGTGGATGCGCAGAATTCCACCACGTTGTATTACAGCGACGGCACGATGGCCGTGTCCACCAGTTCGATGCTGGTTTCCTCCGACCGCGGCGGCTATGTGTGGGGCACCGAGGGTTATCTGGTGGTCACCAATATCAACAATCCCGAGTCCATCGACATCTATGACAACACCCACAAGCCCGTGCGCAGCATTGCGGTGCCGCCGCAGTTGACCGGTTATGAGTATGAGGTGGCCGATGCGGCCAACGCGCTGCTGGACGGCAAGATCGAATGCGAGGCGATGCCGCACGCCGACACCATCCGCATCATGGAGCTGATGGATGCGATTCGTGACCGTTGGGGCCTGAAGTTCCCGTTTGAATCCTGATTTCAGCTCCCCTCCAGAGGGGAGCTGAAATTATTCCGCTGAATCTGCATCTCCTTCAACAATCTGCTCATACAGCCGTGCGAGGCGTTCGTCGCGCACGGCTTTCGTTAATTCGCACTCCCATACGGTAATTACACGCCAGCCGGCGGCCTCCAGTTCAGCCCGCTGCGCGATGTCTCGATTGTGATTGCGCAGTAGCTTCGTCTGCCAGAATTCCACATTCGATTTCGGCATCGAATGTTTGGAACAGCCTTCATGCATGTGCCAGAAACAGCCGTTGACAAACACGATGGCGTGGTATTTCGGCAGTACTACATCCGGGTGTCCGGGGTAACGCTTGTCGTTCTTGCGGAATCGCAACCCCTTGCGAAACAGGTAGCTGCGTACCAGTACCTCAATTTTGGTGTCTTTGCCACGAATATGCGACATCGTGTACGAACGGGTACCCCGCTCATACTTCTCCACTGGCTGTTTCTTGCGATTCACGCACTCCAGACTACCGTGACGTTGCGGCGAGAATGAGACCCTGAACGAACGATCACCCATCTTGTCCGTCCGCGTCTCTTATCGCGGGCAATGATCATCCGTCGGTCGAGACTGCCCGATTAGACTGAGTTCAATGGATGACATGACGATTCGTAGGGCCACGGCGGCCGATATTCCCCAAATCGACGAACTGCTGCGGCAGGTGCTCGAAGTGCATCATGCCGGCCGACCGGATCTGTTCAAAGGCGGTGTCAAGAAATACACGGACGAGGAATTGAAGGCGATTCTGGCCAACGATCAGACCCCTGTGTTCGTGGCGGTTGCGCCATCTGCCAATGACGGCAATGACGCCGAACATAACGCCGACTCCCCCGCCACCGACCAAGTGCTTGGCTACGCATTCTGCGTGTTCCAGCAGCACCTCAACAGCAATATCCTGACCGATATCAAAACCCTGTACATCGATGATCTATGCGTTGACGAGCGGTCCCGCGGCCACCATGTAGGCTCCACCTTGTATCGCTACGTGCTCGACTTCGCCCGTCAATCCGGCTGCCACAACGTAACGCTCAACGTCTGGGCCTGCAACCCCAAAGCCCAAGCCTTCTACGAACGCATGGGACTCACTCCATATTACATCGGCATGGAGCAGGTGCTGTAGCGCCGCCGTTTCAGCAGCACGATGATGGCGATGATCGCAGCGAGGCTGCATAGGGCCACGCCATATACAAAGCCCGGAGTTCCGAAATTCATGAGGCAGATTGTGATGTTACCGGTAGTGGTTACCGAAAACACGACGATAAGCGCGACGATACGAATCATATCCAGCAGTCCAGCTGCTTGAGCCAACAGACGCTCCGGTACCACCAATTTGGCCGCCGTGCACAGCAAAGTCGCCTGAACGGCGAGCAGAATCGCCCATTCCCAGAACATGGACGGTTCTTTAAGCAACGTGGTCTCCGGAAACATAGACACCACCTCATTGATAAACCACGGCGCCACAACAATCTCCACATATGCGAGCCCAATACAACACACGACAAGCACCACGGCAATGGCATAGCGCCAAGCGACGTCTGTTTTGCGAGATTTACGAGAAATGAATGCGATACCAGCGTTCATGGCTATGCTCCTTAATCCAATATCAATATCAATGGATGAACCTGCACTGCACCGTATGCCACCATCATAATATATCGAATATCGATATAAAAATATCGAAAAACACTTTCACCATTCACCTACACATCCGCAAACCCATGAATACACATGTTCTTAATCGGGATGGGGAGTGCACAAAGAAGCTCTGTCACCCCAGCAGATTGAGGAGATCGTCCTTGGTGAGGGTGGCGATGGAGGCGGGGGCTTCGGTGAGGGCGCTGGCGCCGGTGCCGGCTTCGTCGGCAAGCAAGGAAGCGTCGGTGAACTGGCGGGCGAGCTCGCTCTTAGTATGCTGAAGCTCCAAGATACGTTCTTCGATGGTGTCCTTGGCCACCACCTGATACACGTTGACGTCTTCGGTCTGGCCGATACGATGTGCTCGGTCGGTGGCCTGATCCTGTGCGGCGGCGTTCCACCATGGGTCGGCGTGGATGACCACGCTGGCACCGGTCAGGTTCAGTCCGGTGTTGCCGGCCTTCAGGGAAATCAGGAAGGCAGGCGTATCGTCCGCATTGAACTGGTCGACGAGTTCGAGACGCTTCTTCTTGGGCGTGGAGCCGGTGATGGTGTAGTAGCGCAGGCCTTGCGCGTCGAAACGTTCGGCGATCAGATCAAGGAAGCTGGTGAACTGGGAGAAGATCAGCGCCTTCTTGCCTTCGTTCACACAGGTTTCCACCAGTTCGGTGATGGCGGCAAGCTTGGCCGATTGATCCTTGGCATCGGCGTACAGCAGCCTCGGATCGCAGCAGATCTGGCGCAACTTGGTCAACTCGGCGAGGATGCGAATCTTCGACGTGTTGAAATCGGCTTCTTCGCTGTGTTCGAGCTGCATTCTGAGCCGCTGCTCGTGAGCCGCATACAGTTTGCGCTGTTCGCCGGCAAGCCGCACGGTCAGCGTGGTCTCTAGCTTGTCCGGCAAATCGGTCAACACCTGGGACTTCAGCCTGCGCTTGATGAACACGCCCACCAACGACTGCAATTGGCGAGATACCCGAGCGGCCTCAGGATTGACTTGTGCGGCGGCCCGACCTTCAGCCGTGCTGCCATCCGCGGCCCGGGCATTGGAGATGGGCAACTCATAACGCTCATGGAATCGCTTATATGAGCCGAGCAGCCCCGGCATCAGGAAGTCGAAAATGCTCCATAGTTCGGAGAGTCGGTTTTCGATCGGCGTGCCAGTCAAGGCGAAACGATGGTCGGCGGCCACGGCCTTGACCGCTTTGGCTATTTTCGTGGTGTGATTCTTGATGTACTGGGCTTCATCCAATGCCATGACATTGAAACGTTGCTCATTGGCGGTGTAATCATCGACATCTCGGCGCAGCAGGTCGTATGAGGTGATGAGCACGGTGGGTTCATCCGCCCGGAACGCACGGCCGATGGCGGTACGGCGCTCGGCTTTGGTACCGGCCACCACCACGGCATTGAAACTCGGGGCGAACTTGGTGAATTCGGCACCCCAGTTGTACACCAAGGACGCCGGGCACACGATCAGCGATGGGCCAAGGCTGCCGTCGCCCATCTCGCCGGTATTCCGCTGATATCGAGACAGGAGCAACGCGATAAGCTGCACGGATTTACCCAAGCCCATCTCATCGGCCAGAATGCCGCCAAAACCCTTGTCGCACAACGTGTTCAGCCATTGAAAGCCTTCGACCTGATAAGGGCGCAGAATATGCTTGAGACTATCCGGCACTTCATACGACTTAGGGTCGATGATCTTGAGATCGTCGATGTATTCGGTGAACGAAGCGTCCTTGACTACATCGGAGCCGTCATCCGGCAGCTCACCATCCAGTAGGAATGCTCGACCGCCCGGCAACTCGATCAGTCCGGAGTTGAGCTGCTGCTCGCTCAGATCGAGGTCGCTGGCCAATCGGTCCAACGTGCTGAGATTCGCGCCGCTGAGTTTGACAAGCGTGCCGTCCTTCAACTGATGGAATCGTTGACGCCGACGGTACGAAGATAGCAAGGCACCCACTTCGTCCGGCGGCACTTCATCAGCGAGGGGTGATATCTCCACCAAGTTGCCTTTGATGGACAATCCGACTTTGACGCTTGGTGGCTTGGGCGCGATCAGCCGGTCAAAAGCCGGTGTGGTGAAGACCTCCCCCACTTCCTTTAGTGCCGGCAATCCCTCGTCAAAGAGACGAACGATCTGCGTGGTGTCATCGCGATCGATAGTGGCCGCATCAGACACGAATTTTTTGGTGGCCTTTCGCGCGGCCGGCGTTCGGAACCCATTCACCGTCTGATGAGTGGCGGCCGCAACGCGCTTGCGCTGGTCAGGCATGGTAAAGAATTCACGCACTACATCAATCGCAAGATGCTCAGCGTCGAAATCACGCCCAATCACGCCCCAAGACAAGGGGATGGAACGCTCGCCCTCAGCATGCACCGTCGGGCCATCGGGTAGCAACGGGACAATGGCATCGCCGTAGCGTGCCTTGACCTCGCATTGCACACCATGCTCATCACGATCCAGATAAAACTGGAGGCTGCATTCCGTAGGACTTAATTCAGCCAGCTCGCGAGGAATCTCACTGGCCTCCAACAGTCCGGCGCCAACCAGCTGAGGCAATAGCGTGCGTGCGAATAGGGCGATGTCATCGCCGGCAATGACCTGTCCCTCGCCATCGGGTTCAAACAGGTCTCCCAATAGTCCTCGCAACGGAATCAATCGTTTCGGGCAACGGACGAATCGGCATCCTGCTGCGCTTTTACGCTGAGAGCCCGCCACCATGGCGGATACCGCACCGGCCGGATTAGTGGAGGCGAGCAACAGCCATACATTCTTGCCGCCGTCAATCACGGTTTCCACCGCTGGCACTCCGGTAAGCAGGTATCCGGCATCCGGACCATACGTATTGAAATCACGCCGCGCAATGCGCATGAGAAAATCTGGCTCGCCACCATCAACTGGCACCGATGCAGGCTGCCCGGAGAACCATGTGTTCAGCACGAGCTGTACGCCTCTGCCCTCACGTACGGACAGCAACCGGGCCACTTCCGGTGCTGAAAGCGTCAGATGACGGTCGATGGCGATATGCCCGTAATACCTGTCCTGCTGCTCGGCCGCACGACGCACGGCCATCGCATCATCAAGGACGTCCAGCAGGGGGCGCGAATCATCATCGAGCATATCCGGCGTATGAATAAAGGCAAGCTTCTGCCCATAATCCGCATAGTCGCCGTTCGCCATGGCAAGCACAAATTGCGGAATCGATTTCAGCACATAGCTGGACCCATTGGAAGCCGAGCCGATCTTGAACTCCACGCTCCACACGCCGTCGATGAAACTCAATATCGGGACAAGCTGCACCTGCCCCAAGCCCACAGTCTCGCTGTCACCCTGATACCCGCCGCCTCGGGTGCCGGCACGAGAGCCGTATCCGCTTTTTGTACGCCGAGCATTTGCACCGTTTTTCCCTTGCGTGGCATCAAACCGACGCATAACCGCATTGCGACGACGAATTTTGGCTTGAGCGTCTTGCCTATCGGCGTGCTCCATATAGTCAATCAGCGTCCGAGACGGTCGTGCGGCCCCGGCACGGTAGCCTTCAAAACGCTGCGGATCATCGCAGAATATGAAGGCGAGCGCAATCATGTGCTTGCACATGCCATAGCCACGGCCGTAAGCCGGGCATGAGCACTTGCCACCGACGGCTTCTCCCGTATCGAGGTCGAATTGCACGCTGGTACGATACCTACTCGATGGGCTGGTGGTGCCACGTAGAATACCGTCAAGCTCGGCATACCCGGTTCGATGATTTTCGCTGTATACCGGATTGATAACCATGGTGGCCGCTTTGCGCGCAATGCTACGGGCACGAGCGAGCACGGCATTCGACGATGACGATTCCACATCGTTGCGTAACGCAAGGATAGGGACGGCATGGGCTTCGGCACGCTTCGCAGACCCGGCGAAATGGCCTTCGTCCTCATCGTCGAACCATACGGAACGTCCTTGCCTGAAACGATAGGGCATCACCGCATCGGCGGCGGACAAACTGTCCGTTCCACCAAACGTTACGTCTCTGCTGCCGGCCGCGCCTGAGCTACCAAGTATTCCACCCGTCTCACCAGAAATGCCGCCTACTCCGCCGCTTTTACCGGCATAGATGCCCCTGCCCCCATTAGTGTCATCAGTGTCATCTATGTCATACCGACCGTCGTCGTAATCGGCATCTTCGTCGTCTCCTCTTTTCCAAGGATTGCGACGACGCAACGCATGGCCCCAGGAAACGCCGGAATCATCATCCTCATAAGGCAGGAGGCCATCGTCATCCGCATTATCGGGAACATGGCCAAACACACCATACCCTTTGCTCATGGGCGAGCCTCCTTTCCAGCGAATGTATTTCAACCCAACGTTTCCATCCTAGACGAAGCGCGCGGTAGCCTTAATGTATGGATGCAGACAAGCCGGCGCAACGCAAATCCTATGCAGGGAACACCACCCTCGAAATCTTCGAGGTGCTGTGGCGTCACAGTTACTTTGGGCATGGCCTGACCGTGCGGCAAATACTCGATGAGCTTGCCCGTAAACACCAGCTGGAAGATCCAAGCGAGCTGCCGACCGAGAAGACCATACGAAACCAGCTCAAAAAGCTGACCTCCACGGAATTTCTCGGCAGACATATCGGGCATCTCACCGAAAGCGACCTTGCCGGCATCGAATGCAAGAATCCACAACCCGGCTGGTATCTTGATGCATTCCTGTCCACTGCCGAAATGCGACTGCTACTAGACAGTCTTACCCTATCTCGCATCAGCCTCGACACCATGGACGACCTCATCGGTAAAATCCGCGAGCTCGCAGGCGCCGCCGGGCAGGCAGTAGGCTACCTGGACCATGTGGCCACCTACACGCATATCAACGGTGAGTTCCTATCCACTATCGACCAGCTGAATCAAGCCATCGAAGAAGGCCACGGCGTAACCTTCCAATACCGTGATTACGGACCGGATGGCACCTTGATACCGCATAAAAGCCGTACGGGTGCAGGCCGAATTACCTACACCGCCGACCCTTACCAGATGGTGTACAAGAACGGACGCTATTACCTCATCTGCCACCTGCATGGCGAAGACAACCTCCGCATTTTCGTGGTCAACCGAATCGCCAACGTCAGCGCCAAAGGCAGGAACGGCACAGTGCCACTGGAAAAACCAGCACCAGCTGATTTTGACGCAGTGAACTTCATGCGCCACCGTCCATACCCCGTAGCCGATGCCCCGATTCGCATCCGCATGGCCGTACGAGACGAATCCATGCTCAACAACGTGTTCGAATGGTTCGACGACCCTCAAATCAAACATTCACCGGACGGCACACAGTTCGAAGTCATCGTCGATGCTCCCGAACGCGCTGTGTTCTGGTGGGCATTGCAGTATTCCTGGGATGGCCGCGTAGTGATTCTTGAGCCCGATTCGCTCAAGCGCAAACTCTATGATGCCGGGCGTCGCATGGCCACAGCCTATGCTCCCGAATGATGCAACATCACATCGCACACCTCCTTGTCGAGTTGTTCACCAGCGAATTTCACCGGAGAACCTATCATCCCATCGCCAATCACACTCGGTAATTTTTTACCGGGAAATACGATTTCAAGCCATTTCGCGGGCATCGTCCCTCACCTAGGCGCACATAAGGCTAAGGTGGGAATCATTAATCGCATCGCGCGTCCACAAGCGTGCACTAGCGCGTACAACAATAAGGAGCAACTATGAGCGAAGAGCGTACCGCATGGGGCTGGGGTCTGGCCAGCGTAGACGCCGCCGGCACCACCCTGGACGTCTGGTACCCCGAACTGAATCTCGGTGAGGCACCGGCCGAGTCCGATCGCCCGAACCACAATTTCGGTACTTTGGCTCACGATGAGGCCGACGCCCGTGGCATTCGCCGCGTGCCGGTATTCGTCGTCAGCCAGTTGGACGAGCCGATCAGTAATGCCGCGGACGCTTACCTGAAGCTCCATTTGATGAGCATGCGCATGGCCAAGCCGAACACGCTGAACCTCGACGGCATCTTCGCCCAGCTCGCCAATGTGGTGTGGACCAACTACGGCCCCTTCGCCGTTGAAGACTTCACGCTGCGCAAGGCCGACGTCGAACGCGCCTCCACCGAAGCCGCTCTCGCTTTCGCCTCCCAGGCCGGACTGCCTGCCGCAGCTCCTGCCGCCACTGTCAACGTGTTCGGTGTGGATAAGTTCCCGCGCATGATCGATTACGTAGTGCCCACCGGCGTGCGCCTCGGCGACGCCGACCGCGTGCGCCTCGGCGCTTACTTGTCTTCCGGCACCACCGTGATGCACGCCGGATTCGTGAACTTCAATGCCGGCACGCTCGGCGTCTCCATGGTCGAAGGCCGTGTTTCGCAAGGCGTGGTCGTGGGTGACGGTTCCGACATCGGCGGCGGTGCCTCCATCATGGGCACCTTGTCCGGTGGCGGCAAGCTGCGCAATTCCATCGGCGAGCACTCGCTGCTCGGCGCCAACGCCGGTATCGGCATCTCTCTGGGCGATAACTGCACCGTCGAAGCCGGTCTGTACATCACCGCCGGCACTAAGATCACCATCTGGGACAAGGCCAAGGCCGCCGCTGGCGAACCGCTGGAAGTGGTCAAGGGTGCTGAGCTCTCCGGCAAAGACAACATTCTGTTTATCCGCAACTCGGTGAACGGCCGCATCGAAGCCCGCTACCGCAAGGTGGGAATTGAGCTCAACGCCAAGCTGCACAAGAACTGAAATTGAAATAATGGAGCGTTATCTTCGTTGCCCCTCGGTCGACGTACCTTCGTACGCCTTCCCTCGGTGCGCCTCGATACCGCACACATTATTTCAATTTCAGAACTAGCCCTGCTAGTTCTTATGCAGCCGTCGCAGCATAGCTGGTTTGCGCTGTACATATAGAAAGCGCCTCACTGGAATCTCCAGCGAAGCGCTTTCTCAAACCAACAATCACCGCTCGTCCATCGGCACGAAATCGCGCTCGACCGGACCGGTGTAGACCTGGCGTGGGCGGCCGATCTTGGTATTCGGGTCGGCCAACATCTCACGGTACTGCGCAATCCAACCGGGAATGCGGCCCAGCGCGAACAGCGTGGTGAACATGGCCGGATCGAAGCCGATCGCCCGATAAATCAAGCCCGTGTAGAAGTCGACGTTCGGATACAGGTTGCGCGATACGAAATATTCGTCATTCAGCGCAATATCTTCAAGCTCGGTGGCCACGGCGAACAGCGCGCGCTCGTCAGACGGCAGCTTCTGCGTATCTTCGCGCTCCATGATCTTTTCCAGATACTTCCTGGCAATCGCCGCGCGCGGATCATACGACTTGTATACACGGTGGCCAAGGCCGGAAATCTTCTGGCCATTCTCCTTGGCATCACGCACGAACTCGGCCACAGACTTGCCGGAATCACGAATCGCCTTCAATTGGCGCAGTACGGCCTCATTCGCACCACCATGCAACGGACCAGACAGCGCATTGACGCCAGCGGCCACCGCCGAATACAGGTTGGCGTGGGCGGAACCGGCGATACGCACCACCGAGGTCGAGCAGTTCTGCTCATGGTCGGCATGAATAATCAACAAACGACCCAAAGCATGCACATACAGCGGGTCGGATTCAAACGGCTCGTACGGCACAGCGAAGCACATGCGCAGGAAGTCGTCCACATAGCCGCGCGCGTAATCGGGGTACAGCATCGGCTCATCGCGACGACGGCGGAAGATGTACGACACAATCGTACGGGCCTTGGCCATGATGATCTTGGCGGCCTCATCAAGCTGGTCGTTGTCAGAAATATCGGTGGTGTCCGGGTAGAACGTGGCCAGCGCATTGATGGCGGAGGCAAGCACGCTCATCGGGTGAGCGGAGCGCGGGAACGAACCCATGAAGGTACGGAAGTCTTCGCCAACCATCGTCTTGTGATTGATGTCCGCACAGAACTGCTCATACTCAGCCCTGCTCGGCAGCTCGCCGTGGCGCAGCAGCCACGCCACCTCCAGAAAATCGGAGTTCTCGCACAGTTGCTCGATGGGGTAACCGCAGTAGCGCAAAATCGAATGCTTGCCGTCGATGTAGGTGATTTTCGATTCGCACTGCGCGGTGGTGAGGAATCCGGGATCAAGCGTTACCCAGCCATCGTTGCGCAGTTTGGAAACGACGATGCCATCCGGCCCTGCACTAGCCTTAACCACGGGCAGGTTGAACTTGTTCGAATCGACATCAAGTTGTGCCGTTGCCATTCGCGCACCTTCCTCTTCATGAACCACTTACCCCAAACATTAACGTTCACGCGTTCGCGAACACTAGTGTTCGGTACTCTATGTCTTCTGTGTTACCGCTGGCGAATGCCGGTCGATACACGAAAGCCGAAGTGCGCTCATGCTATCAAAGCAAACGCACTTCGGCTTGTTACGTCTCGAATTCGCGGGAAAACCGCGAACAGACGGACGGCTAATGAGACGCTGATCGCCCATCACAGGCCAATCAGGCACCTACCATACGCCAAACGCCGATCAGAGGTTGGTGCGATCGGTGAAGACGATCGGGCCGTTCTCGGTGATGGCGATGGTGTGCTCGGAGTGGGCGCCGCGCGAGCCGTCGGAGGCACGCAGGGTCCAGCCGTCCTTCGGATCTTGGAAGATCTCGTCGGTGGTCTTGAGGAACCACGGTTCGATGGCGATGACCAGGCCTTCGCGCAGCTTGTAGCCGTGGTGGGCGCGGCCGTCGTTCGGCACGTGCGGGTCGCCGTGCATGATGTGGCCCACGCCGTGACCGCCGAACTCGAGGTTGATCGGGTAGCCGTATTCGCGCGCGACGTCGCCGATGGTGTTGGAGATGTCGCCGAGACGGTTGCCGGGCTTGGCCACGTCGATGGCGGCGGCGAGCGCTTCCTCAGTGCACTTGATGATGCGCAGGTCTTCGGGGTCCGGGTCTTTGCCGACCACGAAGCTGACGGCGGAATCGGCCACCCAGCCATCCACAGAGATGGCGAGATCGAGGGAGACGAGGTCGCCGTCCTTCAGGCTGTAGTCGTACGGCACGCCGTGCAGCACGGCGTCGTTGACGGAGGTGCAGATGTAGTGGGCGAACGGGCCGGTGCCGAAGTCAGGAGCGTAGTCAACATAGCAGGATTCGGCGCCCTTGCGGTCCACGATCTTCTTGTGGACGAACTCGTCGATTTCGAGCAGGTTGGTACCAACTTTGGTGGTCTCCTGCAGTTCCTTCAGAATGCCGCCGACAAAACGACCAGCCGGCTTCATTTCCTCGATTTCACGAGGGGTTTTCAGTTCGATCATGAGATTCTTTCTACCTTGTTGAGACTTGTTCTCAACTCTAGACCAGCCCGAGGTCAACCGCCAGAAGCCTACCTGAAATCCACTCGCAGCCCATTAATAGCCAAGGCCGAGAAAAAGCGCCCGGCAGCACATAGCCTGCACGGGCGCTTTGGATTGATTGTCTGGGGACTGGTTGCATGAAGCGTGAGATTACTTGCGACGCTTGCCGAAAGTGAACGCGCGAATCACTGAAGTAATCCCCATCACCACCATGGCGCATCCGCCGAAGATAATCATGAATACGGCGGAGCTCAGCGGGCTCATCAGCACCACGAAGCCGGCGATAATCGAGATGATGGCATAGGCGATGGCCCAGCCGGAATGCGGGATACGCCACGATTCAACCAGCGACAGCACGCCTTCCATAATCCATCCGAAACCGACCATCAAAGTAATGAGTAATGCCAGCGTCTGACCGGTCATGCCGTAGTTGCGCACAACCACCACGCCGCCAAAGGTCAGCAGAATGCCGACGAACACGTCCAGCACACGCCAGCCGCCCGGCAGACCCGGCTCCACGAGAGCGCTGACGATGCGCACCACGCCGGAAATCACGAAATACACGCCGAGCAACAATGCGGCCAAAGCCAGCGTCTTGTTCGGCACCAGCAACAGCGCAGCGCCCAAGGCGATGGCGGCCACGCCCACCCCTCCCAGACCATGATCGACCTGATGACCATCCGCCAGCGCAAGGGGCGGCTGGATCATCTGACCATCGGCTTCTGCGGCGACCTCAAGTTTGGCCGGACGGTGCACTCCCTCACCGCCGCGCTGAGCCAGTTCGAGGGCAACCGGTTCGTGTTCATCTCGCCCGAGGAACTGCGCATCCCGCAGTACGTCAAGGACGAGACCTTGACTCCGCTGCATCAGAACTATAAAGAGACCGCCGACCTTGAGGCCGAGCTGCCCGGGCTGGACGTACTGTACATGACCCGCATCCAGAAGGAGCGCTTTTTCAACGAGGAGGACTATCTGCGGTTGAAGGGCTGCTATGAACTGGACGAAAAGCTGCTGCAGATGGCACCGCCCACCATGCCGGTGCTGCACCCGCTCCCCCGCATTGATGAGATCAAGCCGGACGTGGACAACGACCCCCGTGCCGCTTATTTCGATCAGGTGCATAACGGTGTGTATATCCGCATGGCCATTATACTGGCGCTGCTGGGTATCCCCGACCCGCTGACCGGAAAAAAGGTATTGGAAAGTTTATAAATTGGAAACAGGGCTGCTGCACAAAGCAATGTGCAGCAGCCCTGTTTTTGCGTTTGGTGCTTCATGAAATGAAAATTTTTCCCGCTACCCCCGCAGCGGCGGGTCTGGCACAAAAATCATGGTGCCCCGGGCAGAAAAAAGCAGCTGCGGCATCATGCAGCTGTCCCCCAGCCACAGCACCGCCAGAATGCACAGCACCAAAAGCACCCTGCGCAAAAGCACCGGATGCCGGGTGGGGGAATAGCGTTTTCTGCGGTCTCGCTGCATAGGCTGCGCCCTCCTTTTTCCAGCGTTTGGAATAATAGCGAG
>ERZ772885.758-NODE-758-length-21972-cov-5.934161_pt1 | contig 21972 bp, 18 predicted proteins | sample MGYA00580580_ERZ772885 | MGnify/ENA primary metagenome ERZ772885 (study PRJEB29015, sample SAMEA2737673) | human gut metagenome | biome: human gut; feature: human-associated habitat; material: faeces | place: China | collected 2012 ...
CGCTCGCTTATCTCACACAGTGCGCTGCCGTTATGACGACGCCGTCTGGCGAGAATACAAAGATAAAGCGCGTCGAATTGGTTCCGATTTCACCGCACACCGCGATGATAGTGCTCTTGGCGAGCAACGGTATCCTCAGAAGCAAGCTGTTCAGGCTTGACTCCGCGATAGACACGACAATCTGCGAAACGTTTTATAATGTCGCGCAGGCGATGCTTATAGGCGTGCCGGTCAGCAGCCTGACCCCCGCTTATCTCCAGTCGATAGCGGCGCGGCTCGGAATGGAGTCACTTGCGATGTTCCCAATGCTTTCGGCGGTCGCCGAATTGTCGCAGAGCGCCGCACAGCCGCATGTGTTCCTCTCCGGTCAGTCAAATCTGCTGCACCACAGAGAGTATGCAGGCAGAGCGTATGAGCTGCTCGAGTTTTTGAGCCGCGGCACTCCGCTGCGAACCCTCGCAGACAGCATGAAGGGCGAGCTTGAGATAAGAATCGGCAGAGAGAACGGCTTCGTTCAGCTCGACAATTCGAGCGTTATCCTCGCGCGGTACACCGTCGGCGAGGACAGCAGCGGTTCGATAGGCATTATCGGACCGAAGCGGATGGATTATGAGCATGTTTTAAAATCTATGAAGCGTCTCCAGACAGAACTGGATCAGATGTTTCATAAGAATGATAGAAAGGTGGAATAACCCTTGGAGAATAAGCAGGAAAAAAGTCAGGAAGATATGGTAAAAGAAGCTGTGGAAGAAGCCAAAAAGTCTGCAGCTGAGACTGAATCTGCAGAAGCTGAGGCGGAAGAGACAGAAGAAACTTCCGAAGAAGCCGGAAGCGAAGAAGCCAAAGAGGATGCAGAAAAGAAAACTGGCAAAAAATTATTTGGTAAAAAGAAAGATAAAAAGGACGAGAAGATAGAAGAACTGACAGATAAGCTTACTCGTCAGATGGCAGAGTTTGATAACTTCCGCAAACGTACAGAAAAGGAAAAGTCTCAGATGTATGAAATTGGAGCGAAAGATATCATAGAAAAGATTCTTCCGGTTGTAGATAACTTCGAAAGAGGATTAGATGCGGTAAAGGAAGAAGAAAAAGAAGATCCGTTCGTTCAGGGAATGGAAAAGGTATACAAACACCTGGTTACCACACTTGAAGGAATAGAGGTGAAGCCTATTGAAGCAGTAGGTCAGCCGTTTGATCCGAATTTCCACAATGCGGTGATGCATGTGGAAGATGAAAACTTTGGTGAAAATATTGTTGCCGAAGAATTTCAGAAAGGTTACACATACCGTGATTCGGTCGTAAGACACAGCATGGTAAAAGTAGCAAACTAGAAACAAGCATATTCACAATTATCAGAATAAAGAATAATACAGGAGGAAATTTATCATGGGTAAAATTATAGGTATTGACTTAGGAACAACAAACAGTTGCGTAGCCGTAATGGAAGGTGGACAGCCGACAGTTATCGCCAACACAGAAGGCGCAAGAACAACACCATCTGTAGTTGCATTTACAAAGACTGGTGAGCGTCTTGTCGGAGAACCTGCAAAACGTCAGGCAGTAACAAACGCAGAGAGAACAATCTCTTCTATCAAGAGAGAGATGGGAACCGATTATAAGGTAACAATTGAAGATAAGAAATATTCTCCACAGGAGATTTCAGCAATGATCCTTCAGAAATTGAAAGCAGATGCAGAAGGATATCTCGGAGAGAAAGTAACAGAGGCTGTTATCACAGTACCTGCTTACTTCAACGATGCTCAGCGTCAGGCAACAAAGGATGCTGGTAAGATCGCCGGTCTTGATGTAAAACGTATCATCAACGAGCCGACAGCAGCAGCACTTGCATATGGACTTGACAACGAGAAAGAACAGAAGATCATGGTATATGACCTTGGTGGTGGTACATTCGATGTATCAGTTATCGAGATTGGTGACGGAGTTATCGAAGTATTATCTACAGCCGGTAACAACAGACTTGGTGGAGATGACTTCGACCAGAAGATCACAGATTACATGATCGCTGAATTCAAGAAACAGGAGGGTGTTGACTTATCTACAGATAAGATGGCACTTCAGAGATTAAAAGAAGCAGCTGAGAAAGCTAAGAAAGAACTTTCATCTGCAACAACAACAAATATCAACCTTCCATTTATCACAGCTACAGCTGAAGGTCCAAAACATTTTGATATGAACCTTACAAGAGCAAAATTCGATGAACTGACACATGATCTTGTACTGAAGACATCTGAGCCGGTACAGAGAGCATTATCAGACGCTGGCATCACAGCTTCTGAACTTGGTCAGGTACTGTTAGTTGGTGGATCTACACGTATCCCGGCAGTACAGGAAGAAGTAAAACGTCTGACAGGTAAAGAGCCAAGCAAATCTCTGAACCCGGATGAGTGTGTAGCACTCGGAGCATCTGTTCAGGGTGGTAAACTTGCAGGAGATACAGGCGCCGGCGACATCCTTCTTCTGGATGTAACTCCATTGTCACTGTCTATCGAGACAATGGGTGGTGTAGCTACTCGTCTGATCGAGAGAAATACAACAATCCCTACAAAGAAGAGCCAGATCTTCTCTACAGCTGCTGATAACCAGACAGCCGTTGATATCAATGTGGTACAGGGTGAGAGACAGTTCGCAAGAGATAACAAATCTCTCGGACAGTTCAGACTGGACGGAATCGCACCGGCTCCACGTGGAATTCCACAGATCGAAGTTACATTCGATATCGATGCAAATGGTATCGTAAATGTATCTGCAAAAGACCTTGGAACCGGAAAAGAACAGCACATCACAATTACAGCAGGATCTAACATGTCTGATGAAGATATCGACAAAGCTGTAAAAGAAGCTGCTGAATTCGAAGCTCAGGATAAGAAACGTAAAGAAGGAATTGATGCTAAGAATGAAGCTGACGCCATGGTATTCCAGACAGAGAAAGCTCTGCAGGAAGTTGGCGATAAGCTTGACGGTGCAGATAAAGCAGCAGTAGAAGCTGACTGCAAAGCTCTGAAAGAGTTACTGGAAAAAGCAAATACAGATACTCTTACAGACGAGCAGGTTGCTGAGATTAAAGCAGGCAAAGAAAAACTGACAGAAAGTGCTCAGAAGCTTTTCACAAAGATGTATGAGCAGGCTGGTGCAGCAGCAGGAGCTCAGGGAGCAGGTCCTCAGGCAGATGCTTCAGCAGGAGCAGGTCCGGCTCCAGAAGGATTCCAGGGCGACGATGTCGTAGACGGAGATTACAAAGAAGTCTAAGAACATTAAGTGAGGAATAGGAAATGGCAGAGTCAAAAAGAGATTACTATGAGGTGCTTGGAGTCAGTAAAGATGCTGACGAAGCAACTTTGAAAAAAGCATACAGACAGGTTGCCAAGAAGTATCACCCGGATATGAATCCGGGTGATGCTGAAGCTGAAAAGAAGTTCAAAGAAGCTTCTGAGGCATATGCAGTCTTGAGCGATCCGGAAAAACGTCGTCAGTATGATCAGTTTGGACATGCTGCTTTTGACGGAAGTGCAGGAGCAGGCGGCGGATATGGCGGATTCGATTTCAACGGTGCTGATTTTGGTGATATTTTCGGAGATATCTTTGGAGATCTGTTCGGCGGCGGACGCAGAGGCGGACGTGCGAACCAGGGACCGATGAAAGGTATGAATATCCGGAAGAGTGTCAGGATCACATTTGAAGAGGCTGTATTCGGATGCGAGAAAGAATTGGACGTTGTATTAAAAGATCCATGTCCGAAATGTAACGGAACAGGTGCCAAACCGGGAACATCTCCGGAGACTTGTCCGAAATGCGGCGGTAAAGGTCAGGTTGTATATACACAGCAGTCTTTCTTTGGAACTGTACAGAATGTACAGACCTGTCCAGATTGCCAGGGAACTGGTAAGATTATTAAGGAAAAATGTCCGGATTGCGGCGGTACAGGTTATGTAGCCAGCAAGAAGAAGATATCCGTATCCATTCCGGCAGGTATTGATAATGGTCAGAGTGTGCGTATCCGTGAAAAAGGTGAGCCAGGTGTAAACGGCGGACCAAGAGGAGATCTTCTGGTAGAGGTCGTGGTATCAAGACATCCGATCTTCCAGCGTCAGGATATGCATATCTTCTCAACGGTACCGATTACATTTGCACAGGCGGCGCTTGGTGCGGATATCCGTATCAAGACGGTAGACGGAGAAGTAATCTATACTGTAAAACCGGGAACCAAGACCGATACAAAAGTACGTCTGAAAGGAAAGGGAGTTCCATCTCTTAGAAATGCACAGGTTCGCGGCGATCATTATGTAACGCTTGTTATCCAGACACCGGAACACTTAAGTGCCGAAGCAAAAGAAGCACTTCGTAAATTCGATGAACTGACAGGTAATTCTCTTGGAACAGAAAAGAGTGACAAGACGGAAGAGCATAAAGGTAAAAAGAAAAAAGGATTTATGGATAAATTAAAGGAAACCTTTGATGATTAATTTCATCAGGGGTTTCCTCTTTTTGCCTAGAACTATCTATGGAAAACCGGTGACGGCAGGTTCTGTAAATCTGACAGGTATTGAAAAATATACAAAAAAATGCTGGCATTCACCGTGGTAAAGTGCTATCATATTAAAAAATCGAATTTTTAACAAACCAGGAGGACTCAAGTATGTACGCATTTGATGAAATTAAAAAAGCAGACAGTGAAATTGCAGATGCCATTCAGGCCGAGATGGAGAGACAGAATTCGCATCTGGAACTGATCGCATCGGAGAACTGGGTAAGTAAAGCGGTCATGGCAGCAATGGGAAGTCCGCTTACAAATAAATACGCAGAAGGCTATCCGGGCAAACGTTATTATGGTGGATGTCAGTGTGTGGATGTAGTGGAAGATCTTGCAAGAGAAAGAGCAAAGAAGTTATTCGGTTGTGATTATGCCAATGTACAGCCGCATTCCGGCGCACAGGCAAACCTGGCAGTATTCTTTGCGATGCTGGAGCCCGGAGACAAAGTTATGGGTATGAACCTGGATCACGGCGGACATCTGACACATGGTTCTCCGGTTAATATTTCCGGTAAATATTTCAACGTCGTATCATATGGAGTGAACGACGAAGGCGTGATCGATTATGATAAAGTCCGTGAGATCGCAGTGAAAGAAAAACCAAAGATGATCATTGCGGGAGCCAGTGCTTATGCAAGAATCATTGATTTCAAAAAGTTCCGTGAGATTGCAGATGAAGTAGGAGCATACCTTATGGTCGATATGGCACATATCGCGGGACTTGTTGCAGCAGGACTTCATCCAAGTCCGATCCCGTATGCAGATGTAACTACAACTACTACACATAAGACACTGCGCGGACCAAGAGGAGGTCTGATCCTTTGCAATCAGGAAGCAGCAGATAAGTTCAACTTTAATAAAGCTGTATTCCCGGGAATTCAGGGAGGTCCACTGGAACATGTGATCGCGGGAAAGGCTGTGTGCTTTAAAGAGGCACTGGAGCCTGAATTTGCAGAATATCAGAAGCAGATCATCAAAAATGCACAGGCACTCAGCAAAGGTCTGATAGGTCGTGGTGTAAAGATCATATCCGGCGGAACAGATAATCACCTGATGTTGATTGACTTAAGAGGCGAAGAGGTAACCGGTAAAGAACTGGAAAAACGTCTGGATGCCGCACACATCACATGTAACAAGAATACGGTACCGAACGATCCAAGATCTCCGTTTGTGACAAGTGGTGTCAGACTTGGAACACCTGCAGTTACAACAAGAGGATTAAAAGAAGAAGATATGGATGTGATCGCAGAGTGCATCGCACTGGTACTTCAAAGTGAAGACAATATTGAAAAAGTCAAAGGAATGGTTGCAGAGCTGACTGCAAAATATCCTCTGGATATGTAATATTCGAGAATAACGAAAGAAAATAAGAAAATCAAGGATGCGTCGGAGTATGGTTTTTAAACTTATTCAGACGCATTTTTGCTGTGCAGATACCAAAAATTTTAGTAATAAGACAGCGTGTTTTTATGAGTTTTTATGAAAATGATAAAAACAAAGCAATAACAGGGTGGAAATTTAAAAGCAGAAAGCGTATAATTAAAATAATGTATATTAATCTATACAAGAAGAAAAAAGGAAGACCTGGTATAATATAGAAATCCGGGAAGGAGCTAGATTTTGAGACTGAGAAATAATAAAGTAGCAAAGAGATTGGGAACAAAAGCACTTGCAGGAGTGCTTGCAATAGGACTTATCATCAGTACTCCGGCTGCAGCGCTGGCAGATGGAGGGGCAGAGACAGCCGGGACGCAGAGCACAGCCTCTCAGACACCGGCCGCACAGGCAGAGAAGCTGCAGGCAAAATCAGTAGATGGCAAGGATACACTTACAGATGTATCAGATGCAGTGAAAGAGATGATCCAAAGAGGTGAGGTAAAGCTGGATGAAAGTACAGGATATCTGATAGATACAACAACCGGACAAAAGACGAATCCGGTTACAGGAGAACGTGTAGATCAGATTCCGGCGATACCGGCGACACCGGCAGAACCGGAACAGCCGGCGGAACCGGCAACACCAGTGACACCAGCAGAGCCGGAACAGCCGGCGGAACCGGAGGCACCAGCAGAGCCGGAACAGCCGGCAACACCAGCAACACCGGAGGCACCGGCGACACCAGCAGAACCGGCGGCACCGGCGACACCAGCAGAACCGGAGGCACCAGCAGAGCCGGAACAGCCGGCAGATACAGTTACAAGTGCAAAAAGCAATCAAGCACTTGTTGCAAAGCAGCAGATTATAAAATTACCACAGATCGTGGAAGATTTCCGGTTCTGGACAGTTGCCAGAAAATATGCATTTGCAAAATCGAAGATCAATATCCGCGAGGCAATTCCGGAGAATATTGATGGCAGTAATACACAGGATGTAAAGACGGATCTGGAAAATGCAAAAGCAGATACAAAAAAGCTACAGAAGAAAAAAAAGAAAATAACAAAGAAACAGACAAAAACAATTAAAAATAAAATATTCAAGAAAGCAAAGAGTAAAGCGGTCAGAAATCTTCAGAAGACGATGGAAGAAAGAAAGAACCTGAAACAGAAAGGTCTGGACGCAGCACTTGCAAATCAGCAGCTGGAAGAAAAAGTCCGTACAGTAGGAACTTTATCACAGGATGGTCTGTTATATATCCTGAAAGAAGAAGAGAATGGCTGGCTTTACGTTGAATCTGGAAATGTCAGAGGGTTTGTAAAAGCATCAGAAGTATATACAGGGGATGCGGCACAGGAAATCCTGGATGTTTATCAGACCAAGGCTCAGAAGAAGGCAGAGAAAGCCGGAATGGAATATACCGGTATTGAGGGAACTGCAAAGACAGCGGAAGCGACTGTCGATGCAAAAGAAAATCAGGCATACACATATCTGCGTGCGACGGTGAACCCGACGGTAGCAGAGAAGGATTATGCGCTGGTTAATGATCAGATCGAGACAGGAATACTGAATATAAAAGAAGAGAATAATCCAGATGCGAGAACTGTCGGAACGCTGAAACAGGGACAGCTCTGTTATATCCTTGCCGATAAAGATGTCGACTGGGTATATATAGAGTCCGGTAATGTCAGAGGGTTTGTTGAAAAGAAATATCTCGATAACAGCGATGAGACAAAACAGCAGATCACGACAACAGGGGAAGAACAATATAAAACGGCGGAAGAAACAGTAAAACCAGAAGAAAATGCTGCTTTATATTATACATTGGCTTCTGTGAAAGAAGGAACGCCAAGTGGTGAGATCAGAGAGTCCATCCTGCAATTTGCTTCCCAGTTTATCGGTAATCCATATGTATGGGGAGGTACAAGTCTGACAGACGGGGCAGACTGCTCCGGATTTGTACAGCAGATATACAAACAATATGGATATGATCTTCCAAGAGTGGCAGAGGACCAGAGCCAGTGTGGGACGAAGATTCCTGTAGAGGATGCACAGCCGGGTGACCTGATCTTTTATGCAAAAGAAGGCCATATATACCACGTAGTGATGTATGCAGGTGATGGAAAGACTATTGAAGCAGCCAGCACGAAACTTGGGATTATTGAAAGCAAAGTAAATACTAAAAATGCAGTATGGGCAACACGTATTATCAATGATGATTATACACTTGCCGGAGGCGGAATCAGTAATGTCAATGCAACGAACGAAATGTATGGACAGAATCTTGGTAATTTCCAGATTACATATTACTGTGCATGTGAAATCTGCTGTAATAAAGCAGACGGAATTACAGCAACAGGAACGCCGGTGGTAGAAGGTCAGACGATTGCGGTTGATCCAAGAGTTATTCCTTACGGAACGAAAGTGATCATCGGAGGTCATATATTTACAGCTGAGGATTGCGGCGGTGCAATTCAGGGAAACCACATTGACATCTATGTAAATAATCACGCAGAGGCAACGGCGCTCGGGGTGACAAATGCAGATGTATTTCTTGTGAAATAAGAATAAAATAAAAATGAGAAAAGACAGCTTTTTCAGATTTGAAAGTTTGAAAAGCTGTCTTTTAATATTACGTTGCATTCATAAAAAACGATGGATAGATATGGATTATTTACAGATCTTTAAAAGTTCTTTCAGATAATCCCACATACGCTTTGTAGATTCGATATGTACGCGCTCATTATAAGTATGTACACCTGTCAGTTCCGGTCCGAAAGAAATGATATCAAGATCATTCTTCTTTCCGAATAAGATTCCACATTCCAGTCCTCCGTGAGTTGTCTCAACGGTAGGCTCTTTGCCGAACATTTCTTTATAAAGTTCAATTGCTTTCGGACGGATCACGGAATCTGCATTGTAGCTCCATGCCGGATATTCACCAGAGATTTCGCGGGAAGCACCTGCAAGATCTGTTGCAAGATCCAGTTTGTTTCGCATATCATCTAACTTGGTAGCAACGGAGCTGCGAACCTGAAATTTGATCTTTACCGTATCTTCTGTGGTTTCAACGATACCTGTATTCAGGGAAGATTCTACAGCTGTAGGGAACGCACGGTCATAGCATTGTACACCATCGATTGCTCCATACAGGAATCCGATTACATGTGCGGTAGTATCTGCGTCAAATGCTTTTAAGGCAGTCTCGCCTTCGGAAACAGCGTTCAGAGATAAAGTTGGTTCCTGTCCGGCAAACTCAGCGGAGATCGTCTGTTCCAGTTCGGTAACAGCATCTGCGATAGCCTGAGCCTGTGCAGGGTCAGCAATAATCTCAGTCGTATTATATTGTGCGATTACGTTTGCTGCATTTCCGCCGTTTGTGCTTACAATGTTGAAGTCGTAATCTTTTGCAAGAGCATACAGGACGCGTCCAATGATCTTGTGTGCATTTCCAAGTTGGTTCTGGATTTCTGCGCCAGAATGTCCACCCTGCAGACCGGAAATGGAGATCGTCATCTTTGTTCCGTTTTCTTCACTCCATTCGATCGGGATGAAGGTATCGTAAATGTAGCCGCCGGCACATCCGACAGTCATAACACCTTCAATTTCAGAATCAATGTTCAGACAGATCTTTCCTTTTAATACAGATGTATCCAGGTGATGTGCACCGCCCATACCAATCTCTTCATCAATTGTGAATACAGCTTCGATCGGTGGGTGTGGAATGTCTGTGCTGGCAAGGATTGCCATAGCGTAAGCAACGGCGATGCCATCATCGCCACCGAGAGTGGTGTTCTTTGCCCCAATCAGATCACCATCTACAAAAAGGTCTAAAGGATCATTTTCAAAATCATGATCACTGTCGGTTGTCTTTGTAGCGACCATGTCCAGATGTCCCTGGATGATAACCGGATCACTGTTCTCGTATCCGGCAGTACCAGGTTTTTTGATGATTACGTTGTTCACTTCATCCTGGATATATTCCAGATTGTGAGCTTTTGCAAATTCCACACAAAAATCACTGATTTTTTTTGTGTGGAAGGTACTTCTAGGTACCATACTTAATTCTTCGAAGTAATGGAATACTTCTTTTGGTTCAATATTAGACAAAATTCCCATTGTTCATTCCTCCGTTTGTCTTTAGTCTCTATCTGTCATTGTACCATGAAATTCAGCACTTTACCATGATAAAATTTAATGTATACATAACGGAATGTAATAGTTATAATAACTGTAGCTTATAAGATTTTATTAAAACATTCAATAACTGCAGGACTACACAAAAAAGAAGAAAAAATATATAATATTTAAGTTGAAAATAATATGAATCGCCATGCGTTCGAAAGAAATTTACAGGAGGATATATATGAGTACAAAAGAAGCAAAACAGATGGACAAAGCATTATTTGATTTTTATGGGAAACCATCTATCGGACAGGCTTTGCCACTTGCAATCCAGCATGTACTTGCGATGATCGTCGGATGTGTAACACCATCGATCATTGTTGCGGGAGTGGCCGGAATTTCACAGGAAGATTCCGTGATCTTAATACAGGCAGCACTGGTGATGTCGGCACTGACGACATTACTGCAATTGTTTCCATTTATAAAAACAAAGAATTTCCGGATCGGTTCGGCACTTCCGGTTATGATGGGAATCAGCTTTGCGTATGTTCCAAGTATGCAGGCAATTGCGTCTGATTTTGACATTGCAACAATTCTGGGTGCACAGATTATCGGAGGTGTGGTTGCACTTCTGGTGGGATTGAATATTAAGAGAATCCGCAAATTCTTCCCGCCGCTGATTACAGGAACGGTCGTATTTTCTATCGGTCTTTCTCTGTATCCGACAGCAATTAACTATATGGCCGGAGGTGCGAGCAGCAAGACTTATGGATCATGGCAGAATTGGGTGGTTGCGATTATTACATTGATCATTGTAACAGCATTGAATCATTACGGAAAAGGGGTATGGAAACTGGCATCCATCCTGATCGGAATTATTGCAGGATATATCGTAGCGTTGTTCTTTGGAATGGTAGATTTTTCATCTGTGTCATCGGCATCGCTCTTCCAGCTTCCGAAACCAATGCATTTTGGAATCAAGTTTGAACCATCTGCATGTGTTGCGATCGGAATTCTGTTTGCGATCAATGCAGTACAGGCAATTGGTGATTTTTCGGCAACAACAACAGGATCTATGGACCGTATGCCGACAGATGAAGAACTGACAGGTGGAATTGTAGGCTATGGAATCAGTAACATTTTCTGTGCATTCTTTGGAGGACTTCCGACTGCGACATACAGCCAGAATGTAGGTATCGTATCAACAACAAAGGTCGTCAGCCGTGTGGTAATGGGGCTGGCAGCAGTGATATTACTGGCAGCAGGATTGATTCCGAAGTTTTCTTCTCTGCTTACAACAATTCCGTATTGTGTACTCGGCGGTGCGACAATCTCTGTATTTGCTTCGATTACAATGACGGGAATCAAACTGATCACGACAGAGCCAATGGATTTCCGTAATACAACAGTTGTAGGACTTGCAGTAGCAGTAGGAATGGGTGTGACACAGGCAAATGCTTCACTGGCACAGTTCCCGGAATGGGTGACAACAATTTTCGGAAAATCTCCGGTTGTTCTTGCAACGATTGTAGCAATTGTGTTAAATTTAACCCTTCCAAAAGCAAAGAAAAAAGAGGAGAAATAATCCTTATATGATAATAAGTTATATAAATGGTGAATGGAAAGAGCCTGGCAGTTTATGCCAGGCTATTGGAATTTTTAAAGAAAATTTTCATAAGACGGTATCCGTTGTCGGCGGAGGCGGAAAGACGACAGTGATCCGCAGGCTTATGGATGAATGCCGGAATGCCGGAATTCCATGTGCGGTTTCTACAACAACTCATATACAAAAATGTGATGCCGGATATTTTCTGGGGAAACCTTCGCTGGAAATGTTCCGTCAGATTATGATAAAATATGGTGTTGTATGGATGGGAAGAGAGACAACGGATGGGAAGCTTGCATCTTTTCAAGAAGAATATCTAAAAGAGATCAGCCGTGAACCAGGCGTACTGCTTCTAGAGGCAGACGGAGCGAAGCGTCTGCCGGTTAAAACCCCTGCGGAACATGAGCCGGTGATCTGTGAGCAGACAGATATTGTTTTGAATGTATATGGGATGAGTGCGGTTGGAAAGAAGCTGAAAGAAGGTTGTTTCCGGGTGAAAGAAACCGGGAAGATTCTCGGAAAGACAGAAGAAGATATTCTGTGTCCGGAAGATATTGTCACACTTGCGGTAAGTCAGAGTGCGGGACGAAAATACGTGACGGATGATATGGAATATCAGGTGATACTGAATCAGGCAGATACTAAGGAGCAGAAAAAAATGGCAGTGGAACTTGCGGAAGAGATCGTAAAGCAGTTGTCAGACAGGCATGCAGATAGTATGGAATGCCCGGGGCAGATCCGCAGAGTGCATGTGGTATCGGACCTGATTCCGTTGAAAGAAAGATGGTAACTATGTCAGAAATGTATAAAAACAGAAAAAAAGTATTAATCAGAGGAGCCGGAGATCTGGCTACGGGTGTAGGAGTGGCACTTCACAGGGCAGGATTCCGGGTGATCATGACGGAGATTGCAGTGCCGCTTACCGTCAGACGTGAAGTTGCAATGTCACGGGCAGTCTATGAAGGCAGGATAGAAGTAGAAGGAATAGAAGGAATTCTTGTGGAAAATTATCAGGAAGCCAGGAGGGTACTGGCAGCGGATAAGATTGCCGTAATCGTAGACCCGGAGGCAGAGATCCGGAGAGAATTCAGACCGGATGTACTTGTGGATGCAATTCTTGCAAAAAGAAATACAGGAACCAGTCGGGCAGATGCACCATATGTGATCGGTCTCGGACCGGGGTTTATAGCGGGAAAAGATGTCCATGCTGTCATAGAGACAATGCGTGGATTAACACTTGCGGATATCATCTATGACGGACAGCCGATTCCCAATACCGGCATTCCGGGATATGTGGGCGGCTATGCGCTGGAACGTCTGATCAGGGCGTCGGCAGCCGGACGGATGGAGCCGAAAGCACAGATCGGGGATGTCGTCCGAAAAGGACAACTTCTGGCTCTGACCGGAGGAAAACCGGTCTATTCTCAGTTGGACGGTGTGATCCGGGGGATGTTACAGGAAGGCGTGCAGGTAAAAAAGGGTCTGAAGATTGGAGATGTGGATCCGAGAAAGGACAAGAAATTGTGTTATCTGATCTCGGATAAGGCAAATGAGATTGGCAGTTCCGTGGTAAAGACAGTAGAAGCACGCCTGTCAGATAAAGATTATGCGATGATTCTCCTGGCAGCCGGAAAGTCAAGCCGATACGGGAACAATAAGCTGCTGGAGAAACTGGATGGAGGGCAGATGTTCGAACATACCCTTCGTAAAATGCGTGCATTTCCATTGTGTACACAGGTAGTGGTAACAAGATTTGAAGAGATAGAGAATGCGGCAAAAACACAGGGGATGCTGGTGGTACAGAATACGGAGCCGGATCTTGGAATCGCACATTCGCTGAAGTTAGGATTAAAGAGAGCATTAGATGAGAATCCGGGGTTAAAGGGGGCTATGTTCATCGTATGTGACCAGCCGGGATTGACAGCCGGGACATTTGCCCGTATGCTTGAGATGGGGAAGATGCATCCGGGAAAGATTGTATGTGCCGGATGGAAAGGAAGAACCGGGAATCCCGTATTATGGGATTCGTGCTTTTTCCGGGAGTTGTGCAGACTTTCCGGTGATAAAGGCGGAAAACAGATCATCTGTGCACATAAAGAAGATGTGGTGCTCTGTGAGACAGAAGAAGCAGAACTCCGGGATGTAGATGTACCGGAACAACTGATAAAATGGGAGAGAGATTATGGAGAATCAGGAAAATCAAGAGAAGAAACATAAACGGAGAGTCCGATATTCTGGAACACATCCGAGAAATTATAAAGAAAAATATAAAGAACTGAATCCGGAAAAGTATGCAGATACTATTTCAAAGGTGATCCAAAAAGGCGGAACACCGGCAGGAATGCACATTTCCATCTGTGTACAGGAGATTTTAGACTTTTTTGATATCCAGCCGGGACAGCAGGGACTGGATGCAACGCTTGGATATGGAGGGCATACCTCAAAGATGCTGGAAAAACTGCAGGGAGAGGGTCATATCTACGGACTGGATGTAGATCCGATCGAATCAGCAAAGACAAAGAAACGTCTGGAGGAAAAAGGATTTGGATCAGACATCCTGACAGTAAAGCTTGAGAACTTTGCTAATATTGACAAAGTAGCAAAAGAAGCCGGAAAATTTGATTTTGTACTGGCAGATCTTGGTGTGTCATCCATGCAGATCGATAATCCGGACCGGGGATTCACATTTAAAGCAGAAGGTCCTCTGGATCTGCGGATGAATCCGGAGAAAGGAATCAGTGCGGCAGAACGGCTGCATGACATTTCAAGAGAAGAACTTGCAGGGATGCTGGTTGAAAATGCAGATGAACCTTATGCAGAAGAGATTGCAGAAGCAGTTACGGAAAAGATCCGAAAAGGCGGAAAGATTGAAACAACAACGGGATTGCACCAGGTGATCGGAGAGGCACTTGCATTTATTCCGGAAAAAGAAAGAAAAGAAGCAATACGTAAGTCGAGCCAGCGGGTATTCCAGGCACTTCGTATTGATGTGAATCATGAATTTGAAGTATTGTATGATTTCCTGGATAAGCTGCCGGGTGTGCTAAAACCGGGAGGAAAAGTGGCAATCCTTACCTTCCATTCGGGGGAAGACCGTCTGGTAAAGAAATCATTCAAACAATGGAAAAAGGAGGGCCTGTACAGTGAGATCGCAAAAGACGTCATCCGACCGTCCAAAGAAGAATGCTTCCGCAACAGCCGTGCGAAATGCACGAAAATGCGCTGGGCAATCAGGTCAGAAGAGTAAAGTACAGAAAAATAAAAAGCAGACACGGAATCAGACTTCTGCATGTAAAATCGATAAAAAATGTGGCGGCTGCCAGTTCCAGAAGATGCCATACAAAGAACAGCTGAAAAGAAAACAGAAGCAGGAAGAAAAATTATTGGGCGGCTTTTGCAAAGTCAGTCCGATTATCGGTATGGAGCATCCATATTTTTATAGAAATAAAGTACATGCGGTGTTCGATCATGACAGAAAAGGAAATGTGATATCCGGCATCTATGCAGAAGGAACGCACCGTGTGATCGCAGTGGAAGAATGTCTGATCGAAGATAAGAAAAGTCAGGAGATCATCCGTACAATCCGTGAACTTCTGCCGTCTTTTAAGATTAAGACATATAATGAAGATACAGGATATGGACTTTTGAGACATGTATTGATCCGCAGAGGCTTTGAGACTGGTGAGATTATGGTCGTTCTGGTGCTTGGATCGCCAATTCTGCCATCAAAGAATAACTTTGTGAAGGCTTTGAGAAAAGTACATCCCGAGATTACGACCGTAGTACTGAATGTGAATAACAAGCAGACCAGTATGGTGCTGGGAGAAAAGGAAAAGCCGATCTACGGACCGGGATTTATTAAAGACAGATTATGCGGCTGTACGTTCCGTATTTCTCCAAAATCGTTCTATCAGGTGAATCCTGTACAGACGGAGATCCTTTATAATACAGCCATGGACTATGCGGAACTGACCGGAAAAGAGACGGTGATCGATGCGTACTGCGGAACCGGTACAATTGGTCTGATTGCAGCCAGGAATGCAAAGAGAGTCATTGGAGTAGAGCTGAACAAAGATGCGGTGAAAGATGCGAGAATCAACGCAAAAGAAAATGGCATCAAGAATGCCGAGATCTATGCAGGTGATGCGGGAAGATTCATGGTAGATATGGCTTCGAAGAACCAAAAAGCAGATGTGGTATTCATGGATCCGCCGAGAGCCGGAAGTGATGAGAAGTTCCTTTCTTCTGTAATAAAGCTCGGGCCAAAGAGGGTTGTCTATGTGTCCTGTAATCCGGAGACACTGGCAAGAGATCTGAAATATTTGACGGGAAACGGATATCAGGCAATGAAGATCCAGCCGGTGGATAACTTCCCGTTCTGCGATCATATCGAGACGGTAGTAAAGCTTGTGAAAAAGAGATAGATAAAGGAGGAAAAATATATGGGACTTATCAAAGCAGCAACAGGCGCAGCAGGTGGAACACTGGCAGACCAGTGGAAAGAATTCTTCTACTCTGATTCATTAGACAATGACACGTTGATGGTACGCGGAAAAAAACGTATAGACAGGCATTCATCGAACACAAAAGGACACGATAATGTGATCACGAACGGATCCGGAATTGCCGTGGCGGACGGGCAGTGTATGATGATCGTGGATCAAGGGAAGATTGTGGAAGTATGTGCGGAACCGGGAGAATACACATATGATATGTCTTCGGAACCAAGTGTTTTTTGCGGCAGTCTTGGAGAAGGGATCAAGGCGACCTTTCAGACGATCGGGAAACGATTTACGTTCGGCGGAGATACGGCGAAAGATCAGAGAGTGTATTATTTTAATACCAAAGAAATTACGGACAATAAATTCGGCACGGCGAATCCGGTATGGTTCCGTGTGGTAGACAAAAGAATTAATCTTGATAAAGATATCGAGATCCGCTGTAACGGAATCTATTCGTTCCGTATCACAGATCCACTGTTATTCTATACAAGTCTCGGCGGAAATGTGACGGACTGCTATGAGAAAGACCAGATTGCTCCACAGTTAAAGACGGAATTCGTGAATGCCCTGCAGCCGGCATTTGCGAAGATTGCAGAGCTTGAGATCCGCCCAAGTCAGATCCCGGCACATTCGATGGAAATCAGTGATGCGATGAATGAGATTCTGACGAAGAAATGGTCAGAACTCAGGGGAATCTCAGTTGTATCGGTTGCATTCAATCCGGTCACGATCAAGGATGAGGATGCAGAAGCGATCAAGCAGGCACAGAATACTGCTATGTATACAGATCCGAGTATGATGGCTGCAACGCTTGGCATGGCGCAGGCAGAGGCAATGAAGAGTGCGGCAGGTAATCCGAATGGAGCAATGATGGGCTTCATGGGTATGAATATGGCGTCCGGTATGAATGGCGGGGCGAATCTGCAGGGTCTTTATAACCAGGGGGCAGAGAAACGTCAGCAGGAAGAACAGGCAAGACAGATGGCTGCACAGGAACAGTCTGCACAGCAACAGACCGGAAGCTGGACTTGCAGCTGTGGCACTTTGAATGAAGGAAAGTTCTGTATGAACTGTGGAAGTCCGAAGCCACAGGCACCGGAGAACTGGATTTGCAGCTGTGGAGCTGTAAATCATGGGAAATTCTGTACAAACTGCGGCAAACCATTTGCTTAAGAATTACGATTGGATGAGACTCAGATAAGGAGTATATATGTCTGCTATAAAAGAATATAAATGTCCGGCCTGTGGAGGAACGATGGAATTCGACAGTACTTCCCAGAAGATGAAATGTCCTTACTGTGATACAGAGATTTCGGTGGAAGAATATGAAGCACTGAATGAATCGCAGACGAGTGAGGACAAAAAAAGCGGACAGACGGAAAAAAGCACGAAAGAAAGCACTTTTGTTACATATATCTGTGAATCCTGTGGAGGAGAGATTACGGCCGATAAGACGACCGGGGCAACAACCTGTCCGTTCTGCGGGAACCGTGTTGTACTAAAAGGGCAGTTTGAAGGCGGATTAAAACCGGACTATGTCATTCCGTTTAAGCTGGATAGCGGCAAAGGCGGCTTACCAGAAGCATCTGGAAGGAAAAGCTTTTGTACCGTCTGTTTTTAAAGAGGAAAATCATATTGATGAGATTGTAGGAATTTATGTACCATTCTGGCTGTTTGATATGGAGACAAATGCACTGGTTACTTATGATGCAGAACGATCAAGAGTATGGATGAGCGGTGATGTAGAATATACAGAACATGAATTCTTCAAGATTGAGCGTGGAGGAACGATGGCATTCGAGCATATTCCGGAAGACGGATCAAGGAAGATGGAAGATGATCTGATGGAATCTCTGGAACCATACGATTTCAAAGATGCTGTGCCGTTCAAAGATCCGTATCTGGCAGGTTATGTGGCAGAACGGTATGATGTGGAAGCAGATGAGTGTAAGAAACGGGCAAAAAAACGTGCAAAGGCAAGCATAAAGCGGGAACTTCGGGACACAGTGAAAGGCTATTCGATCGTAAAACCGGTTTCAGACAATGTGAAGATTCAAAAGGCATCTCAGAAATATGCACTGTATCCGGTGTGGATATTAAATACAACCTGGCGGGATCAAAAGTATGTATTTGCCATGAACGGACAGACGGGAAAGATGGTAGGAGATCTGCCGGCAGATAAAGGCGCATTTTGGAAGTATGTTGTATCCAGAGGACTGGTGATCGGAGTCATACTTTATGCACTGATGTGGCTGACGGTTCTGATATAAGAAAAGGAGAAAAGACATGAAACGAAAGAAAACAAGACGGTATATATCCGGTATGATCGTGGCAGTTCTCCTGTTTCTACTATGCGTAGTTCAGAATGTAAATGCAGAAGATGTACCGGCTGGCAGCGAACTGCCAAGGCTGGTAGATGATGCAGATATCCTAACAGACAGTGAAGAAAAAGAACTGAATCAGCAGTTGGATACAGTTAGCGAGGAGCAGGAGTGTGACGTGATCATAGTGACTGTGGATTCTCTGAATGGAAAGACCGTGGAAGAATATGCAGATGATTATTATGATGACAACGGCTATGGGTATGGAGAAAACGACAGTGGGATTCTGTTTCTGGTGGCAATGGATGACCGGCAATGGAATATATCTACAAGTGGAGATGCGATCACGGCGTTTACGGATGCCGGGCTTGCATACATGGAAGACCAGTTCGTACCAGATCTGAGTGACGGAGCGTATCTGGACGCATTTTCGAAATATACATCGTTGTGTGATGATTTTCTGACACAGGCGGAGAAAGGAGAGCCGTATGATACGGGGCACCTTCCGAAAAAGAAGGTATCACCATGGTGGATAGCGGGAGATCTGCTGATCGGCGCCATGATTGCATTTGTAATGGCAATGATCAAAAAAACAAAACTCAAATCCGTAAAATCCCAGGTAACGGCAGCCGAATATGAAAAAGCGGGCAGCCTGGATCTGACGGTCAGGACGGATCACTTTGTGAACCGTGTCGTAACAACAAGAAAGATCGAACGGAAGCAGGAAAGCGGTGGAAGTTCTGTGCATACCGGATCTTCCGGTAAGAGTCATGGAGGCCGCAGTGGTAAGTTTTGATCAGGAACTCAGGTGAAGAACGGCCGATGGATAAGACGATTTTCAACGGAAGAATTTATGAGTGAATAAAATGGATATAAATAGACATTTTCTCTGGATTGTTGGTTTTATGATCTGAAAAAAAGAGCTATAGTTAAAGTATACAAGACAGAATATACTTGCGAAAAGGAGGAAGTGTTATGATTATTTGTATCGGAAGAGAATTTGGAAGCGGCGGTCATGAAATCGGAAAAATAATTGCAGAAAAACTGGGGATGGAATTATATGACAGGGATCTGATTGACAAGGCAGCAGAAAAGATTGTTGCAATGCCCAAAGAAGTTCTGGAAAAGGCGGATGAGAAAAAACATAATCCATGGCTGCATCAGGTGTGGTATGATGTGCCGAATCAGGAACTCAACGGAATGACAGCCAATGATACACTGCATCAGGCATACAGTTCTATTATCCGGGAGCTGGCAGAAAAAGCAAACTGTGTGTTTGTCGGACGTTGCGCAGATTACATACTGGAACAGGCAAACCTTGATCATATCAGCCTGTTTATAGCTGCACCGTTTGAGTGGCGTGTACAGAGAAAGATGGAACAGCTTTCCATAGACGAGAAAGCGGCAACTTCGCTGGTTAGAAAGAAAGACAAAGACAGAAAAGCATATTATGATTATTACACCGGAAGAAGCTGGGGCAGACCACATAATTATGATCTGTGTATTAATAGTTCTAGACTTGGAATTGAAGTGACAGCAGAAAAGCTGGTAGAGATGATCCGGGAACTGGAAAAAGCTATGTCTCCTGTTAATTTTGACCTATAAAAAAACTGCAATTGATAATATTGTTATAACGGTATTATCAATTGCAGTTTTTTTATCTTTATTTACAGTTCTTTCCGTGAAGATAGAAAAATAAGCCGCCGATGATAAATCCACCGCCTATAATATTACCGATTGTAACAGGCAGAAGATTGACAAGAAAGAAATTTTCCCAGTTCAAAGAAGCAATCTGACTTCCGGTGATGCCGTATAATTCCTTTGCTTTGGCAACATAATCCGCATTCATGGAAGCAAAGATTCCGGCCGGGATATAATACATATTTGCAACGCAGTGTTCGAAGCCGGATATAACGAATGCCATGATCGGGAAGAAGATGGCGAGGGATTTTCCGGCAATATCTTTTGCAGTAGAAGCCATCAATACTGCAGCGCATACCAGGATGTTACATAAAATTCCGGAGATCAGAGCAGGCAGAAAAGACAGGCTGACTTTTCCGAGAGCTACTTTTATTGTAAATGCACCGAGAGCACCATTGGTGTAATTATACTGTCCGGACAGATATACCAGATACGCGAGAGCAACTGCACCGACCATATTTCCGAAATATACAATTACCAGAGTACGGATGAGAGAAGCAACGCTGATCTTTCTCTTAATACATGCCATCGTCATCATACAATCTCCGGTGAACAATTCTCCTCCGATAAATACAATCATCATCAGACCTACCGGGAAGACGCATCCTGCAACCAGACGCGCAAGCCCTACATTTGAAATATCATGCATGGCAACATTACTGGACTGAGCACCGAGTGCGATGCAGACACCAGCCATGATTCCCATAAAGAATACTTTCTTTTTAGAAGTCGCAGCTTTTTTTACAGCACCGTTCATATTGGCCTGTACAACTTCCTGCGGAGTGTTAAACATTGAATCCATAATAACCCTTTCCTTTAGTAATAGTTTAATAAAAATATCACATAAAATATAACATGGATAACAAAGCAGGGGCAACCTGTAATCGCAATGTTTATGCTCTTTTTTACATACAGTATCGGAAAAATATGTTATAATCGATGAAAAACAGAGAAATTCAATTATCAAATCAGAAAAAGGAGAATTACGATGGCTCAGAATAGCTGTGAAAGCTGTACTTATTATACATACGATGAAGATTATGAAAGTTATATGTGCGATATCAATATGGATGAAGATGAATATATGCGTCTTATATCTGACCAGCATTATCAGTGTCCTTATTACCGGAATGGGGATGAGTATATGGTGGTGAGGAAGCAGATGTAGTTTCTACTTAATTCACTAAGCTGGCTACCCGGACTGGAATAAAAGCCGGAAAATCAAGGCTTCTGCCATAACTTTCCGGCTACACATAAAGGTTACCATCCTTTTATTGTCATTTTTCAGACCAGCGATATAATCCCCGGCTTCTCTTTACCTGTTCTGTGCAATCGCGGCATCTACCACATGTTCCAGCAAAATTGAAGTCGTCACTCCGCCGACGCCTCTTGGGACCGGTGTGATTGCCTCCACAATCTTCTCTGCTTCTTCAAAATTCACATCTCCGCAGAGCTTTCCTTCTTCATTCACATTGATTCCTACATCAATCACGATCTGTCCTTCTCGCAGATAGCTTCCATCGATCACTCCTGCTTTTCCGGCCGCTACAACTACGATATCTGCTTCCTTTACTACAGATGGCATGTCCACCGTCCTGGTATGGCAGACGGTTACGGTCGCATTCTTCTTGATCAGCATCATCGCTGCAGGTTTTCCGACTACAAGACTTCTTCCGATAACTACCACTTTCTTACCGGTACAGTCAATTCCATAATGATCCAGTACCTTCATGCAGGCACTCGGCGTACACGGTGCATATCCCATATCTTTTCCCATGAACACACCTGCCATGG
>ERZ772885.760-NODE-760-length-21933-cov-3.855426_pt1 | contig 21933 bp, 17 predicted proteins | sample MGYA00580580_ERZ772885 | MGnify/ENA primary metagenome ERZ772885 (study PRJEB29015, sample SAMEA2737673) | human gut metagenome | biome: human gut; feature: human-associated habitat; material: faeces | place: China | collected 2012 ...
GCCTTGCCCTTCAGGTCGCGGAGATAGTAGAGGCGGCTGCGGCGCACGCTGCCCCTGGTCACCACATCCACATGGTCAATGAAGGGGGAGTTGATGGGGAAGATACGCTCCACGCCAACGCCTTCGGAAACCTTGCGGACGGTGAAGGTGCCGCCCGTGGTGCCGCGGTGCATGCGGATGACGCTGCCCTGGAAGACCTGGATACGCTGCTTTTCGCCTTCAACAATACGCATGTGAACTTTCACGGTGTCACCGGGACGGAAGACCGGGATATCCATGCGCATATTTTCACGTTCAATCTGATTGATGATGTCCATCGTAAAAAACTCCTATACCTGGCGTGTCTCGCCTTGATATTTCCGTTGACTGCCCGGCGGAACGTCCGGGTCGGCGCGGGAAGTGCCGCTCCTTCTCTGTGCCCTGGACCGCAGAAACCGCCGTTCAGTCCCGGGGGACTGACGCCCTGAAATTTCTGAAGGATCTCTCCGCCTTCGGAGCGAACCGCTGGCGGGAAGGAGGAGAGCGCGTGCCATGTGTGAATGGCAATACACGTTAAGGTCGAGACATATAACCGGAAAACAACGCTTTGTCAAAGTTCCTGACATAAAAAAATTGCCCCGGGCGCACCCCTTATCCCGCATTTCCGGCTCCGTGTCATCTTTACCCTGAAGAAAATTACGGCATACTATTTTTTTCTTTAATGAAAAATAAAAACTGAGAGGCGGCGGAACTTTGTGCAGATAAGGCAGAACAGACCCGGCAAACAGGGGCTTTTCCTGGGCCTGTAAATAAAAAACGAAGAAAACTTGAGAAAATCGGAGTAAATTTTGCTTGTATTCGATGAAAAGGAGTTTTCAGACGTGTGTCAGTAAAATGACGAATCCACGTAAGTTAAGGAACTGACGTGAGAAAAATTTTCTGTGAAAAATATTGACACAAGATAAAATTAATAAAAACAAATGGTTGTTAAAAACACCCTCCCCCGGAGCGTTTCGCGGCGATAAAAGGCGATTCTGGTGCATATTCAGATTTGCAGGCAGTCAGGCGTCAGGGTAGTGAAGGGCCATGGCAGATTATTGGCGAAAAATTCTGGAAAAATTAGAGAAAATGCTGGATTCATCCGACTTCAGAGTCTGGATTGAACCCTTAACAGCGGAAATTGCGGGACATTCCCTCGTTCTGAGCATGCCCGGGGCAAGTTCGTATTACCTCGGCAGACTGAAAAAGAGGTTTGAACCGGTCATCCGCACAGCTGCCGCTGAGGCATTTTCCTGCAGCAGGGATGACGTCGAGCTGACGTTCAAGTCAGTCGCGGCGTCACGGGATTCTGTTTCTGTAAAAAAGATCTCCGTTGCTGTCAGAAAGTCCGAAAAAGCCTCTTCTCCGGCAGAAGATCCTGTCCGGCCGCGCATTGTCGCGCCGGGTCTTCTTCCCCAGGCTCCCCTGAACAGGCCTGTGACAGGCTCCGGGCAGGCTTTGGCACAGAAGATCAGCCGCTTTTCCTTCGAGAATTTCGTGGTGGGGCCGACCAACAAGATGGCGTTCGCCGCGGCCGAGGACGTCTGCCGCGCAGGCGGCTGCGTTGATACCCTTTTTCTGAGCTCTGGTTCCGGCCTCGGCAAGACGCACATTGCGCAGTCCGTGGCCCAGCGTCTGCTCCGGGAGCGGGGTGATCAGGCCCGGGTTGCTTATCTTACAGCCGAGGATTTTTACTCGAGGTTCCGCAGCGGTATCCGTTCGAACACACTCGATGTTTTTACGGATCAGATCCGCGGTCTTGATTTTCTGCTCCTTGACGATGTGCAGTTCCTGCACAACAAGATCAAAACCCAGGAATACCTGGAATCTCTCGTCAAATACCTGCAGAACCGCGGCAGCAAGGTCGTTTTTACAAGCCAGTTCCAGCCCCGGGAGCTCAAAGCTGTAGATCCACAGCTCATTTCCCTGATCTGCTCGGGCATACGGGCCGACATGGGGCTTCCGACGTTCGAGATGCGCCGGGAAATCCTGCAGCGCAAGGCCAGCGTGCACCAGGTCGTCCTGCCTGATGAGGTGACCAACCTCATCGCTTCCAACATTACCGGTGATATCCGCGAGCTTGAGTCCTGCCTGCAGACGCTGCTTCTCAAGATGCGCGTCTTCAAATCCCCTCTCACGCCCGAGATGGCTCTGGAAGTGCTCGCTCAGTTCGGCCCCCAGGCTTCGGCCGGGGTGGAGCCTTCCTTCGAAGACATCATGCATTACGTGTCCGAGGGCTTCGGTCTTACCGAGGAGCAGATTTGTTCCCGCCTGCGCCGCCGCGAAATTGTCGTTGCGCGCAATACGCTTTTCTATCTCGTACGCAAGCACACGCATCTGACGCTTCAGGAAATTGGCTCCCGCGTTAATAAGAGGCATTCTACGGTCATCAAGGGCATTTCTGCCGTGGAGCATGAAATCTCCAGTGCGTCGCCCTCGGGCCGTCAGATTTCCCGTGTTATCAGCCTCATCGAGCGCAATACGGGTATTGCAGCTTCAGCCTTGTAGGGCCGGAAGGGTTTGCGCGTCCCGCGCCCCGGCCCTCATCGCCCGCGGAAATCAGTTTCTGCAGGAAAACGAAAAAAGCCCGTTACGGCGTATGCCGGAACGGGCTTTCTGCTTGTATGACCCAGTGTGTGCGCCTCATGCCGGGGAAAATGGATTTCCCGCATGTAAGGCTGGTACCGGAAGTGGGACTTGAACCCACAAGGTGTTGCCACCGGAGGATTTTGAGTCCTCTGCGTCTACCATTCCACCATTCCGGCCCGTCTGTGACACTACAGATTCAGATTCCTTTCGTCAAGAAAGAGCCTTTTTCTAGTCGTGCACCTTGATGCCGTGCAGCATCCTGATGAAGGCGGGATCGTTATGATCCACGATTTCACTGTGACCGATATCCAAGCGGGAGATGGCCTTCATGTCTTCATCGCTCAGCGTGAAGTCCCAGATATCGAGGTTCTGTTCCATGCGCTCCCTGTGCGTGGATTTGGGAATGATCACGACGCCGCGCTGCACATTCCAGCGCAGCGCGACCTGGGCCGCGCTTTTGCCGTATTTTTTGCCAATGCCCGTCAGCACGGGATCTGTGAAGATGCCGTGTTTGCCTTCGGCGAAGGGGCCCCAGGCTTCCGGACGCACTCCGTATTCCTGCATGAGTCCGAGAGCTTTGGACTGCTGGAAGAAGGGATGCAGTTCAACCTGGTTGACTGCAGGAATGATCTCCACGGTCTCGCAGAGGTCAGCGAGACGGTGCGGATAAAAGTTGCACACGCCGATAGCGCGGACCGTGCCTGCCTTGTAGGCCTCTTCCATGGCGCGCCAGGCACCTACGTAATCACCCAGAGGCTGGTGGATGAGGTAGAGATCGAGATAGTCGAGTCCCAGTTTTTTCATGGAGGTGCGCAGGGCCTTCCTGGCTCCTTCGTAGCTGGCGTCCTGCACCCAGAGCTTGGTGGTGATGAAGAGATCTTCCCGGGCCACGCCGCACTTCTTCAGGGCAGAACCCACGGCTTCTTCGTTGAAATAGGCGGCAGCTGTGTCGATGAGGCGGTAGCCGCTCGCGATGGCGTCCAGAACGGCCTGCTCACACTGCCTGCTGTCAGGGACCTGAAACACCCCGAATCCTTCCATGGGCATCTTCACGCCGTTATTCAGCACTGCATATTCCATGATTTTCTCTCCTTGGCATAAATCCTATGCCGGGGTAAAATTCTTTTACAAAAATACTTTTAGAGAGATTTCAGATAAATATACAGTACTCTTTTAGCATACAGCTATACCCTGTATGCATAGCGGAAGGAGAAGAGGATGGTCACACTGACGCAGCTCGAGGAACTGCTCCGTTTCGCCGAATGCGGCACACTTTCGGGAGCAGCTGAAAAGTGCCATATCTCGCAGCCCGCCCTGAGCCGCTCTATGCAGAAGCTGGAGGATGACTTCGGCGTCCCCCTTTTCAACAGGGGGAAGAACAGGACAGCGCTCAACGCGTGCGGCCGTCTGGCCGCTGAAGGCGCGCGCCGCATTATTTCAGGTGTGGAGGGCGTTCTTGAGAGTGTGCGCGCCCTCGACAGGCGTCTGCGCACTAAGCGTCGGTTCCTGCGCGCCGGCTCCGCTCTGGGACATCGTACCGCTTCTGGCTGCTCTTTACCGGGACAGAACCATTTCCACGGAACTTAAAGAGGACCATGAGCTTATCACTGGGCTGACGACAGGAACCTACCGCCTTGCCGTCCTCACGGGGCCCGTCCGCGGGCATGGGCTTGTCTCCCGGAAGTACGGAGAGGAACATCTCATGTTTTCGCTGCCCACTGGTCATCCCCTTGCCGGCAGGAAGAGCCTGCGTTTCCGCGATCTCAACGGTGCGGCCATTCCTCTTCACCCGGGCATCGGATTCTGGGAAGAGATTCCAAGGAAGAAAATGCCGGATTCCCATTTTTTCGTTCAGGAAAGATCGTCCTCTTTCGACGAGCTCGTGCACGCCTACGCCATGCCCTGCTTCTCCAGCGATCTGGCGCGCAGGGGCAGGGAGCTGGGGCCTGACCGGGTGGTGATCCCCATCGACGATCCCGAGGCATCCGTAGAGTACTTCCTTGCCTGGCGCAGGCAGGACGAGGACTTCCTCAGGCCTTTTCTCGATGCTGTGCCGCGGACAGGCTCCCGCGAAAAATAATCAGGGTTCTTCTTCCTGAAAAGCCCGATCACTCTTCTTTGGTTTTCCCGGAGTTCTTCAGGCGGGTTTTGGCGAGCTGCTCCGCCGCTTTCTGTGCTCTTCGAATGGCCTCTCCGAGATCGGCGAAGCCTCCTCTGGCCTGGGCCCTGGCGACTTCTTTTTCGACGAATTTCCTCGTCAGTTCCCTGATCTCGTCCTGCATATCCTCTAAAATTTTCGTTTCTTCAGTCATAGCATCCTCTTCCGGAAAGATCATACCTTTTCTCCATTCTAGCACCGGGAGGAATTTTCCGCCACCTTTCTGGCGTTTTTTCCCCTTTGTGTTGACTCATTTTCCCGTTGCGGCAATATAAGAATACAAAAATCTCGGCGCGGGGGGCTGATGACATGAAACTGACAGAAGAAGAACTGCGTGGTGTGTGCATGGCCGCTCTGACTGCCGCCGGAGCGGACGAGAGTACGGCGCGGAGCGTGGTGTCACCGCTCCTGACCGCCGAGCTCGACGGACTGACGGCGCACGGAGTTTCGAGGATTCCTTTTTTCGTCGATCAGGTAAGGGAAGGAAAAATCCGCGTGGACGCGAAACCGAAGATCGTGCAGGGCGCTCCTTCCATTGTCAGGGTGGACGCGGACAGCGGTTTTGCGTTTCCCGCCATTGATATGGCCCTGGACGCGCTTGTGCCGCTGAGCAGGAAACAGGGTATCGCCATGGCCGGAGTGTCCCATTCCCACCACTGCGGGGCCCTGGGCGTTTTTTCCGAACGTCTTGCCAGGGAGGGGCTTGTGTCCATTATTATGTCCAATTCCCCTGCCTCCATGGCTCCATGGGGAGGAAACAGGCCGACTTTCGGCACAAACCCCATAGCCTTCGGCTGCCCTGGCTACCCCGATCCCATTATCATCGACATGTCCCTTTCCAGGGTTAACCGGGCAGAACTGGTCATGGCCCATCAGCAGGGCACCAAAATACCGGCCGGATGGGCTCTTGATCGCGATGGCCAGCCGACAATGGATCCCATGGAAGCCCTTGAAGGCACCATACTTCCGGCTGGAGGCGTTAAAGGGGCTGCTCTTGCCATGATGGTGGAAATTCTGACAGGCTGCCTGAATGGTGCAAACTGCGGCTATGAAGCGGCCCCCTTCATGGCCGACGATCATCTGCCTCCGGATCTCGGGCAGACATTTATGGCTATTGACCCGGAAAAGTGCAGCGGGTCATTCCTTGCCAAAGTGGGCTCGCTGGCCGGAGTCATTTCCTCGCAGGATGGCGCGCGCATCCCGGGCGAGCGTCGTTTCCAGCAGAGGCGCAGAAACCTCAGGGAAGGCATTTTCATCCCCGATGATCTCTTCCGCGAGCTGGTGGATCTGGCACGCCAGGGACGTCAGATCTGAGCGCGGTGACGTGCCAGCGCGGAGCTGGCCGGAAAACAGAAAGGGGGTGCCTGCCGTTATAACGGAAAGCACCCCCTGTTTCGTTTCAGGCAGGGAAGGATTAGCGGGTGAACTTGCGGAACTTGGGCCTGTGGGGCTGTTCGGCTTCCTTTCCGAGGCGCTTTCTGCGATCGGCTTCGTATTCGCTGTAGTTGCCCTCGAAAAAGTCCACCTGACCGTCATCCTCGAAAGCCAGAATATGCGTCGCTATGCGGTCGAGGAACCAGCGGTCGTGGCTGACAACGAGCACACATCCCGCGAAGTTTTCCAGAGCGTCCTCAAGGGCGCGCATGGTGTTCACGTCGATATCGTTGGTGGGTTCGTCCAGAAGGAGAACGTTGGCTCCGGATTTCAGCATACACGCGAGGTGGAGCCTGTTGCGTTCACCGCCCGAAAGGACGTCCACCTTCTTCTGCTGATCCTGGCCATTGAAATTGAAACGCGTGCAGTAGGCCCGGGCGTTCACCTCGATGCCGCCGAGATCAATGGTGTCACGGCCTTCGCTGATAATTTCGTAAACCGTTTTTCCGGAGGTGAGGGAGGCGCGCATCTGATCCACGTAGGCGAATTTGACGCTGTCTCCGACGGTCACGGTGCCGGAATCCGGCTTTTCCTCGCCGACGATCATTTTGAAAAGCGTGGTTTTGCCTGCGCCGTTGGGGCCGATAATGCCCACGATGGCGCCTGCGGGAATAACTGCATTCACGTTTTCCATGAGCAGCCTGTCCCCCATGCCTTTGGTCACGTGATCAAGAGTGATGACGCTCTTGCCAAGCCGCGGTCCCGGCGGAATATAAATCTGCAGATCCTTGGCCCGGCGGGCACTCTCATGGGAGAGCATGGCTTCATAGGCGTTGATGCGGGCCTTGCTCTTGGCGTGGCGGCCTTTGGGAGACATGTGGATCCACTCGAGCTCGCGGGCCAGTGTCTTCTGGCGTTCCGTCTCAGCGCGTTCCTCCAGGGCGAGGCGCTTTTGTTTCTGTTCGAGCCAGGAGGAGTAATTCCCTTTCCACGGAATACCCCTGCCGTTGTCCAGTTCCAGGATCCAGCCGGCGACGTTATCCAGAAAATACCGGTCGTGGGTGACGGCGATGACTGTGCCGGGGAAAGTGTGCAGGTAGTCTTCGAGCCACTGCACGGACTCGGCGTCCAGGTGGTTGGTGGGTTCGTCCAGGAGGAGAATATCAGGCGACTGCAACAGGAGCCGGCAGAGAGCCACGCGGCGGCGTTCGCCGCCGGAAACCTGAGATACAGGCATATCCGGAGGCGGGCAGCGCAGGGCGTCCATGGCCATATCGATGCGGGAGTCCAGGTCCCAGAGATTCTGGGCGTCCATTTCTTCCTGAACTTTGGACTGACGCTCGATGAGGGCGTTCATGGCCTCATCGTCCATGGGCTCGGAGAATTTTTCGTTGATTTCCTCGTATTCCCTGACTATGGCCTTCAGCCCTGCGACCCCGTCCTCGACAACTTCGCGCACGGTGCGCTCTTCATGGGCAAGGGGTTCCTGTTCGAGATAGCCGATGGTGTAGCCCGGGGCCAGCACCGTCTTGCCTTCGAAGACCGTGTCCACGCCGGCGAGGATCTTGAGCAGTGTGGATTTTCCTGCGCCGTTGAGGCCGAGGACGCCGATTTTGGCGGAATAAAAATAGGAAAGGGAAATGTCCTTGAGAACTTCTTTCTGACCATGACGTTTGGAAACGCGGATCATGGAGTAGATGATTTTATCCGGTTCGTTTTTCAAATGGACCTCGTTTGTCGGTTCAGCTGTTTGCGATCCTGTTGGAATCAGGGGAAGTCTACACATGAAGCCGGGGCGCTTCAAGGTCAAAAAAAGAGCCCCGCAGCTTGCTCCTGCAGGGCTCCTGAAACGTTATGCCGGGATGTGGGATTAGAAGCCCCAGCGGAGGCCGAGCATGATTTCGTGGTTGTAGGGGCGGATGCCAACGGACTGGCTTTCACCGCCGTAGTTGGAGGAGACTTCGGTGTAGCCGAGGTCGACATAGCGGTACTGGGCGTCAATGGAAACCTGATCGTTCACAGCGAAAGCGACACCGCCGCCGACGTTCCATGCGAAGTTTGTCCTGCGTTCATCCTGGCTGCCAAGATTCCTGCCGAGATCGTCGTGCGTGTCGACACCGAAGTAGTTGAAGGCGAAGCCGAGGCCGGCGCCCACGTAAGGCGTGAAGGCGGATTCATTGTGGAAGTCATAGTACACGTTGCCGAACAGCGTGGTGGCATTGAAGGTTTCCTTGGCGGAACCGTTGTGGCCGTTCCATTCCTTCTCGCTGTTGCCGCGGAGAGCGCCTTCGAGCTCGATACGCAGGGGGAGCATGTTCTGGGGCCAGAAGTCATAGCCGACGGCGAAAGCTCCGCCAAGCGTGAACTGATTGTATTTGTCGATGCCGAATCCGCTCATGCCGGAGCGCTCAACAGTTCCGGTATTCTGAAAAGCCATCATGAATTTGGGTGCCAGGTACATGCCGTTCCCGGCGGAAGCGATATTCGGAAAAGCGAGGGCGCACACAAGCGCAAATGCAACAAAAAAGCGTTTCATATTTCCTCCAGAAAAATTTGCCTGTGCCCGGCAGGCTTTAGACAAAGATTGCCTATGAGTGTTCGAATGTCAAGAAAATTTAAAGTAAAGCTGAAATATTTGCTTTCGTTTCTATTCATAGAAAAAATCTAGAAAAATTTTAAAAATATAATATTCGAAATTACAACGAATATTACAGTCAATTACATCATTGTTATAGGATCAAGATCGAGCTGTATGCGCAGTTTTGCGGCTTCAGGTCTGTTCATGATGATGTAATACAGATTCCTAGCTTCCTTCCAGCTTTCGGCTTTGATGAGGCAGTGATAGCGGCTGCGATTGCCAATCACCGGAATGGGGCAGGCCACAGGGCCCATGATCCGTATGCCGCGCCTTGCCGATTCCTCATGCAGGAAAACGCTTATGGCATTAAAGGCCTCCTTACCCGCGGCGCTGCTGCGCGGGAAGGTGAAGCGGATGAGAGCGAGGCGTACAAAGGGCGGGTAGCCGAAGCGTTCGCGCCGCTGAATTTCCTCCTGGTAGAAGCCTTCGTAATCGGCTGTCCGGATGTACTGCCAGCAGTAGTGGGTGGTGTCGCGTGTCTGGATAAAAACGCGGCCCGGTTTTTCTCCCCGTCCTGCGCGCCCGGAAGACTGGACCAGGAGCTGAAAGGTGTTCTCGGCAGCCCTGTAGTCCGGCAGAGACAGGCTGAGATCTCCGTCGGCCACCACGGCCAGGGTGACATCCGGGAAATGGTGTCCCTTGGAGAGCATCTGCGTGCCGACCATGATGGGTGCTTCGTGATGGGCGAAACTGTTCAGGATTTCTTCCATAGCTCCGGCCCTGCGTGTGGAATCGCGATCAAGGCGCAGCACGCTGCACTGGTAGCGTTCTTCCAGAAATTCGGTCAGTTTTTCCGTGCCTTCGCCCACAGGAAGAAATTTCATGTTGTGGCATTTGGGACACGGCGCGGGGAAGGGGATGGAATACCCGCAGTAGTGGCACATGAGGCGCCCGAGATCCCTGTGGTAGGAAAGCCCCACTGAGCAGTTGGGACAGGTGAGCACTGTGCTGCAGTCCGGGCAGAAGACGCTCGGGGCGTAGCCGCGGCGGTTCAGGAGGATGATGGCCTGCTCCCCCTTCTTCAGGGTTTCGTCGAGGGCGGAGAGGCTCTGCGGCGCCAGGACGCACTGTTCCTGCGCCTGCCCCAGGGATTTTTTTTTACCTATGTCCACAAGCTGAACATCGGGCAGCGCCTGATCGTGGACCCGGTGCGGCAGGGAGAGAACAGGCAGAAGGTTGTGCTGGGCAGCGTACCAGGTCTTGAGATCGGGAGTGGCGGATCCGAGAACCAGCACGGCGTTTTCCCGGGCAGCCCGGAACCAGGCTATTTCCTTGGCCTGATAGGGAACGTGGTCTTCCTGTTTGAAAGAGGCATCGTGTTCCTCGTCAATGAAGATGATGCCGAGAGAGGGCAGGGGAAGAAAGAGCGCCGAGCGTGTGCCGACCACGAGGCAGGGCGTCTTCCGGACAGCCAGCCTCCGGAAGACATCTTCCCTGCGCGTCTGGCTCTGGTAGCCGTGATAGAAAATGATTTCAGCGCCGGGGAGCGCGGCAGCCGCGTCACGGCGCAGCTTGTGGGCTATGGCCACTTCGGGAGCAAGCAGGAGCACGCTGCGCCCATGTGACAACGCGTCTCGGGCGGCCTCCAGGTACACGGCCGTCTTGCCCGAACCCGTGACGCCGTAAAGCAGCCGCTGGGCGGTTTTTCCGCTTCTGAGCGCGGCGGTTATGTCTGCCACGGCCATTTTCTGATCCACATTGAGTTCGAAAGCCTTGTCCTGCGGGGGCAGAAGGGCTTCGTTGATGGCCTCGGCCTCCTCCAGGCCGTCATCGCTTTCGATGCGCAGAAGTCCGAGAGTGGCCAGGCTGTCCACGATTTCTTTCCCTTTCCCGCCGAGGACACGGATGAGGGCACGGCGGTTGGTCGCTCCGTGCACGGCCAGATATTCGAGACACTGGATCTGCCGCAGGGCATGCGGGCGGACGGGCCAGGGAGCGCTGCAGGTGAGAACACAGCGTTCTGTTTTCGCTGCGTCCTTTCTGGGAGAAACCATATGTGCCCGTCCCGAAACGAGGAGTTCCGCCAGTCTGGCCCTGAGCTCGGGCTCAGCCTTTGCAAGTGCCTGAAGCGTATAGGAGTTCTTCTCCCCCCGATCCATGAGCTGCAGGGTCACCCGTGTTTCCTTCAGGAATGGGAGCACGAGAGAAATGGCCGCTCCCGTAGGAGCGCACTGACGGAGCGCGAGGTCATCCAGCATATCAAGGAGAGGGCGCGGCAGAACGGGGGAGTCTTCGAGGGGCCAGATAAGATCCCGCAGTTTAATCCCCTCCGGCGTGTCCGTTGTAAGCTTTCGCAGAAGAGCCGCGCGCACCGGGCTGCGGCCGAGGGGGACGGCGACGCGCTGTCCGGGTTTCAGGAGTGTTTCCGGCAGTCCGGAAGGAACGGAATAGGTCAGATCGGAAAAAGGCGGATCCAGCAGGGTGACGAGTGCGTTCACGGGCGTTTTTTCAGAGCAAGAGGTGTGTGTATGCGGAAAAGGCCTGCGCCTGATTCCTCACGGAGCAGACGCAGGCCTCTGAAATAAAGGCGTGGCGTAAGAACAGCCTTACGAGAACTGGACGAACTGCTTCAGCGAGTCAATGAGCTGGTAGCGGATTTTTTCGTCCTGTATGCCGAAATAAATGTTGGCGGAAAGGTATTCGACCCAGTTGCCCGCGTCAAAGCGTTTGCCATCGATGCGTACGGCCATCATGCCGCGCTTTTCGCAAAGCTTCTGAAGGGCGTCAGTGAGCTGGATTTCGCCGCCAAGGCCGGGCTTGGTGTTGTCGAGGCACTCGAAGATGTCGGGCGTGAGCACGTAACGGCCCACGATGGCCAGGCGTGAGGGAGCTTTTTCCCTGGCAGGCTTTTCCACAAGGCTGTTCACCTTGTAGATGCCGAAACCGCACTCTTCAGCGTCGACGATGCCGTAACGCGAGACGGAATCCCACGGCACTTCCATGACGCCGACCACTGGCTTGTCTTCCGAATAGGCGACGTCCAGGAGCTGTTTGATGCCGGGCGTGCCGGAGAAGATGAGGTCATCACCCACGCTGGTGGCGAAAGGCTCGTTGCCGACAACGCTGCGGGCGCACATGATGGCATGCCCGAGACCTTTCTGTTCCTTCTGGCGGACGGAAATGACGTTGACCATCTCGGCTACGTCCTGGATGAGCTTCAGAAGAGCGGTTTTGCCTTCCCTCTCGAGGATGTCCTCGAGCTGCAGGTTATGATCGAAGTAATCCTCAATGACGCTCTTGTCACGGTTGGTGACGAAGATGACATCGCTGAGACCGGAGCGCTGTGCTTCCTCAACCACATACTGGATGACGGGTTTGTTGTAGATGGGCAGCATCTCTTTGGGGATGTTTTTGGTAGCCGGGAGGGATCTGGTGCCCCATCCTGCGACGGGGATGACAACTTTGCGTATAGGTTTCATGGCAGTGTTCCATGGAGTAGGGGTTACACAAAAGCCTGGCGGATTTCACCGTCCGCCGTCCTTCGCCTGAAGGAGAGGCTTTTGTCCTGGGGCTTCGGGGGGGCCGCCACAGCGTCCGCAGACGGATAAGGAAGAACCAGTCTGCTCGGTCTCCTATATCAGTTTTATTCCCGATTCAGAAAAAAGGAAATATGTGGAATGTTTGGCAAAAAAGCCCCGTGTTCAAAGAACACCGGGGCGTGTGACAGACCGGAGAAGAAAAGGTTGAGACTTAGCGGAGTTCGCGGGCGACGACGTCGGCCAGCTCGTTGGCGTACTCGGAAACCTTGTTTTCGTCCTCGCACTCTACCATGATGCGGCAGAGTGATTCCGTGCCGGAGTAGCGCAGGAGCACACGGCCCCTGTCGCCGAGTTCGGCTTCCACCTTTTTCACGGCCTCGCCGATGGCGGGACGTTCCTCGAAGGGCAGCTTCTTTTCCACGTGCACGTTGACGAGCTTCTGCGGGAAGAGCGTGAGCAGATGGCTTATCTCGGAGAGGGGCTTTTCCTTCTCCCGCAGAATGCGCAGAACCTGCAGGGCTGAGAGAAGGCCGTCGCCGGTTGTGCTGTAGCTGCGGAAGATGAGGTGTCCGGACTGCTCGCCACCGAACATGATGCCCTCGCGGCGCATCATTTCCATGACGTAGCGGTCGCCGACTTTGCTGCGGAGGAGCTTGCCGCCGTGTTCCTTCATGTAGATCTCGAGAGCGATATTGCTCATGACCGTGGCACAGATGGCGTTGCCGGGAAGCTGTTCGCGATCCATGAGATCCTGGGCGCACATGGCCATGATCTGGTCGCCGTCAAGAATATTCCCGTGCTCGTCGGCCATGATAAGGCGGTCAGCGTCGCCATCGAGCGCTATGCCGACATCGGCGCGGACTTCCCTGACTTTGGAGGCCATGGTCTCGGGATGCAGGGCGCCCACGTGATCGTTGATGTTGACGCCGTTGGGTTCGGTTCCGATGCGCACGACCTCGGCGCCGAGTTCCTCGAGGGCCAGGGGGGCGACTTTGTAGCTCGCACCGTTGGCGCAGTCCACGACGATACGCAGTCCGCTCAGCGTCATGCCCGCGGGAAAGCAGGTTTTTGTGTAGACGATGTAACGGCCGCCTGCGTCCTCAATCTTGGTGGCACGGCCGATTTTGTCGGAGTCCGGATAGGGCCAGTGATAGTCCTTGTCCAGGACCATGGCCGAGATTTCGTCTTCCTTTTCGTCAGGCAGCTTAAATCCCTCGGCGTCAAAGAACTTGATACCGTTGTCCATGTAGGGGTTGTGAGAGGCGGAGATGACCACGCCGAAGTCGGCGCGCATGCTGCGGGTCAGGAAGGATATGGCCGGCGTGGGAAGCGGCCCGGTCATGATGACCTTCATGCCCGAGGCGCAGAGACCGGCGGCGAGGGCGGATTCGAACATGTAGCCCGAAAGACGGGTATCTTTGCCAATGACAACCTTGTGCTGGCAGTCGCCCGCGCGGCGGAAGGAAATGCCGGCCGCGAGGCCGAGCCGTAAGGCGATGTCGACGGTCATGGGATAGGTATTGGCTCTGCCTCTGAGACCGTCAGTGCCGAAGGAACGCTGGGACATGGATGAAAGCTCCTTGAAAGAGCGGCGGCATGGAGCCGCCAGTGATTACTTTTTTGGATGGATACCGGATTTGAGCCCGGCATCCTCATGAATTTCGTGAGCGGTATCCGCGTCATCGGTATCGGGAAGTCTGCGGACGACGATTTCGCTGATGACGGGCGGAACAATGGTCATACCCTCGGGAAGCCTGTAGCTTATCTGCGCCGTGGCTTTTCCTCCGGGGGGAAGATCCGGAGGAATGACCGAAGCCTGCAGATTGGAAAGATAGCTTGCGCTGCCGGCCAGAGCCTCAGGGACCTCCACGAGGATCTTTATCTCGGGAGGTTCCGTGACGTACTGATCGGGATTGCCGGCCTGCACACCGACACGGCAGCGCCTTGTAATGACCGAACGCCCGCTGGTGATAGTGTACTGCACATTAACCTGGCCGGGTGTCGAGGTGACAAGGCTCGGGGTATCGAGGGGCATGGTCTGCGATATGCGCTTGCCCGCTGATTTCGGATCGAGCTGGATGGGCAGCTTGATGTTGTTGATGTCGGAAACCGTGCTTTCCGGACCGCGCAGAACCACGGTGGACGGCGTGACGACAACATTGTCCACGGTCAGCGCGCCATGGCGGAGAGGCGACGTGATGACGGGCTTGACCGCCACCTTGCGCTCGATGACGTTGTCCGCGCGGACTACGATCCGCGGCGGCTGGATGTCAACCACCTCGAAGGCCCTGAACGAGCGCTGCAGGTTGTCCGGACTCAGCGGGACGATGTTAACGCCGCGCTTGATTTCGGAAAGGTTGACCTGCTGGTTGAGATGCTGCTTCGGGATGCTTCTGAGCAGGGTCTCGGGGCCCTTGAGACGGATGGAGATTTTCTTGATCAGGCCGTCCGTAACCATGAGGTTCTGGGGAATACCGTAATAGTCGATGAAAACGTCAAACTGGGCCTCGATGCGGTCGCGGACGCTGACGACATACCACATGCCTGTTGCCGCAATGATGGAGATGAGCAGCGAGGCAAGATGCGGCGTGGTCAGGAATCTGCGGAAGTATTTAGAGAACGTCATTGAGTTTGGCCCTCAGCTGCGCCGGTTCCAGATGCCGGGTAAGCGTTCCCCTGACAGCAAGGGAAATCTCTCCCCGTTCCTCACTGACCACGAGAGCGATGGCGTCACTTTCCTCTGTGATACCGAGGGCCGCCCTGTGACGGGTGCCGAAATTCTGTCCTTTGGCGACGGCCAGGGGCAGAATGCAGGCAGCGGCTGTCACGCGGCCGTGACTGAGGATGACGGCGCCGTCGTGAAGCGGGGCCTTCGGATAGAAGATGTTCTTGAGCAGCTTGCTCGAGATGCGGGCATCGACAAGCACGCCTTCCCGCTGGATCATATCGTCAAGGTGCATGTTGCGTTCGATGACGATGAGGGCCCCGATATAGGCATTAGCCATATCCTCGCAGGCGGAAACTACCTCCTCAACGGCAGAGGCCTTGAGGGCGCTGCGGTGAAAGAAGTGTTTGGTGCCCATCTCTCCCAGGGCCCTGCGTATATCTTCCTGGAAAATGACGACGATGACCAGGAAGAGCGAGCTGAACACGTGCTGGAGAAGCCAGTTCAGCGTGTAGAGGCCCATGGTCCGGGAGAAGAAGTAAAGGAATGTCAGGATTCCCAGACCGGTGACGATGGCAAGAGCCCGGGATCCGCGCAGAAGCTGAATGATCTGATAGAGGAGAAAGGCGACAATGGTGATGTCGAGAACATCTCTCCAGTCGATCATGATGTGCTCTAGCATGGGAGCCTCAGGAAAAAACACGGAAAGCCGGGGATGGGGTCAGGCGTTCATGAAGGCGTCGGCCAGACGCAGAGCCTGTGAGGCTGCGCGCGCGTCGTGCACACGGTGCCAGGCGTAGCCGCGGGTATAGCACAGGGCAGTGGCTGTCTGGGTCGCGGGGCCGCGGCTTTCCACGGGCAGCCCGAGCAAATCATTGAAGACGCTCTTCATGGAAAGCGCCATGAGAGACGGCCTGCCAAGCCGTTCCCAGGCTTCGGGATGCGCCATGAGGGCGAGGTTGTGCTCCATTTTTTTGCCGAAGCCTATGCCGGGGTCGAGGAGAATGTTTTCTTCGGGGAAACCGGCGTTCACGAGGACATTCATCTTCTCTTCGAAGAACGCTGTGACCTCGCTCACCACGTCATTATAGTGGGGGTTCTGCTGCATGGTGCCCGGAACGCCCTGACAGTGCATGAGCACGTAGCCCGGGCGGTACTGCACGAGGACGTCGAGGAGAGCAGGATCAAAAGCGAAGGCCGAGATGTCATTGATGACATCCACGCCGCTTTCGAGCACGGCAACCGCGGTCTCGGCATGGTACGTGTCCACGGAGATGAGCGGCGGGATGCTCATGGCCTTGAGTCTGTCAATGACGGGCATGAGCCGGCCGGTTTCCGTGGCAGAATCGACCGGGGCGGATCCGGGACGGGAGGATTCCCCGCCCAGATCAACGATATCGGCCCCGTCGAGAAGAAGCTGTCTTGCGTAGGCCAGGCCATCTTCAGGGCTGTTGTGACGTCCGCCATCGTAGAATGAATCCGGCGTGAGATTCACGATACCCATGATGCCGGCGCAGCTCCGCGGCACGATGGTGCCGCGGAGTCCTTTCCACACAGGAGTCTTATTCATCTGCAGAAGATTCCTTTTACTTCTTTTCGTCCTGTTCCTGATTCGGGCCACTGGTGTCCGCGGAAGGTTCCCCGGCGTTCCGGCCCTTATCCTCTCCCGAGGGGCGTGCGCCGTCTTCCGGTGCCTGCTCCTGATCCCCGGGCTTTTCAAAGGCGAAGTCAGCACCGCTGCCTGAGGGCGTTCCGCCATCCTTTGGTCCGCTCTTCCCGGAGGCCGGGTGTTCTTCAGCGGGCGGAAGCGGTTTGCCTTCAATAAGCATGTCAAGTTCCTCTCCGGAAATGGTTTCACGCTCGATGAGGGCCTCGGCGATACGGTGCAGCTTGTCGATATTTTCCGTGAGAAGCTTTGTACAGCGTTCGTGGGCTTCCTCCACGATACGCTTTACTTCGGCGTCGACGAGACGGGCCGTGTCCTCACTGTAATTCTTGTTCTGGACCCATTCCCGGCCGATGAAGACTTCCTCGCCGGTTTCGCCGATGGTGAGCGTGCCGATGGCGTCGCTCATGCCCCACTCGGTGACCATCTTGCGGGCCAGCTTGGTGACGCGTTCGATGTCATTGGAGGCGCCGGTGGTGACATCCTTGAAAATGATTTCCTCAGCCACGCGGCCGCCAAGGAGAATGACCAGGTTATTGCGCAGGAAGTTGCGGGAATAGCCGTGGCGATCCTCACCGGGAAGCTGCATGGTGATGCCGAGGGCGCGGCCTCTCGGGACAATGCTCACCTTGTGCACCGGATCAGATCCGGGCAGCAGCTTTGCGGTGAGGGCGTGCCCGCCTTCGTGATAGGCGGTGATGCGCTTTTCCTCATCGGAGAGGATGAGGCTGCGGCGTTCACGGCCCATGAAGATTTTGTCCTTGGCGAATTCGAAGTCGGACATGTTGACTTCGTTCTTGTTCAGCTTGGCTGCCTGCAGGGCGGCTTCATTGACAAGGTTTTCCAGTTCGGCACCCGAGAATCCGGGCGTGGCTCTGGCGATGACATCGAGGTCAACGTCCTTGCCGATGGGAGTTTTCTTGGTGTGTACGATAAGGATCTGTTTGCGGCCGGGACGGTCAGGGGTAGAGACAACGACCTGACGGTCGAAGCGCCCGGGACGCAGGAGAGCAGGATCAAGGACGTCGGGACGGTTGGTAGCGGAGATGAGGATGACGCCTTCGTTGCTTTCGAAGCCATCCATTTCCACGAGCAGCTGGTTCAGGGTCTGCTCGCGTTCGTCATGGCCGCCGCCGAGGCCGGCGCCGCGCTTGCGGCCCACAGCATCGATTTCATCGATGAAGATGATGCAGGGGGCGTTCTTCTTGCCCTGTTCAAAGAGGTCGCGCACACGGGAGGCACCGACGCCCACAAACATTTCCACGAAGTCGGAGCCGGAAATGGAGAAGAAGGGTACGCCAGCCTCACCGGCCACAGCGCGTGCGAGAAGCGTCTTGCCGGTGCCTGGCGGGCCGACGAGCAGGACGCCTTTGGGAATACGGGCACCGAGTCTTGTGAACTTCTTGGGATTGGAGAGGAACTCCACGACTTCGGAGAGCTCTTCCTTGGCTTCATCAACGCCGGCGACGTCAGCGAATGTCACGCGCTGCTTGTCGTTCTGGTTGAGAAGCTTGGCGCGGGAACGGCCGAAGCTGAGGGCCCGGCCGCCGGCTCCGCCCTGCATCTGGCGCATGAGGTAGATCCACACGCCGATAAGGAGAAGCATGGGGAACCAGGACACCAGCATGCTGATGTACCAGGGCTGGTTGTCCGCGGGCTCGGCCTTGACCTCAACCTTCTTCTCAAGGAGGTGCGAGACCATCTTGTCATCGCGGGGAGCGTACGCGGTGAGACGCTGTCCATCGCTGCCGATGGCGCTGATTTCCTGTCCCTGAATGGTGACAGAGGTGATCTGACCCGAGTCAACGCGGGTCATAAGGTCGCTGTATGAAATGGACTGCCTTCCCTGCGTGGGCTGTTGGAAAACGTTGAAGAGCATCACTGTGCCCAGGATGATCACGGCCCAGACGAGCAGGTTGCGCGAGAATTGATTCACTGATTCCTCCGTTCTATGCGCCGCCGGAGCGGGGCGAGGGAAAAAAGAAAACACATCGATATTAGACTTCACAGCAGCGCAGTGTCAACGACTGTCCCGACTGGGCTCAGGGCTGGCGCATCGGACTTGGGAGAGGGCCAGGAACCGAGGAGAGACCATGAGCTCATGGAAGTTCTGTTCATCTCCCATTCCGGTATCCGCAGATACCGGCCTTGCCCTGCGTCTGGAAGGTTTTTCATGACAGCCGGAGGGGGAGCCCCGGATTCTGCGGACTCGTTTCCGGCCAGTGAGGGGGGCGGGCTGTTTGCCAAGAGCGGGACCCCTGGCGTATTCTGAAGAGCAGAGGCCGGCTGATGTGCAGCCTGTCAATTTTTTCACGGTCCGGGGGATACGCCCTGTCCGGGCCGTCTTCAGGAGAATTTTTCATGCTCAGCTCTACTATTTCCACGAAAGACGCTCCCGCCGCCATCGGACCCTACAGCCAGGGGATCCGCATCGGCAACCTTCTTTTCTGCTCCGGGCAGATCGCCATTGACCCGGCCACCGGCAATCTGGTGGAAGGCGGCATCGAGGCTCAGACCAGGCGCTGCTGCGAGAACGTCAAGGCTCTGCTGAAGGCTGCCGGCGTTGACGCGTCCGCTGTCGTGAAGACGACTGTCTTCATCACAGATATGAACGATTTCCCCAAGGTCAACGAAGTCTACGCCGGGTATTTTGTGGAGCCCTATCCGGCCCGTTCCTGCGTGGGCGTGGCGTCCCTCCCCAAAGGCGCCCTCGTTGAAATCGAGGTCGTGGCCAGACTTTCCTAGGACTGTCCGGGCCGCGGAGAATGTTCCGCGGCCCGGGGGATTCCTTTCTCTATGGGCTACGTCCTCATTTCCTTTCTTTCCTGGCTCATCCTGCGTTTTCTTGTCCTGCGCCGTCTTCCCTGCGGCAGACCTGCCAGAACCGTCCTTTCCTGCCTCTTTTTCCTCCCTATCCTCTATTACGCGTATTTGCAGGCATCCTGCTTCATCGTTCTCCCGGAACCGTCTTTTGGAACCGCGATCCTCATGGGAGCATGGTGCGGCACTGTCCTCATTGCGGCACCCCCCGCCTCTGCGGGTGTTCTCTGCCTCATGCGTTTTGGCAGGAAAAAGTCCATGCGGCGCGTGGGCGCGGGCGCATGCCTGATTTTCTCCCTGTTTTTTTCCTCGGTCCTGGTTCTCTGCGGCCTGCGGGAAGGCTTATCCGTGCCCTCAGTGCAGGAGGTTTCCGTGAATCTTCCCGCAGGGTGTGATGCTCTGGACGGGATCAGGATGGCCGTGATTTCTGATTTGCATCTTGGATGCGCCACACCTCCCGGCTGGCTTGAGGAAACGCTGCGCCGCATAAAAGAAGCCCGGGCTGATATCATCCTGCTCGATGGGGATCTCTCTGACGGACGGCCGGAGGACAGGCGTTCCGATCTGGCCCGGCTCGGGACGCTCGAAGCGCCCTTCGGAGTATGGGCGGTGCCGGGAAACCATGAATACTACGTCGATTACGCGGGCATCATGGCCGCGCTGCCAGATTCCGTGCACGTGCTCGCAAACAGCCATGCCAGGCTGAGAACCTCACTGGGCACATTCGTGCTCGCCGGGGTTACGGACAGGAAGGCCCGTGCGCGCGGCCTGCCCGGGCCGGACATAGAAAAAGCCCTGTCCGGTCTTTCCGGGGATGGGGCCATCGGCCCTGTTCTTCTCATGTCCCACCGTCCGGCAGGCTGGAGCAGAAACGCGGCCCGTGGCGTCGTCCTTCAGATCTGCGGGCATACGCACGGCGGCCAGTTTATCTGGAACCGCCTTTTCCTGAGGCTTATAGGCCGGCGCTATCTGCACGGTCTCTTCGAAAGGAACTCTTCTCTCCTCTGGGTGGGAAGCGGAGCATCGCAGTGGTTTGGCTTTCCCCTGCGCGTGGGCGTTCCCCCCGAAATAGCCGTGCTGAATCTGCACGCTGGATCCTGAGCGCCAAAAAAAATCCGGAGAGGCGCTGTGGCCGTCTCCGGATGCCGGGTTACTTGGATGGTGTGCTGTCCTGCGCTGCCGGGGCGGATCCCTGGTGGCAGGAAGCGCAGTTGCCGCCGCAGGGCGGCGCGATGCCGGCCTCGGCCTGTTTGATTCTGTTGAGAAAGACCTGATTTACGGGGCCGACCTTGAAGGGCGGCGCGTTCTTCAGCATGGGGCTCGGCTCGCTGATGAGCCGGAGCGTGTTCGTACTTCCGCACTTCGGGCAGACCGGGTTTTCTTCGTCATCCTCGAAGACGAGATCCTCGAAGCGGCGTCCGCAGTCCTGGCATTCGAAATCGTACAGTGGCATGGGGGTAAGACTCCTCACTCTGGCAGTGTGACAAAAAGATATAATGGTGGAAGATAGCGTTTTTTACCGCGGAGGCAAGCCGCCGCCGGGCTGCGTTTCCCCTAGGGGCTCGCAGACGATGCCTTTGGCGCACAGTCTCACGGGCCTTGCCATCGTGAACCTGTCCCGGGGATAGTCCGCCGCAGGCAGGAAGCAGGGAACGTAGAACTCGTTGACGCCGTGCACGAGCCCAGGCAGGCTCCCGGCCTCAGCGTCAGGAATAATCGCCATGACGCCTCTCTCAAGCTGGGATTCCCAGAAGGCCCTGGCCTTTTCCGCTACCACGCCGCGCACTGCGGCGGCCCGGGCGAGCTTTTCGGCTCTGGGGATCTGTCCCGGGAACGAGGCAGCCGGTGTTCCCGGGCGTCTCGAGTAGGGGAAAACGTGGGCGTAGGTCATGGGCGAATCCTGCAGGAAGCGGCAGAGTTCCTCCACATCACGCTCTTCCTCGCCGGGGAACCCGACGATGATGTCGCAGCCGAGTCCCATGACGGGCCAGAATCCGTGGATTTTTTCCACTGCCCGGAGGAGGGTGTCCACGGAATAATGTCCCCTTCCCATGCGCCTGAGTATGCGCTGGCTGGCGTGCTGCAGGGAAATGTGGAGGTGGGGGGCTGCGAGCCTTGAGGCCGCCAGAACCGAGAGCGCCCTGTCTTTAAGCTGAGAGGGCTCGAGGGAACTTATCCTGAAGCGGCGGCGCCCGGCCCATGAAGGAGCCAGCTCTTTTTCGATATGGGCGAGCAAATCCCAGAAGGTGCCCCATTCCGGCCTGTCCCTGCCGTACTGTCCGAGATTGATGCCGGAGATCATGATTTCCGCGTGATCCCTGAACAGCCTGTCAGCTTCCGCGGAGGTCTCCTCAGGGCTTCTGCTTACGTACATGCCCCTCGTCTGGGGGACGATGCAGTAGGTGCACCGGTGGGTACATCCGTCCTCAACCTTGAGAACCGGGCGCACGCGGCGGTATCCTCTGATTTCGAGTTTTGGGTATGCCCGCGTTCCGGGGCTGGTTCTGGGCATGGGACCCGGCAGTG
>ERZ772885.765-NODE-765-length-21866-cov-6.413186_pt1 | contig 21866 bp, 21 predicted proteins | sample MGYA00580580_ERZ772885 | MGnify/ENA primary metagenome ERZ772885 (study PRJEB29015, sample SAMEA2737673) | human gut metagenome | biome: human gut; feature: human-associated habitat; material: faeces | place: China | collected 2012 ...
TTCCGCTGTGGAACGACAACGTCGCCGCCGCGTCCGCGACGAACGTGAAGAACGTATCGTTCGATTACACCAATCTGCCTACCTACAACACCATCACTAAGTGATGTTTCTGGCCGGCGGACGAACGATTCGCCGGCCATATAGGGAGCTCAAGTACAGTGGGGTTCGAATCCTTCATGGATTCGAACCCCACTGTACTTTTGTGGCTTGTTTTGCCGGTTTGCCACTACAGCATCAACTCTGCACGTAGCTGCCCTTCGGAGACTTCCAACCGCAGTTCATCATCTCGCTATTGAACACCATTGCGCCTTCACCATGAGCCGGAACGACGATCATACCGCCATCTCCATGATGACGGGCGACACCATCCAGCGCCGCCTTCGCAGCCTCGACCGGCTCTTCCTTGGCGTACAGAACACGATCGGAAACCTGATGCGCAGCGACTTCCTTGACGAACGCCTCACCGATGCCGGTGCAGGAGATCGCGACGGAATCGTTGTTGGCATAGGTACCACAGCCCGGCAGAGGCGAATCGCCGACACGTCCCGGCATCTGGTTGGTAATGCCACCGGTGGAGGTGCCGGCAGCGATGTTGCCGGACGAGTCACGGGCGACAGCGCCGATGGTGCCATGCTTCTCCCACTCATCGCCGTTGGATTGCGCCTCGCGCAAGGATTCCTGACGTGCCGGAGTGATGAAATAATCACTGTCGCACAGTTCGATTCCCCACTCCTTAAGCAAATCATTACCGGGCTTGGCAAACATGACATGCTTGGTCTTTTCCTTGATGGCACGCGCTACGTTGATCGGATTCTTAGACGTGGTCAGACCGCACGCGGAACCGACCTCGCCATCGACACCGGTCATCAGGCAGGAATCCATGGATACGATGCCTTCGCTCGTCAATGCAGCGCCACGACCAGCGTTGAACTCCGGAGCATCCTCCATGACACGGATAGCCGCGCACACGGCATCCTCCGCCGGCGCCCCCTGCTCCAGCAGCGCATAGCCAGCTTCAAGAGCCCTGTTCAAATCCTGCTCCACCTGGGCACGACGTTCCGGCGTATCCTTTTTGCCACGATTGCCGGCACCCGCGTGAATCACCAGCAGAATCCCATCCGGATCAGCTTGGGCGATGTGGACCGTCGACTGAGGCAGTGCAGCTTCGTTCATTGATATCTTCTCCACTCCATTTTTGTTGATTATTCGCAGATATCTTACGTCGTCCTTCGATAAGAAATGACCGAACACGCAAAAATACGTCAATTAGACCGCGTAAAGTCGATTGAAACCCGCAAAAGGGACGAACGGCGAAAGGACGGGACGCATATGGCTCACAGGACGGCAATGATCGACGTCGGCGGCGGTTTCCGTGCGATCTACGGTGCGGGCGTGATGGACCGCATGCTTGAGGACGGCATCAGCGTCGACCACTGCTATGGTGTTTCCGCCGGCAGCGCCAACATGGTTTCGTTCATCGCGAAGCAGCATGGGCGCAACCACACGTTCTACACGCAGTACGCGTTCCGCAAGGAATACGCGAGCTTCGACAGCTATGTCAAGAACCATAATTTCGCCAACCTCGATTACGTGTATAGCACGCTCAGCAATCATGATGGCGAAAATCCGGTTGACTACGCGGCTTTCGAAGCCAACCCGACCGGTTTCACCGTGGTTGCGTGCAACGCCGAAGACGGCTCCACGAAGTATTTCGGCAAATCCGACGTGGGCTACGACAATTTCGACATCCTGAAGGCGTCATCAGCGGTGCCGGTAGCTTGCGAACCGTATGCGATCGATGGCGTCCCCTATTACGACGGCGGCATCGCCGATCCGATTCCGGTGCAGAAGGCCATCGATGACGGCCACGACCGCATCGTGGTGATACTCACCCGCCCGAAAGACACCGTACGCGAACAGAAGAGGGACATCGGCCCGGCCAGGATTTTGAAGCGCAGCCACCCCGAAGCCGCGGAAAAACTGCTCAACCGTTATCAGACGTACAACGACGAAGTGGCGCTGGCCAAGGAATACGAGCAGGACGGCCGCGTGCTCATCCTCGCGCCGGAAAGCCTGTACGGCCTGAACACGTTGAGCAAGTCGTTCGAAGGTTTGGAACGCATGTACCGCGCGGGCTATGCGGCGGCCGAGGCCATCCCCGCATTCCTAAAAAGCTGAGCACTACCCTCATATGAACACTCCAGCCGATAGCAACACGCGTGAAAACGCCAACACGAACACCGACATCAGCATCACCGCGAATGCCACGGGATTCAGCACGAAAACACTGAACCCGCAGATTCTGGTGACCTTGTGGAACGTGGAGCGTTTGGGCTCGTTCTCCGCGGTCGCGCGTGAAACCGGATGGTCGCAACCGGCCATCAGCCAGCAGATCCGCAAGATCGAACGTGAACTTGACGCAAAACTCGTGCAGCGCACGTCGCATGGCGTGGAATTGACTCCGATCGGCCGTATTCTGGCACGTCACGGGCAGCTTATCGACAATCGAGTCACCCAAGCCGTCAAAGATGTGGAAGAGTACCAGCGCAACGGATCGACGCATATTCGTTTGGTCGCTCCCCCATCGGTATGTTCGTCGTTCGTGGCACGCGTGCTCGTGCATATCAGCAAAACGTCCGACATTCGCGTGAGCCTCATGCAGATGGAGCCGCCTGAGGCCATGGAGGCGTTGGAACAGGGGCTTGCCGATTGCGCGATCATCTTCCAATACAATTCACTCTCCGCTTTGGCCGGACCGGACGATTTGGAAGTCGCTCCTTTCGGCGTCGATCCGCTGATGCTGCTGATCGGCGCGAACAATGCGATCGCGCGCCAGTACGAAAGCTCGCACCTGCCGGTCCAATTGGTTTCGGCACGCAGCGAACAGTGGATCGCCGGCTGCGAAACCTGCCAGGCGAATCTGGTGTCGTTGGCGCGTGCCGCCGGCTTCACACCGGAAATCACACATTCGACCGACGATTTTTGGGCCACGCAGAATCTGGTGGAAGTTGGCATGGGCGTCTCGATCATATCTCGCTTAGCCACAACCGCTGGAATCCAACCCGATTTGGCCGCACTGCCAATCGCCGACAACAACGCATTCCGCACAGTCTGTTTCGTCACAAGAAAAGTGGACGACCGACCGGCAGTGGCCCGCGTCAAAGACGAAATCGAAAGGGCGTCACACCAGTATTTGGAAAACATCTGATTCATCGTTTGATATCCGTGCTTATTCGCAATCGCGGAATACTGCAGCAAACAATTGTTTCCAGTATTTTGCTATATCGTCATAATCAGATTAATAATTGAATAGCAAAAGCATCTGATATAAGAAAACTTCATAACAGTCTTTGCTTTCAGTACAAGAACACACTGTTCGTGCAAGCATCGGTACGTCATGCTGGAACCATGGAAGAAATCATGGAAATGAAGCATCGTACCGGTTCCGGCTTTGACGCCGACGCCATCGACCACACCACCGCAGCCGATCTTGCCGCAGTCGGCTCCGACAAGTGGACACGCTACCCCGGCTGCATCGGCGCATTCATCGCCGAAATGGACTACGGCCTGGCACCCTGCATCCAAGAAGCCATCGACAACGCCTGCGACCATTGCAAACTCGGCTACATCCCCGAACCCTGGAAACAGCGCGTGGCAGCAGCATGCGCAGGATGGCAACGCTCGCATTACGGATGGGATGTCGATCCGAGCATTATTCGCGTGGTTCCCGACGTACTCGAAGCTTATGAGATTTTCTTGCGTGAACTGGTCGGTGCGGGCAACAGCGTGATCGTGCCGACGCCTGCCTACATGCCGTTTTTAAGCGTTCCGAAACTGTACGACGTTGACGTGATCGAAATCGAAATGCTGCAAAGCGGCGACGCCGAAACCGGAGAGGCGCAATGGGTGTTCGACTTCGACGCCATCGAACGCGCGTTTGCGGCCGGATGCCATGCGTTCGTGCTCTGCAACCCGCACAACCCGATCGGCAAAGTGCTCACCTTGGAGGAGGAGCTGCGTCTGAGCGATCTTGCGGCACAGTATGACGTGCGTATTTTCAATGATGAGATTCATGCGCCGTTCGTGTTTGAGGGCAAGCACATTCCGTTCCCCACCATCAGCGAGCAGGCCGCATTACAGTCGATGACCGCTACCAGCGCGTCGAAATCGTTCAATATTCCGGGCACGAAGTGCGCGCAGGTGCTGCTTACCAATCCTGCGGATCGTGACATGTGGGCGGTCAAGGCGGAGTGGAGCGAACATCAGACCGCCACCATCGGCGCAATCGCCACCACCACCGCATATAACGAAGGCGACCTGTGGTTCCAGGATGCGTTTGCCTATGTGCGCAGGAATTTGGCGTTGTTCGACGAGCAGATGCGTGAAAGGTTCGCCGGCGTCGGCTATATCAAACCGCAGGGCACATATATCGCATGGCTTGATTTCTCGCCGCTTGGCATCGACGATCCGGCCGCATACTTCCTTGAGAAGGCGCAAGTGGCGTTGACCGACGGGCGTTCATGCGGCGAGACCGGTGCCGGATGCGTGCGCGTGAACATAGCAATGCCGTATCCGCTGCTTGTGGATTGCTTAGACCGCATGTATGGTGCGTTGCATGCGGATGGATTGCTGTAAACTTCGCCACATATTCAATGTTTCCTTCAACCAACGGCAGCATGACAGTGAGCATCGCACCCTTTTCCAATTCGCTATCCACCGTTATGGTGCCGTTGGAAATCCGCATACTATCGACATGCGATGGAAAGTTGATATGCGTTTGAACGTGAGTACCAGCATTGATGTGACAGCCCGCGAAAAGGCCGGCGATAATCTGCTGTTCTTGGGATTTCACGGATTCAGCAATGATGAAAATGAGATGATCCGCATTATTGATGCGATTTATGATGTTCCGAAGCGAGACGCATCTTCAACGGACAACTCCATTGCTCCTGCCCAGCATCCGAATTATCTGTCGTTCCAAGGCACGTACGAACGTCCTTACATCGGAAGCTACTACTGGTATCCAGATGGATGTTCCGTAGGAGAGCGTCGACGTGAGTGCAGTGCCGTGGGCGATGCCATCGTACGATTGCTGGATTCGCCCGCATACGCGCATTTCCGCAAGGTACTGATCGGGTTTTCGCAAGGCGGATACCTATCGTATCGCATGGTTGCGGAACATCCCGATGTGTTCGATATGGCGATTTTGATGAGTCCGTCATTCAAAGGTGAAACCGCTGAGCCCTTGCCCGCGACCGGACGCACGCGATTCGCACTCTGTTACGGCAGCGAAGACCGCACAATTCCACTATCCGACCAACAGTGTGCGCACAACAAACTTGCGCAAACCGGCAATCTCACGTATTTCGAATATCCGGGAATGGTCCACGGCATCTGCGATCAGGAAATTCGTGACCTACGCGCCTGGCTGGGATTGTGATATGCGCTGCGTGAGGAGTTCTGCGCATCTGAGACTCCGCACGCGTGCCCATAAACTCGTTTTCACCCCCTCGGATTGTCATTGATACTAACAGTCCCGCACATGCGGAATCATCCCCGCATGTGCGGAGAACACTGGACATAAACAGGGAGAGCGACATCCACGCGGTGGCCGGAACGCCGCAGACACCGATTTCAATCCACGCTCTCCGTAAGGAGAGCGACCCGGGCACGCTTCGCTTGACCAAACGGTCCAAAAATTTCAATCCACACTCCCCTTGCGGGGAGCGACCTTGCTGGAATATTCGTCCCAACGCTGGTTCCTATTTCAATCCACACTCCCCTTGCGAGGAGCGACTCAAGCCTGATCTGAGCGTCCTAAAGGACATGCAATTTCAATCCACACTCCCCTTGCGGGGAGCGACGCCCAGCTTGGCGGCCATATTGTAGGACACTACGAGATTTCAATCCACACTCCCCTTGCGGGGAGCGACATACTCGTACTGGATTTCGCCGTCCGTGCAGATATTTCAATCCACACTCCCCTTGCGGGGAGCGACCTTCTCCATGCGCCTTGTCCAGCACATCGTAAGTATTTCAATCCACACTCCCCTTGCGGGGAGCGACGGTACGGCAAGGCCGTGGAGCAGACCGTGTGGGAATTTCAATCCACACTCCCCTTGCGGGGAGCGACCCCAGCCAGTCGCCGGCTTCGGGATATGATCGAATTTCAATCCACACTCCCCTTGCGGGGAGCGACCCACCTCCTGCCCGGCCAGCCTCGCGGGAAACCAATTTCAATCCACACTCCCCTTGCGGGGAGCGACCGATGTTGTTCCACGTCGGTGCGGCGCAGGTAAATATTTCAATCCACACTCCCCTTGCGGGGAGCGACCATGCCGGAACTGCTCGTAAGGGATGGGCTTTGTATTTCAATCCACACTCCCCTTGCGGGGAGCGACTCGCCTTCTGCTTCAACCGCCCCCATTCGTCAATATTTCAATCCACACTCCCCTTGCGGGGAGCGACTTCGCGTTTGCTGCGCTCAATCCGAGTGCCGAAGTATTTCAATCCACACTCCCCTTGCGGGGAGCGACCGTACCATGACGCCGATCAGGCCGTTGGCTAGATTATTTCAATCCACACTCCCCTTGCGGGGAGCGACTGATGAACGTCTTGCGGCATATTGGCTCACGTACATTTCAATCCACACTCCCCTTGCGGGGAGCGACGCCATCGAACGCGGTCAACAACGCATCTTCTGATTTCAATCCACACTCCCCTTGCGGGGAGCGACACGGGCGCTGTCGAATCCATTGAGATTCAGGGTATTTCAATCCACACTCCCCTTGCGGGGAGCGACGTACAGTCGAACCCCAGTACAAATTTTCCTTTTTATTTCAATCCACACTCCCCTTGCGGGGAGCGACGGTTCCACCGCGCCATGCGTGGCGAGACGGAAATATTTCAATCCACACTCCCCTTGCGGGGAGCGACTATTACCCTGTGTCGCAGACGGAATGCGCACCTATTTCAATCCACACTCCCCTTGCGGGGAGCGACATTCCGTCCGACGTGCGCGCCCATTGCATGCTGTGATTTCAATCCACACTCCCCTTGCGGGGAGCGACGTGTTTGGGGGTATTGTTTTGTGCGAACACGCTCATATTTCAATCCACACTCCCCTTGCGGGGAGCGACCGGCAACCAGCAGACCATGCAGTTGGCCGACATATTTCAATCCGCACTCCCCTTGCGGGGAGCGACCGGCAATGCCGTGTTGACGGTGAAACGTTGGGAATTTCAATCCACACTCCCCTTGCGGGGAGCGACATGAGTCCCGCAATCTCAGGAGCCGCGTTTTTATTTCAATCCACACTCCCCTTGTGGGGAGCGACTTCCTTTCGACGGTTTTTAATATACGTAATTACATTTCAATCCACACTCCCCTTGCGGGGAGCGACATTGCAGCCTTGCGGAACGCTGATTTTCAAGTGATTTCAATCCACACTCCCCTTGCGGGGAGCGACGGGTATGGGTCGTCGCAATCGTCACCGGAAAGGAATTTCAATCCACACTCCCCTTGCGGGGAGCGACGCGGCCTTGCGGAAATGCTGGAGGTCCTTGATATTTCAATCCACACTCCCCTTGCGGGGAGCGACCAGGCCAGACAATTGGACGATCTGGCCGACCGGGTATTTCAATCCACACTCCCCTTGCGGGGAGCGACGTGGACATGCTCGACATCAACGACATCCACGTCATTTCAATCCACACTCCCCTTGCGGGGAGCGACAGGAAGACCTTGAAAACTTCCGCCAACTCTTGGAATTTCAATCCACACTCCCCTTGCGGGGAGCGACCGGCCACTGTCACACTCTTCTTTCCGGACACGCTATTTCAATCCACACTCCCCTTGCGGGGAGCGACGCGTGCCTCTCACATACGCTTCCTGCATCTGCCAATTTCAATCCACACTCCCCTTGCGGGGAGCGACCGCAGAAATGAGACATTTTTGACCAAATAATGATTCAAGCAAAACCTCATCTCGGCTGATACACATATTACATCAGTTCCCCACCGCCCCAAATACGTCCAAATGCAAAGATCAAACTCTATCTGACTACACTTTTCGATTATCAAACAACAATCCGAAATTACATCAGGGTTCCAGTTTTAATTTCCTCCGCACAAAAAAGGTGCGAACCTACCTGTAACTCATGACTGCTTCAGGGTCGCACTGCATGTCGTTTAGAAGTCATACCATCATGACTCCATCAACGGGAACATGACGTTGAACGCCTAAGTGTTCAATGCGCCGTGAATAGTTCGTTCCCAAATTGTAATATCTCAAACTATCCGTTTTGACATCGATAATGCTCAACAGATCATGCTTAAGCGTGAGATACTCCGCAGAAGTAACGCTACATTCGAAAACGCTATTTTGCACGCGTTGCCCATATTTCATGCAGCTTTTTGCCACTAAACGTAGACGCCTTTTACCAGCGGATGTTTCAGTATTCACATCATATGTCACCACAACAAGCATCAGTCATCTCCTTCATCAGCAGCTTCACGGCCTATCACTTCCACATGAATGGCGGGTAAGCGTCTATATCCCCACGAATAGCTCTTGCCAGCAACAAAGCTTGAACATATGGAATCAAGCCCCACGGCATCTTTTCTCCCAAGAACGGATGAGTAATCACTTCTTGTTTGCGCTTCTGCCAAGCAGCCAATACGGTTTTCCGCCCAGCGTCATTAAGGAATACGCCACCATTCTCTCGCTGCTCAAAATCACCAGCTGAAATACTCCCAAGATTGACCAGAGTTAGCGCAAATCGATCAGCAAGAGCAGGACGAAACTCCTCCATGAGGTCTAAGGCTAAGGACGGTCGACCAGGTCGATCTACATGCAAGAAACCTACATATGGATCAAGCCCCACCCCTTGCAGTGCAGCAAGGCAATCCCCTGTAAGCAAGGAGTAGGAAAACGACAACAGTGCATTCATACGATCAAGTGGTGGCCTGCGACTGCGCTGTTCAAAGAAGAAATCATCTTTTGAGCGGAGAATCAAATCGTCGAATACATAGAAATAATCCTTGGCAGCTAAACCTTCCAGACCTCGGATGGCATCAACATCGTTGCAACCAGACACCTGCTTTAGATATCCAGACAGAGCCTGGCTTTGACCGCTAAGCCTTTTAACATTGACGCGTAAATTATGGTCACGTTTGGTACGTTCCAGCACCCAACGACTGTTGAAAATCTTTCCAATGACAAAAGAACGAGCGAATCTAGCTGAGGAATCTGTATCATCGGCAAAACGGTACTGAGAACGCCGCAGCAACACATTACGATTATTCTCACCGAGAATCGAACAAAGGTATCTGCCTCTCGGCGTATAAAAAGACAATCCCGTGCCGGTCTGCGCACATTGGCCCATTAGCGCAGGAGATGCACCTTTGTAGGAGAAACTCAAAATCTGTTCCAATGAACGCAGTGGAATCTTGGCCAATGCCGTTTTATCACGTTGCACGACAACATTGTCGTTCTCCAATGAGAGATAAGCGTCTTCACTGGTAACAAATAAGGTGTTCAACAATTGCTTCATGACGTTTCCTCATTCACGTAAGCATGTATGTACTGCTCGGCCGATTTTGCTTTTAACAGCTCCGGCAGGCAAATGTCTTTCAACGAACATGCGCTGCATGCCTTCCGCGGCTTTACGCGAGGAGTATGTCCTCTCGAAAACAACTGGTGCATTTCTTGAACCATGGCTACCACTGTGCCACGAAGTTCCTCTGTTAACTCCACTCGTTCACGTCGCCGTGTCCGCTGATAGAACAAGGCTCCTTCAACAATCTCGCATGAAAGCATTTCCTCCAGGCACATGGCTTCAGCGCACAGTTGCAGACGGTCAGCATCCACAGTTTTAGATTGCCCATGCTTGTATTCGATAGGATATGCGCTCCATAGCCCATTCCTGCCCTGTAGAGGAACACCATCATCGAACTGATGGAACTCCACGACATCGCAAGCGCCTGTAATACCAAGATGACGCGAGAACACACGCAGATCTCGCATAATGAGGGTATCTCCACGAGATTCAGACTGCTCATAATCATGCGCACGCTCATGCTCAAGATGACCGGCAGTGGTGAGATAGTTCTCCTGCCACTGCTGCTCAATATGAATCAACGCCCACTGCCGACGACAGAATGCAAAGTGCTGAAGACCAGACAGGGCCAGCCAGTCATCCTCCGGATATTCTGATTGTGTATGCATACAATGCCTCTCTCTTCAACAATTCACGCAATGGGATCACCGGCATATGCGATTCGAAAGCTGGAGATCGTCAAAAACAACGACATGATGCCATTGCGATGACGATCTCCGATTTGCATGGGGAATCACAATGCGTGATCGACCATTTCGGTCAGGCTGACGGATTCCGGAATGGCTTCACGATTCACTCGAACCTCATAATCAGCAAAATCGCGGGGCGCATCCACTTCTGCACGCTTATGGACGTTGATGCTGTCGAACAGCTTCCACGAGGGGGCATCGCCAAGCGCGCTGCTGTGCTTGAATACGTACAACTTGCGAACCGCCATGTTGCCACGCGCCGCAGAGCGATCGAACTCGAACATATTCAGAATCGCTTGCCACAGTACATCGAGGTCTTCATCGCAGAAACCGGTGACGTTCTGAGCGAGCTTGGCGGAGATGTAGCCGTTCATACGGTAGAGGCCATAGGGGATGATGAATTTGTTGCCCATGGTGTTGTTTTTCTCGGCGGCATCCGCTTCCGTGGTAACGGCGATACGGGTGATGGATATCTCCTGAACGCTGATCGGATCGATGGAACGGGCGAACCCGAGCTGCACCGGACCCCGCACCTGACCGCACGACAGACTACCCTTGACGAATGTGGTCATCACCGCGCCAAAGGTGCGAATGTCAAAGAACTGGTCGCACATATAGTCGCGCAGACGCTGATCCAATGTGGGGTCATCCTTCTTCAGCGACTTAATTTCCTTAGCGAAATCTTTATCCTCTGGCCGGGCATCGATATGTTCTGCTTCCAATGCTTCACTGTCCAGCCGATTGAGCGTCCGCCTGTTCTGGATATAGATTCGCCAAGGAGTTTGCTCCCCCATCGCTGTCTGCACATAATCGCGAATTTTACGTTTAATGCAAACGTCCGTCACCAAACCATTGCCAGTTTCAATGTCGACTCGCGGCATGTTGCCGGAGTCCGGATCACCATTAGGATTACCGTCCTTCACATCAAAAAGAATAGTGAAATCATAACGGTTTTCGATAGACTTACGGTCAGTCATTGTTTTCTCCTTGCTCATTATCTTCATTGCTCTTGTTAGTCTTGTTAAATCGTTTTTGATTCTCGAAGTAATATCCGAGTTGAAATGCACCTCGTTCTTCAAGCGAGAGACGCGAAGGATAATGGTCTCCTACTTTTTGAGTCAATGTACCGAGAACTTTGTCCAGCTTGATTTTGAGTCCTTCTGATTTCCAAGCTTTCCGCATATGCTTCGCTGCGAGATCCCCCAGAATCGGAAAGATGCGAGCCGGTGTCGTAGATGCGCTTGTGAAATATTTATCCTTAATGGTCGTATTGATATTAGGTATGGCCCCCAATTGAATTTGCTCGTAGATGGAGAATATACGACCAAGCACATACGGCAGGTATTCGCTTTCTTCATTGATGTCCATCTGTAGCACCTCCTTGAATTGTTCATTAGTTGTTTTACGCAGATAATATGCTTTGATAATTGCAGCTTTATCCGGTGGAACATCACGTTCAACATTGATACGACGCTCCACTACATTAATTAGAGTTACTGGATATGGCGTGCCATTAAGTATCGCTTGCATGATAGCGCTTACCATCTCCGAAGACACATTCTCTATCGCGCTTTTTTTCTTCTGCTTTTTTACAGGAGCATTTTCATCCTTACGCTGTTTTCTAATCGTCTGACCTAGCAACCGTAGTATCGGCAAAAAACCTGTCTTGTCGTAGCGTGGACGCCGAATTTCGGTATCTTGATAATACTGCTCAATATTATGAGCGAACACTCCAAACGTATCAGTCAGATAGAACCGAATAGCCAGCCGTGACTTATTAGGCGATAACGCAAGAATATGAAAATGCTCATCCGGATTAAGACGAATTCCTTCATAGTCATACCGTCTTCCTTGCGCTAGAGCACACGTAGCATCCTTAATTGTTTTTTCATCCAACCCATTAGACTGTGTCTCTGAACTATACAATCCGCTAAACAAATCAGAATATACAGCGTTACCGCAGCATGCCCATGATATGACAGTATCATTCCCGATGCGTTGGACTCGACTCTCGTCAGCGAGCAATGTGTTCAATGCTGTTGTATACTCGTAGGCTTCACGCTTGCTCATGGGAGCATTCTCATTTTGCACGGCACCATGTGAGCAAAATGCCGCAGCATTGAATGTTATCAATGCCGAACCGGCTGGGTGAGCCCCTGCAACATTCTTAATCCTAGGATGAGTTTTTTCCGGGACAACCAGTTTCCCAGAAACTAAACTGGAAACTAATGACGATTTATCATCATTCCCTTTTTGGTCATAATAAGTATTCCATGCTTTTTGTATACCAGGAAAATCTCCAACAAATATTGTTTGTGCTCCATCAACATGTTGCAGAGCAAAATTCATCTTCAGAGACGATTCCCAGCAATCTCCCATCAACCGTTTAGCAATTTCCCATTGGGGACCTTGCAAAAAGAATGCACGTACAGCAGAAGCAACCGGATCGTCAATTCCCTCTAATATTTGCATGTGTAATTGAGCGCACGCTTGGAATGCCTTCACTGCATGCTCAGGTTTCTCGGTATTATAACCGAGCATATATTCGGCATTACCGCAAAGAAAATCTGGCACAATACCTGACGTTTTAACAAAACGAGCCGGTACTGAAATCTTGTTAATTGGTTTCTTCCCACTGAAGTCCCCAAGTAGCCGGACCTCAACTAAAATGCCATCATCATTGATGACCAATCCATATGGAACATTAACATTGTCATAACCATAAACTGGAGCTTTATTTTGAGACACCAAAACTGCATACTCGTCACAGAGATCGCTGATAATCATGATTTGACCTCCACTGATTCGACATCCACCACGCCATCATTTAGTTCAGCACGGAAAAATAACGGAACAGGATGAGCCGGATTACGGTAGTCGAAATCGTAAAGCATGTAACCCAAATCTCTGTGCCCCTGTTCGAATCCGACGGGATCGCTGTCATCTTCCCATAACTGGAACTCGGCAGGAAATTCTCGAGCACCAAAGTATGGGTGGTGGAAACACTGCCCTTTGGATGCACGACGTATGAAAATGTTCTGGAACTTCTCTGCCGAATCTGTTGGTGTCATTTTCGACCTTTTAAGCTCAAAATGAGCATCTATTACATATCGAACATCACGCAAAATAGTGGATGCACGTTGTTGGATGGACTCAGCAGCATAGATGGTACCGCCATCCCCACGGCCTTCCGCCATTGCTCGTATTTTGCCTTTGTCGATGACACTATCAACCTCATTGCGCCGAATACTGTCGAACCGAATAGGATTGAGTACATGAATCCTGTCGATCCGCCAGCACATACCTGGATGCCAGAAAATAGCTTCCAAGATTCCACGCGCCGCAGACGGCGTCATGACATCATAAGTGACACGTTCTGTTTTAAATTCACCTCTCGTGAAAAGCGCATTGTCTCCCCATACTTCCAAACGTATTGACATTGCTCCTCCCCTCATTGGAATAATAAGCTGTTCAGGAACATCCATGTTGCCTTCATTTGCCAATGTACATCAGGTTCAGAATGTTTACAAAACAAATAACAAGAAGTTAATATCCGCTATTGTAGTCAAAGGTGTTTAACCGCCGAAGAACAGGTACCGCATATTCATCATATGCAATCGATGCCCCCTGAGAGAGCGTGGATTGAAATTTGTTTTTTGTCTTGCGGTGAAAACGCCCGTGTGCCTAATCGCATGCGCGACTAGGCACACGGATTATTCACACAAAAATGCCGTCAGCAGTCGCATCGTCTAATCTCAACCCCAAAAGCGATGAATACAAGCTCATGTCTTGAAGAATGAAGCAGCTCTCTTCATTCTTCCCTCCTCGGCCAACTGCCAGTACAGCTCCTGCTGATTGCAACTTTTCAAGATGACGAGGCCACACATTAACTGCATATTTACCGAGTTTTCGAAACAGAGTACGATCTATATCGCCGTGCTCCAGTTGTTCACACAAACGAGAGCCTTCATCGAATAGCGGAATGTACACCGGCACAGTTGGCGTATCTATAAGCTTGAACCGTTCAGCAATGGTAGCAAAAGGCATACGCTCCTCAAACGAGTGCAGTGACAAAATACATTGCCTGTCAAGCGCATCATTGCTAGAAGTACCACCATCTCTTAGATACAGCACCTCCTTGAAATATGCACGAATCGCTTCATCCGTATTCAAATCAACTTGGCTATTTGCCGTCTCACGGAATGCCGCAATGTTCTGTCGAAGAAACGGAGCACAACCACCTTCCGTAGAAAATATGTAGACCATACTTTCTGATGCAGAATGACGGCCTTCACGATTGCAACGTCCAGCCGTCTGAATGATGGAGTCCAATCCAGCTTCTTCTCGATATGCTACAGGAAAATCAATGTCTACACCGGCTTCGATCAACGAAGTGGATACCACACGACATATTTTTCCTGCACCAAGACGATTGTGAATTTTGCTAAGCAATTGTTGACGATCAGCCGCACATTGCAATGTGGTCAGGCAAAAACTGCCTTCACCGTCATTTTCCGTAAGCCGTTCATAGAGGTATTGAGCCTTTTTACGCGTGTTTACTACACATAGAACCTGATTATGATCGTTCAAACGTTCTGCAAGTACATCTAGAGCAATATCACCAATACGTTCAATAGTTACACGACGGAAGGAATTACGGTCATCTTTTGTGAATGGCGATATCTCCCGAGCTTGGGCATGCTCACTATTAAAAGACTCATTGAGCAACGGCTGCAGTTCTGGTTGCGTGGCGGTGCACAATACTGCCGTAGAACCATATCGTTTCACAAGTTCAGCAATTGCCCGTATACATGGCCGCAGATAAGGTACTGGCAATGTTTGAGCCTCATCAAAAATGATGACAGAATTAGCTATATTGTGCAGCTTACGACATCTCGATGTTTTGTTCGAGTACAGACTTTCGAAGAATTGCACCGCAGTAGTGACCACTATTGGCGCATTCCAGTTTTCCGCGGCAAGCGCACGCTTGAGATCCATCTCATCCATATCGGACTCATCTTTGAGCTGATACGGAGCTTCAGAGTAATGAGGCAATACTGCATCTGTCCCGAAGATTGCCTCAAACTGATTGACGGTTTGATCAATAATTGACGTGTAAGGAATCACGTAGATGACACGATGCAAGTTATTTGTATGCGCATGTTCGAGAGCAAAAGCAATCGAAGAGATGGTCTTACCGCTACCAGTAGGAGCAGTAAGCGTGTAAAGACCAGTACCATATGATGTGTCTTGCCCACAGGCAAGACACTGCGCAAGCAATTCGCACCGTTTAATATCGAGCGGTTTTTTATTAGGCTTACCTAAAAACCGATTCGCCTTGTTCTCGATGATATCGGTCAACTGTTTAATTCGAGCCCGATCCTCGGTATCACACTCTGAAACTACCATCAACGATGCTTTACGTAACTTGTCCCACTTAGGCGCTTGCTCACTTGCTAACGAGTCTGCCCCAAGATATTCTTTTAGAGATTCAAGTAAAGGATGTTCCGTACGATTTTCACGATTTGAAGTAAAGAACTCTGCATCAAGCCGGTCTCCATCTACCAAGGTGGAAAACAACATGCGAGTCAACATCATGTCAGAATAAAATGACTGCTCTCCAGACTTTCCACTCATTGCTATAGAGTTCGATGGTTTCGTTCCTTTCTCGAACGCTGACTGTGGAATATTCAGCTGTTGTTCCCATGCCTTGGATAAAGCAAGCGGACCACAACTACCTGCCGAAAAAGCCCTGTTCATGCGCGCGCTATATGTCGGCCCCTCCAGCTCGCCCCGACTACCGAAATCAGGCAATCCCGCATGATGTCCGGCTACCGCCATTGAAGCTAAAGGACATCCATGCTGTACCAGCAACATCGCGCCAGCTGTTGAATGATCCACGAGTCCGGAATGATCGGGGTCTTGGATTCTTCGTTGAAAAGCATCCGAGTATTTGCCTAAATCATGGACCAAACCAGCAAGTAGCCCATCGTCAAGATGACCGAAGACTTGTGCAAAGCCACCAGCTAGACAACCAGCCATGGATAGGTGCTCTACACAAGTCTCATATCCATGATCGCTAGTTCTTGCATAGAATGTCATGCTCGTCATTGCCCCTTCGCCAATTAGAGTCATTGTTGCAATCAAGCATACTGCATAATCTGAGATGAGTGACGTCGAACAGCAAGATCCTCCAAACAGCAGGGCAATCAGATTGTCAATACACGAGTAAAGACATGCTACATTTCACAGCTATTCGCAGGATATGCCAAGACCAACTAACCGTCCACTCATCCTCTCCGCAACCCAGCCGCATATTCGTCAAGCACGTCGAGAATGCCACGATGCTCATATGCAACGCTGCGTTGCCTTCCCGTGCGCTCCACTACAACACCACGTTCGCTCAAGGTCTTGATCGCACGCTCCGCTTGCGGTTTCGACAATCCCACTGCTTTCTGCAGGTATCTCGTGTTGATGATCGGCTGCGCGATCAGATTCGGCAACACTCGCCACACAGCGGCATCAGAACGTACACCTTGCAAATGTGAACGACCTTCGTCCAACTGTTCGCACAAATCGTCGATAAGCTTCCTGCCACTTGTCACGGCGAATCGGCATGCCTGTGCGAATTGTCTGGCAATCGGCGCAGCATCACCTTCCCGGAAGAGAGTCAACGCCTCGAAATAGCTCTCCGTATCATGCAACAAACCAGCGGAAACAGGAGGCGTGGTATTGCAGGACAACCTTTTATTACGAAGAATCACATGCACCAACGCACGCCCGCAACGCCCATTGCCATCCGCAAACGGATAAATGGTCTCGAATTGCGCATACGTAATCGCACATTGCGCCACCACCGGCAGATCGTCATGCTTGATGAATTCAAGCAGATCCGTCTTCGCATCGGCAATCAGCTCGGACTGCGGACCGACATGTGCCGCCCCGCGCGGTGAATAGCTGTCGGTTCCGACCCACACCAGGTTCGTGCGATAGGCACCCGCATATTCCTCCCAGCCACGCTGCGAGGAAAGCAGAGCTTCATGCATGGCGAGGATGTTGTTTTCCGTCATGCTATTACCAAGCTTCAGCGCAGCCTCCTGGCGCGCACATTGCCGACTACAACCGCGGCATTGTCGCCTGTTCCCTCGTCAATCGTTTCCAGAGCAAGATTCTTCGCTCCGACCGTTAGATTCTCTATCTGCGAGGACGACGATGCTTCAGCACGCAGCAACACTGCACTCATCGGGCCAAGCACGTGATTGTCCTCGCCAAGTTTCGCAGCATCATAGGAGTCAAAGGAAGCCAATGCACACGATGCCTTTTCACAGTCTGCAAGCAGATTGGAAGGGAAAAACGTAATTCAGACCCGCAAGTTTGATGGGCACGGTCGACTCATATTCGCCATTGCCACGCGAACGGCGCGACCGCGAAACGGGAGCATCTTCCGGAATATGCCAGATATGTCGCTCTTTTCCAAACGAAGGGATGGCAAGCGCCTCGTTGGTATCCATGGTTCCCGTTCCTAGTTAGCTACATTTATCTGTTTAAGTGTAGCTAAATGACGATGTCGGTCACGGATAAGGTTCAATAAGTCCGGAAGCCTCACTTGCTTTTATGGCGTTGCCGAATCCCAGCCACAAGCGATAATGACATATACAGGAACAAAGGAGCACACCATGCATCTGGGCATCACAGGAAATATCGATTTCAAAGAGGGCGTTTCCTCACCCAGTGATTTGCTGTTCCTTGGATTCCATGGCTATGGCAACGACGAATCCGAGATGGTTCGCATCATCAATGCGATTTGCGGCGATAGCAATGCCGACAACACCACCGGAAGCACCGTTGCCACTTTCACCCACTACCCCACCACCCGCCGCCCCAGCTATCTCTCGTTCCGCGCGCCACATGCACGCCCGTACATCGGTCACTACTGGTATCCGGACGGCTGCTCGGTCAGCGAGCGCCGCCGCGCGTGCACCGAGATCGGCGATAGCGTTGTACAGCTGTTGGACGCTCCGGCGTTCGGGCAGTTTCGTAAGGTGCTGATTGGGTTTTCGCAGGGTGGTTATCTGTCGTATCGCATGGTTGCGGAGCATCCTGATGTGTTTGATGCCGCGATTTTGCTCAGTCCGTCGTTTAAGGGCGAGGCTGCCAGCGAGCCGGTTGCTGGCCATACTCGTTTCGCATTGTGCCATGGTACTGCTGATCGTACGATTCCCGCCGCCAATCAGCAGTGTGCGCGGGCGAAGCTTACGGCGACGGGTAACTGCACGGTTTTCGAATATCCTGGCATGGCGCATGCCGTATGCGATCAGGAAATCATCGATTTGCGGAATTGGCTTAAATACTAGGTTTTGGCGTGCCTATTTGGCATTTCTTACCAATCCTATTTGACACTTTCTACCGTTTCTACTTTACATTTTCTACCTTGATGGCCGATGGAATCCAAGCAATGATTCGTGGCACACACGGCCAGGCGGAAGTATGTGCAACCGCGTATAGCCCGCGACGGCAGCTCGCCGACAAAAAGAAAAAGCCGGACGGTGGATTTTCGGCAACCCACCCGCATGGGGGCACGCCCGTCAAATCCAGCCGTCCGGCAACGCGACTGCTTCTCAAGAATGTGTGCTTGACTCACATGGATGGTACTGAAAACCATTCGCTTAACGATCTGTTTCCGCACGCTTCGGTCGCATTGAACAACACGATCACGCACGCGGACACAAATCAAGTCTTGCACGATTCGAGCCGCGGTGGACAATACCACGGCGGCTCGAAAGCCAAAGGATTACTCTAGCCGCAGCTTGGAATAATCGCAAGCTGATTGGATTTCACGGAATTCGCGAAATCCACGAAATCCTTGGAACCAGATCAGGCCTTGGCAACCTCAACGTTCAGCTCATCGCCGGCCGTCACTTCGAAGGAGGTGGCGAGCGTCTCGGAAGCGATGAGATCCTTGAACTGCTCGACCTTCGCCACGTCATCGGCCGGCACGGTCAACGTCAGCGCGATGCGGTCGGAGATTTGCAGATCGGCGGCCTTACGGGCATCCTGCACGGCGCGAATCACGTCGCGCGCATAGCCTTCGGCGATCAGATCATCGTTCAGCTCGGTGTCGAGGATCACGAAGCCACCGGTCGGCAGCGCGGCGGAAACGGAGTTGGCGGCCTCTTCGGCGTTCTTCTCCTCCACGCTGTTAATCAGCTCGTATTCGCCTTCCTCAAGCACGATCTCGCCGTTCGGCGTCTCGCATACCGGAGCGCCGTCTGCGTTCACATGCCATGCGCCGGACTTGGAGGCCTTGATGGCGAACTGTACGTCCTTGCGCAGGCGCTTGCCTGCCACGCGAGCGTTCACGCGCAGCTCGTTGATAATCTTCAAGCCTTGGGCTTCGGCATCCTCAAGCGTGCACAGTTCAACGTTCTTCACGTTCAGTTCGGATTTCAGAATCTCGTCGTATGCGGCCACGGCATCAGTGTTTTCCACCACCACGGTCAGCTTATGCAGTGGCTGGCGCACGCGGATCTGCTTCGTCTTACGCATCGACAGGGTGCCGGACACGACCTCGCGCACCTTCTCCATCGCGTCAACCAGAGCCGGATCGTCAACGAGCACACGGCCCAGTTCGCTCGCTTCGCCGGTCTGTTCGTCGGCAAGGAACGGCCAGTCGGCCAGATGCACGGATTCGCCACCGGTCAGACCACGCCACACGGCTTCCGCTTCCATCGGAGCGAGCGGTGCGATCACGCGCATGAATGCTTCAAGCACGGTGTACAGCGTGTTGAACGCGTTCGCATCCTCATTCCAGAAACGGTCACGATTGTTGCGGATATACCAGTTGGTGAGCATGTCGATGAAATCAGACACTGCTTCGCAAGCGTCGGAGATCAGGAAGTCATCCAGCGAGCTTTGCGTCTTTTCGATCAGACGGCGGGTACGTGCCAGCAGGTAGCGGTCCATTTCCGGCAGTGCGGCGACCTCATCGGCACGCAACGCACGAGCATCGAAACCGGCACCATTATTAGCAGCGTTCGCATACAGGGTGAAGAAGTAGTACGAACTCCACACTGGCAGCATGACCTGACGCACGGTGTCGCGAATGCCATCGGCGGTCACGATCAGGTTACCGCCGCGCAGGATCGGCGAGCTCATGAGGAACCAACGCATGGCGTCGGAGCCGAAATCGTTGAACACACCGTTCACATCCGGGTAGTTGCGCAAGTGCTTCGACATCTTCTGACCATCGGAACCGAGCACGATGCCATGGCAGATCACGTTCTTGAACGCCGGCTTGTCGAACAGTGCGGTCGCCATGATGTGCAGCACGTAGAACCAGCCACGGGTTTGGCCGATGTATTCCACGATGTAATCGCACGGGAAATGCTGTTCGAACGTTTCCTTGTTCTCAAACGGGTAATGGTACTGGGCGAAGCTCATGGAACCGGATTCGAACCAGCAGTCCATCACGTCGCTGATGCGGTGCATGTGGCTCTTGCCGGTCGGATCGTCCGGGTTGACGCGGGTCAGCTCGTCGATGTACGGGCGGTGCATGTTGACATTGCCCTCATGGTCGCGCGGATAATCGCCAAAATCAGCCTTCAGCTCGTCCAACGAACCGTACACGTCAACGCGTGGATACTTCGGATCATCGGAAACCCACACCGGAATCGGGGAACCCCAGAAACGGTTACGGGAAATGGACCAGTCACGTGCGTTGGCCAGCCATTTACCGAACTGGCCGTCCTTCACATTGCCCGGAATCCAGTTGATCTGCTGGTTCAGTTCGAGCAGACGGTCCTTGATCTTGGTGACGGACACGAACCAGGAGCTCACCGGCTTGTAGATCAGCGGAGTGGCGCAACGCCAGCAGTGCGGGTAGGAGTGCACGTAGCTCTTCTCCTGGAAAAGGATCGCGCGCTGATCTTCCGGAATACGCTCCAGAGGACCGTCACCGGCACGCAGGTTACGCAGGATCGGCTTGTTCGCATCGAACACGTACATGCCCTCGTAGTCCGGGCACAGCGCGGTGAACTTGCAGCCCGCGTCGAGCACATCAACACTCTTGATGCCCTTGGCGTTGAGCGTGTTCATATCGTCCTCGCCGTACGGAGCCTGGTGCACGAGACCGGTACCCTCAACGGTATCGACATAGTCGGCGGTGAAGATCTGATAGCCTTCCGGACCCGGAACCTTGCCTTCGACGGCGTTCTCGTCGCCTGCGAAGTACGGGAACACCGGGTAGTAGCGCCAGCCTTCCATCTCGGCACCCTTGAGTTCGCGCACGATCTCATAGTTTTCGCCGAGTTCCTTGACGTAGGAGCCGAGCAGCGGCTTGCCCAGGTAGAACTTCTTGCCCGCGAACTTGCCTTCGGTCGGACGCACTTCCACATAGTCGATGTCGGCACCGACCACGATGGCGAAGTTGGTGGGAACGGTCCACGGCGTGGTGGTCCAGAACACCGCATAGGCGTCTTCCTCGTCGCGCAGCTTCACGGCCACGGACACGGTGGTGTCCTGACGATCCTGATACACGTCGGCGTCCATGCGCAGCTCGT
>ERZ772885.771-NODE-771-length-21757-cov-20.609207_pt1 | contig 21757 bp, 18 predicted proteins | sample MGYA00580580_ERZ772885 | MGnify/ENA primary metagenome ERZ772885 (study PRJEB29015, sample SAMEA2737673) | human gut metagenome | biome: human gut; feature: human-associated habitat; material: faeces | place: China | collected 2012 ...
GGAACGGCACCGGCAAGCGCATCTCCATCAAGGATACCCGCGGCATCATCGACGCGATCCTGAGCGGCGCTATCAACGAGGCCCCCACCAAGAAGATCCCGCACTTCGACTTCGAGGTTCCCACCTCTCTGCCCGGCGTTGATCCCGCCATCCTGGACCCCCGCGACACCTACAAGGATGCCGCTGAGTGGGAGACCAAGGCTGTCGATCTGGCCAGCCGCTTCATCAAGAACTTCGCCAAGTACGAAGGCAACGAGCACGGCAAGGCCCTGGTCGCCGCCGGCCCGAAGCTGTAATGTAAGCGTAGCTGCTTAGTTAATAAGTAGAACACCCCCGCACGAGTAATCGTGCGGGGGTGTTTTGTATAAAAGGCTCCTCTTGAGAGGAGCCTTTAGCGTGTTGCCGCCGCCACCATCTCCAACTCCTCCAAATAAATGCAGTTGGGGATGGTGTTATTCTTCACGGCTTCGATTGCCTCTTCCAGCCCGAACCACCGCACGTAGTCGATTTCCTCTTTCTGCACGGTGAAATCCTCGGCGTTCTTGTCCAGCCACAGGCAGAATACCTTGCTGACCTGGTTATCTTTAAACAGCCTGCCGTGGAAAACGTCCTCAAAGGTAAAGTGCCGCACGCCGCACTCCTGCAAAGCATCGGCGGGCAGGGTCACGCCAAGTTCCTCCCGCAGTTCCCGCAGGGCCGACTCCACAAAATCGCACCCGGCGGGAATGTGCCCGGCCGAGGAAATGTCGTAGCAGCCTGGGAAGGAATCCTTCGCCTGGCAGCGCATTTGCAGCAGCACTTCCACGCGGCCCGCATGCCGCCGCAAGATCCACACATGGGAGGTGCGGTGCCGGATGCCCTCAGCATGGGCCACGGCGCGGGGTACGGTCTGCCCGGTGGGGCGGCCCTGCTCGTCCACAATATCCAAAATTTCCGCCATAATAGGGCGCTTCCTCTCTTTTGCAAACTTCCCCTAGTATAGCACCGGGAGCGACAGGGTGTCAATTCCCCAAGGTATTCCCAGTTGACAGGTATGATATAATAAAAGCAGCAAAATCAAGAGAGGTGTTTTCTATGCGCAAAAATTTTGGTGCGAAGGCGTTCAGCTATCCCCAGCCCGTTTTCATCATTGCAACGTACAATGATGACGGCTCTGCCGATGCCATGAATGCGGCCTGGGGCGGTATCAGCGATACCACCGAACTGTCCGTTTGCCTGAGCGAGGGCCACAAGACGGTCAAGAACCTGCTGCGTACCGGCGCGTTTACCGTCAGCATGGGTGACGCCAAGCATGTAGCCGCCTGCGATTATGTGGGCATTGCCTCCGGCAACAACACCAGGGATAAACTGGCCAAGGCGGGCTTCACCGTCAGCAAGAGCGAGAGCGTGGATGCCCCTGTCATCAACGAGCTGGCCGTCTGCATGGAATGTACGGTCAAGAGCTACGACCCCGAGACAGGCCTCCTGGTGGGCGAGATCGTCAACGTCAGCGTGGACGAATCCGCCATGACGGACGGCAAGGTAGACGTGGCCAAAGTTGCCCCCATCACCTTTGACCCCTTCAACAACGCCTACCACGTTTTGGGCGAGAAGGTCGGCAACGCCTTCTCCGACGGCATGGTCCTGCGGTAAAAACAGCGATAGTACAAGCAAAAGAGGTCTGCCCCATGCAAAGGGCAGGCCTCTTTTTGCGTTTAAAAATCACAGCACACTGCGCAAAAACTCCGCCAGACAATTGGCCGCAGCGCGGTGGGCGGCGGCACCGGGGTGCTGTCGGGCACCGATGGTATCGCCCCTTGCCTCGGGCAATTCCAGCAGATACACCCGCTCATCACCGCTGACGGTGCGGTATTGGTCCAGCCCGTCCCGCAGCAGCGGTAGCAGACCGCTGCCCAGCATGCCGTAAGCCCACACGATGACAGCGTGGGGATTGTGCTTGCGTACCAACGCTAAAAAGTTTCGCACAGCCGCCGCCAGCCGGGCAGCATCGGCAGGGGCAAAGCTGCCGTCATCGGCCAGGGTTTGCTTAAAGCTGCGGCCGGTCTCCGGGTCCACCCAGGGCGGATTGTGGAAAGCATTCCAGTCGTTGGTGCCCAGGTTGAGGATGACCGCATCGGCGGGCCAGGCGGCAAAATCGTAGGGCTGCTGCGCCCCCAGCGCGGCGTTGCGCTCCCCCGCTGCCAGGCCACACACCTGGGTATAGCAGGGGGCCAGTGTGCAGTGGGGGTCGTTGTCCCAGCCGGAGACCAGCCCCCAGCCGCTGGCCGATACTACGCGGTACTCGGCGCCCAGGGCGTCGGCCGTCATGCGGCCGTAGTGGTTCTCGGCCGAGAAAAAGGTGCTGATCCAATCGGTCTCGCACACCGCGCCGATAGCCCCCTCGCCACTGGTGATGCTGTCGCCGATGAACTCCAGCCGGCAGCGCGGCGCTGGCAGGGGCAGAAACTCGCCGCCCGCATGGCAGATAGCGGTAACTTGCAGCAGGTGGGCCGGGTCCTCAGACATCGCCTGCACGTCCTTCAGCAGCCGCACATGCTTGGCCCGCCCCGGTGCGGCCCCGCGGAATATGCACATCCGGCTGGTTCCGGGGTTCACCGCAAAGCGGCTGATCCACGCGCCGTCCAGCTCCACGCTGACCCAGGGTTCCATGGTGTCGTAGTCGGCATTTAGCTCTACCCAAAGCTCGCTGCCGGTAAAAAGCAGTTCAATACCCGACCCGGTCCAGAACAGCGTCAGCGGGTCCGTTCCGGCACAGCGCCCCAGCACCCGCACCTGCGGCAGGGTGGACAGCGGGGATATGGTAAGGTTTTGCATGGTAGCTCCTTTCAATGGTTAACATCCCAATTCGTAGCGGCGATTACATCAGTGGGCTGAACAATCTAAACACGCACTGCACGCCGCGCAGGGCCAGACTGCGCTGGCCGCTGTACTGGGGCGTTACGTTCTCGCACTGGGGGAACAACGCCTCAAAATCTGCCCGCACATCCTGTACGGCCTGGCAGCCGCAGAACCAGCAGCCATTCTCAAAATGCAGGTACAAACTGCGGTAATCCAGGTTGATGGTGCCCACTGCGGCGGCCTTGTCGTCGGCCACAAACTGCTTGGCATGGATGAAACCGGGCGTGTACTCGTAGATTTGCACGCCGCCCGCGGCCAGCCGCGCATAGTAGCTGCGGGTGACCGAAAAGATCAGCTTTTTATCCGGGATGCCCGGCGTGATGATCCGCACATCCACGCCCCGCTGGGCCGCCAGCACCAGCGCCCGCTGCATCTCGTCGCTCAAGATCAGGTAGGGCGTGGTGATGTATACATACCGCTGGGCGCTGTTGATAAAGTTGAGGTAGACATCCTCGCCCACCCGCTTGTCGTCCAGCGGGTTGTCGGCGTAGGGCAGCACAGTGGCAGCCTCCCGGGCGGTGTAGCGGATGGCAGGCAGATAGGGCTCGATGGCCGGCATTTCTTTCTGTGTCGTACCCCACATCTCCAAAAAAATCAGCGTCAAATTGCGCACGGCGTCGCCCTCCAGCCGCACGCCGGAGTCCTTCCACCGGCCATAGGGGTGGGTCAGGTTGAAGTATTCGTCCGCCAGATTGTATCCGCCGGTGTAGCCGACCTGCCCGTCAATGACAGTGATCTTGCGGTGGTCGCGGTTGTTCATAAAGACGTTCAGCACCGGCACGATGGGGTTGAATACCCGGCACTGGATGCCCCGCTGCTGCAGCTTTTTGGCAAAGGCGGTGTCCACAAACCCGATGCTGCCCATGTCGTCGTAAAAAACGCGCACCTCCACCCCGGCGGCGGCCCGCTCGGCCAAAATATCCTCAATGCCCTGCCAGGCGATGGAATCCTCGATGGCGTGGTACTCCATAAAAATAAAGTGCTGGGCTTTGCGCAGGTCGGTCTTCTGGGCCTCCAGCGCGGCGTTGGTGTCGCCGTAGTAGGTCACATCGGTGTTGCGGCAGGCGGGATAGTGAGCCTGGGTCTGGAGGTAGTGGATCTGGTTTTGCAGGGCCGGGTCCTGGGGCATGGCGGCGCGGTCCAGCGGCGTGGCATAGTGGGGCTGCAGCTCCGTATCGGTGCGGGTGAACCGCCCGCGCATGATGTTGACCGCCCCGCTGCGCCCGAACAAAAGATACAGGCAGACGCCAAAGATGGGAAAGGTCAGAATGACGATGATCCACGAAAGTTTGGTGGCGCTGTTGGTGTGGCGGCCGTAGATGCGCAGCGCCAACAGAAACGCCAGCACGCTGATGGCCAGCTGCACCCAGGCGTAGTAGCGGGTCAGCCTCAGGGCGGCCCACACGATCCACAGCACTTGCAGCAGCACGCCCAGCGCAGCAATACCCACGCGGCTCACCCCGTTGGGGACGGCCTCGCGCTTTTCTTCGGTCTGGTTTAAGGGATTCATGGCAAATCATCCTTTTTGTAGCTGTAAAATAATACCAGTATAGCACAAAATTGTGTCTTTTTCTATTGCAAATTGTCGCTTTTTCCGCAGGAACGTCGAATAGTGGGACGTTTTCACATTTTTACACAAAAAAGTCCGTGACAAGGGGATAGTGGCTGTGCTATAATTAAACCAATAGTTACAAAACGGAAACAAAACGCGCTGGAGGTGCTTTGCCACGCAGTTCATAAAAAGAAACGGGCTTCGCCAACTGGTATTGGCGGGGCTGGTGTTGTGTCTGCTGTTTTTGACCGCACCGCATACTTTTGCCGAGGATTATAACACCGTGCTGGACCGCCTGGGCCGCCTGCAGGCCCTGGCCAATTCCTACGTAGAGACCGAGGATTCGTCCGCCGACCCCATTGTGCTGACCCTCTCCTACACCCGCACGGGCGACTACAATACCCAGATGTGGCAGTTGACCGCCGGTGTGCGGGATGCCGCCTTTGAAAATTACGTCAACACCAACGACAGTGATCTGCAGTCTCTGCAAGGCATGAGCACCGTCACCCTGCCCGGTGGGCAGAATATCGATTTCGGCCACCTGCTGGCCTCGATGAACCTGGTGTACAACGGCATCCCCATCGCGGGCAGCTGGGGCGGCGACTGCATGCAGCTGGCCAAGGCTTATTACGGCCAGGCCAGCGATGAGGCCGGCTACGCCGATGTGATGCGTGCTACCTTTGCCAAAGACGATGACGGCTCGGTCAGTGTCTTTGGCGACCAGGACCTGCGGGCGGACATTGACTCCATCAACGTGGGCGCCGAGCTGACCAAGGACACCGACATCGCCACGGCCCTGCGGGATTACTACCAGAATCTAAGCGCCAATGTGGTGGATTACGCCCGCGCCAAGCAGTTCATCATACTCAACTTCGGCACGGTGGATACCTCGGCCGACAACTTCGGCGACGTCATCTACGAGACCATGCTGGAGGATTCCGGCATGCAGCTGCTTTTGTACATGAACGGCATGTGGACCACCAGCGGTTGGACTGTGAACAATGAGTACGCCCCTGCCCTGCACGGCGCGGCGGACCTGCTGGCCGAGTGGCTGGCCAACGCCGTGAACAATGAGAAGATCAAGAGTGAAACCAACGACCGCCTGGTAGCCATGGGCGGCGAAGCCCTGGCCGAAGCTCTGGCTGCCCTGGGTGACAGCGATGCCGCCAGCGAGGCCTTGGCCGCTGCCCAGAACGCCGCAAACAGCGCCAGTTCGACGGCTTCGACAACGGAATCTGTCATTTCTGATGCCACGCAGACCTTGCAGCAGAAGTTTAATGTAAAGATCTTCCAGTTGGTACTGCTGATCGTGGCAGCTGCGGCCATCTTTATGCTGATCTTGAGCTGCGCCATGTTTGCCAACCACCACAGCAAACGCAAAAAGGAATTTGAGAAAAAGCAGCGCGCCGCCCGGAAACGGAAAGCCGCGAAGCAGAGGCGGGAGCGGGAAGAGTAAAGCCATATAAACTGTAAATGGTTTCTCCTTGCGGGGAGTTGTCACCGAATGTGACCGAGGAGTACCCCACGTGCCGTCCGGTGCCCCCCCTCAAAGGCCGAAGAAAAAAATCCCTCTGTACCACTTTTTGCATTGGTGGTATAGAGGGATTTGCTTGTTTAACTAAGTGACAATGAGCTTCGGCTGCGCTTTTTTGCATTGTGCGGGCAGATGCGAACATCCACCCGCACAAATACCGTCATCTCGTCACTGTAGGGGCCGATGCTTGCATCGGCCTGCAATCCGCCGCTCCCCATACAGCATCAGCAAGCCGATCCCCACGCCCAGTACCGCACCGCCCAGGACATCACTGGGAAAATGCACGTACAAGTACAGGCGGGAGAACGCGATGAGCACCGCCAGCGGGATGGCCGCCCAGCCAAACCGCCGGTCCGCCGCCGTCAGGATGGTGGCACCGATGGCCCCGGCCATCGTATGACCGGATGGGAAAGAGTAGTCGCTGGGGCGGGCGATCAGCAATGGTACGCTCTCGTCCAGCCAGCAGGGGCGCGGCCGGGCGAAGAGATTTTTCAGCGCCAGATTGCCCAGCAACAACGCCGCCGCCAGCCCTACCAGCAGCATGACGCCGTACCTGCGGTACTTTTTGGTGCAAAGCAGCACTATGGCCGCCACTACCCAAACGACGCCGCTGTTGCCCAGCGCCGTAATTCTCGGCATCCAAAAATCCAGCAGCGGGCAGGTGGTCAACACCCGTAGGCCGTGCAGGATGATCCAATCCAGGTTCATGCCTATTTTGCTCCTTTCACAATGGGTACACCAGGCTGTTCTTTACGTTCCATCATCATTTTTGCGTCTTCCAGCGCCAGCAGCACGGTAGCGCCCAACACAAAGCCGACAGGCTGGAAGGTTGCCATACTCAGCGCCGGGCGCGGCGTGGCCAAACTTTCGGGGCCGTTGGCGATGGCGTACAGTGAGCCAAGCATCAGGCCCAAGATCAGCCAAATCATCTGGCTGCGGTACTTTTGCAGCGCGGCGCGGATAGCACTGATGGATATAGCCACGCCCGCCAGCACGCCAAATCCCAGCGTGCACACCCCCGGCAATACTGCCAGCTGCAGGCCCATCAGGCTAATGCTGTTAGAATCATCAGGAACTCTCCCTAAAAAAATTCTTGAACTGTACCCAGTGTAGCGAAACTTTTTTAACAGAGGCCCCTGTGCATTTAAACGGTTTTTAAACTGTATGCAACCGGTAGCCCACGCCCCACACCGTTTGCAGCAGCTTCGGGTCCGAGGGGGTGTCCTCGATCTTCTCCCGCAGGCGGGCTGCCATCTCGTCTACAGCATCACAGGCGGGGCGGAACTCATCATTTTTTGTGTAGGCGATGGGCGCATTGAGGTCGCCGTTTTGGATGTGGTGGATGCCCTGCATCAGCTCAGCCAGCGGCTCACGGATATGGGCAAACAGGTTCCGGGTCAGCCACAGGTTGGTGCCCACCACCGCCGCCAGCAGCACTGCAATGACTACCACGCCGTACAGCACCACAAAGTGCCTGAGGTCGGCAAAGGCGGCCTCGGCCTGCTCGCCCAAGGTATGCAGATCCTGCATGGTCAGCCCCAGACGCGGCAGGTAGATAGTCTCCAGCAGCAGGACCAGCACCCCCAGCCCTACGGCCAGCAGTACCCCAGCCACCGCCACCGGCACCACCAGCATAATAAGATTCGAGCGTTTGAGCCGTTCCTGGATCATCATAACCGTCCCCACTTTCTTAGTTTAGATTGTACCACAAAGCGCGGGCGCAAAGTTAAACAAAAATTAAAAAGCCCGCATCGTTTTCAGATGCGAGCTTTTATCAAATCATTTCCACAGCCAGAACAGCACGGCCAGCAGCACCGCCAGACCCACCAGGTAGGCACCGGCGATGAGCAGGGTGGCCTTCAGCGCGCCCATAACGGCCCAGAATTTCTCCTTGGCGGTCCATTCGTCGGGCTGCTCCCAGGGGCGGTCGTTGACCGGCTCCGGGGCAGCGGCAGGCTTGCGGCTATGGGGCAGCAGCGTCGGCGTGGGGCCGATGCCGCTCATATCGGCGATGGTACGGCCATCGTCCTCAAACGAATCGTGCTTTCTCATTTCTCGTACAGGTGGCAGACCACATAATGGCCGGGCTCGACCTCACACTGTTTGGGGGCTTCGGTCTTGCAGCGCTCGGTGGCGTAGGGGCAGCGGGTGTGGAACTTACAACCCGCCGGCGGGTTGGCCGGGGACGGAATGGAACCCTGCAGCACGATGCGCTCCCGCTTGACCGTCGGGTCCGGGATGGGAATGGCCGAGAACAGCGCCTTGGTGTAGGGGTGCAGCGGATTGGCAAAGATGTCGTCGGTCTCGCCGTACTCCACCAGGTTGCCCAGGTACATAACGCCCACCGTGTCAGAGATATGCTCGACAACGGACAGGTCGTGGGAGATGAACAGGTAGGTCAGGTTGCGCTTTTCCTGCAATGTTTTCAGCAGGTTGATGATCTGTGCCTGGATGGACACGTCCAGTGCGGAGACCGGTTCGTCGCAGACAACGAACTCCGGGTTCAGGGCCAGGGCGCGGGCGATGCAGATACGCTGGCGCTGGCCGCCGGAGAACTCATGCGGATAGCGGGTCTTGTGGTAGGGCTGCAGGCCGCAGTCGTCCATGACCTGGTCGATATAATCATTAAACTCATTCTTCGGTACCAGGTTATGCTCGCGCACAGCCTCGCCGATGATTTCGCCGACGGGCAGACGGGGGGACAGGCTGGAGAACGGGTCCTGGAAGATGATCTGCATCTTGGTGCGCAGTTCCCGCAGCTCGGCGCTATTCATATCGTAGACTTCTTTGCCGTTGAACAGCACCTGGCCGCCGGTCTTATCGCCGCTCAGGCGCAGGATGGTGCGGCCGGTGGTGGACTTGCCGCAGCCGGACTCGCCCACCAGGCCCATGGTGCAGCCGCGGCGCAGGTTAAAGGTAACGCCGTCCACTGCCTTGACATGGCCCACCGTCTGGGACAGCAGGCCGCCCTTGATGGGGAAATATTTTTTGAGGTGGTTGACCATCAGGATGTACTGAGGGTCATAGGTGACGGGGGTGTAATCCATTGCTTCGGGCATTTTCTTTGCCATACGTCACTCACCCGCCTTTCTGTTTTCTTCGTAGTAGCGGTAGCAGCTGACCTTATGGGTGGGGGACAGGCTGATTTCGCAGGGGTACTCGCCGCTGCAGCAGGGCAGCTGCATTTCGCAGCGGTCCTTGAAGTAGCAGTAGTCCGGCATATCGACCGGGTTGGGCACCTTGCCGGGGATGGAGTACAAGCGGTCGACCTTTTTGCCGACGACCGGCTTGGAGGCCATCAGGCCGATGGTGTAAGGGTGGCTGGGATGGGCGAAGATCTCCTCGACGGTGCCCTTCTCGACCACGCGACCCGCGTACATGACGACGACATAGTCCGCCATCTCGGCAATAACGCCCAGGTCATGGGTGATGAGCATGATGGAGGAGTTAATGCGGTCCTTCAGGTTGCGCAGCAGGTCCAAAATCTGAGCCTGGATGGTCACGTCCAGCGCGGTAGTCGGCTCGTCGGCAATGATGATCTTGGGGTTGCAGGCCAGGGCCATGGCGATCATGACGCGCTGGCGCATACCGCCGGACAGCTCGTGAGGGTACATCTCGTAGACGCCGTTGCTGTTGGCGATGCCAACAGTCTCCAGCATCTCGATGGTGCGCTTCTTGATGTCCTCCTTGGTCTTGCCTTCACCCTCGTGCAGGGCGATGACCTCGTCGATCTGGGCGCCGATGCGGAATACCGGGTTCAGGCTGGTCATAGGCTCCTGGAAGATCATCGAGATATAGTTGCCGCGCAGGCCCTGCATCTTATCGGCGGGGGTCTTGGCGATGTCGTAAGCCTTGCCGCCGCCCAGGTTCAGGCGGATCTCGCCATCCACGATCTGGCCCTGGGGACGCTGCAGCAGCTGCATCAGGGACAGGCTGGTAACGGACTTACCGCAGCCGGACTCACCCACGACGCCGACCGTCTTGCCGACGGGCACCTCGAAGGAGACGCCGTCAACGCTTTTGACCACGCCGGTATCGGTGAAGAAGTAGGTGTGCAGGTTATCGAACTCGACCGCGTTTTTCTCATCGTGCATCTGGACCGTGTACTCGCTCTCCGGCACGTTGCGGCGCTTGCGTTTTTTCTCGTATTGATCGGTAATGCGGCGGTTTTCTTTGGAGATACGCCGCGACTCTTTGGCGGAAAGGTATCCGTCCTGTTTTTTAGCCATCGTGTGTTTCTCCTTCCAATCAGCGTTTCATCTTGGGGTCAAAGGCGTCGCGCAGACCGTCACCCACAAAGTTGAAGCCCAGAACGGTGAGCAGCAGGCAGACACCGGCGGGGATCCAGATAAACAGGTAGTTGGTCATAACGTAGGCATTGTTGACATCGTTGATGATGTTGCCCCAGGAGGCAAACGGGTATTTGACGCCCAGGCCCAGGAAGGACAGGGTGGCTTCGGTCAGGATGGTGGAACCGAGACCCATGGTGCAGGTGACGATCAGCTGCGGGATGACGTTGGGGATCAGGTGGCGGAAGATACGGTGCCAGACGTTGATGCCGCAGGCCTCGGTAGCCAGCATGAACTCCTGCTCACGCAGGGAAAGGATCTGGCCGCGGACCAGGCGGGCAATGCTGGGCCAGCCCAGGAAGCCCAAAATCAGCATCAGGTACATCATACGGGTCCAGGAGTCCACACGCATGGCGTCCATGGCGGCGCCGATGATGATAATGACGGGCATCGAGGGGATGCAGTAGAACACGTCGACCACACGCATGATGATGTTATCGACCCAGCCGCCGAAGTAGCCGGAGATGCCGCCCATCAGGATACCCAGGGAGGCTTCGATGACAACGACGATGAAGCCGATGATCAGCGAGACGCGGCCGCCGTACATCAGGCGGGTCAGCATGTCCATGCCGTTGGTGTCGGTGCCCAGCCAGTGCTCCTTGCTGGGGCTGCCGTAACGGTCGTAGACGTAGGTCTCGGTCATCTGCTTGACGCTCCACACCTTGGTGGAAGGATCGTAGACGATGTCGTACTCGGCCTCGTTGCCGTCGGCATCGGTGTAGTCGAACTCCTCGGCATCATCATCGATGGCTTCCTGCAGGAGCTCCTTGAAGTCGCGGGTGATGACGATGCTGGAATCGGCGGCGGAGACGACGAAGCGGCTGACATAGCCCAGTGTCTCGCCGCCGGCGGTGATGTTGCCGTCCTCGTCCAGGGCGTAGTCCACGCCGTTGGCGGCGAACTCTTCCTCTTCATTGGCCATAGCGGTCAGGGCGGCAAGCTTGGTCTCGAAGTTAAACTTATCTGCGCCGTCAGCCTCGTTGACCAGGTCACGGCTGGCGTACCCCATAACAGTATTGCCCTTGTAAACAACGTAGAAATCGTCGTTCACCAGGTCGAGGGTGTAGTCCACATCTTTATAGGTGAACTCGGTCTCGCCTTTTTTGGAGGCTTCCAGCGCCTTGCTCTGGGCGATAGAGCCGAAGTCCTGGCCGTCAGCCACGACAAAGCGCATAGTGTCGTTGCGGGTCACGCCCACATACTCTTTGGACATCTGGGTGTAGGTGAAGAACTGCTCGTCCTGGCCGTAGGGGCTGACAAGGCCGCCAATGAAAGAGAAGACGAACATAGCAACCAAAATGGACAGGCCCACAACGGCCAGCCGGTTGCGGAAGAACCGCTTGGCAACCAGTGCGCCGGGGGAAAGTACCTTGACGCGGCGGTCATCGTTCAGGGAGTACTGCTCCTGCTGGGGGTTCTGGTTCTGGGCGTTTTCACTCATGGGTGTGCAGTCTCCTTTCTTAAGAAATGCGTACGCGCGGGTCGACCACGCCGTACAGGATGTCTGTCAGCAGGTTGCTGGCCAGGGTCAGCACTGCCATAAAGGACAGGTAGAACATCGTAAAGGGAATATCGCCTGCGACCATCGACTGGTAAGAAATGTAGCCGATGCCGGGGATGGAGAACAGCGTCTCGGTGATCAGTGCACCGCTGAACAGGCCGGGCAGGCTGCCGCCAATGATGGTGACCAGCGGGATCAGCGTGTTGCGGAAGGCGTGCTTATAGATAACGGTATGCTCCGACAGGCCCTTGGCGCGGGCGGTGCGGATGTAGTCAGCGTTCAGCACTTCCAGCATATTGGTGCGGGTGTAGCGCATGTAGCCGCCGATGGAAACGATGACCAGCGTGGCGATAGGCAGCACCAGGTGGTTGGCCTTATCCAGGAACTGGCCCATCGAGTCCAGCTGGGCATAGTCACGCCCTACCAGACCGTACAGGTCAAACCAGCCCAACTTGACCGAGAACAGCAGCTTGAGCAGCGTAGCAAAGAAGAAAGTGGGCAGAGAGATGCCGACCAGTGCGGCCGCAGTAATAACGTAGTCGGTACGGCTGTACTGCTTGGTGGCAGCCAGAATACCCAGGGGCACCGCAATGATGATGGACAGCACAAAGGAGATGCCACCCATAATAACGGACAGGCCGACCACTTCCTGGAATTTCTGGGTAGCAGGGACGTTCCATTTCCAGCTGTCACCAAAGTTGCCGACGATGGCCTTGGACAGCCAGGTGAAGAAGCCGGGCACAATGTCCAGATCCAGGCCGTAGGAGGCATTTAGCTGGGCCAGCCATTCCTCATAGGGTTTGGCACCGGGTGCTTGGGCCAGCTGCATTGCCATTGTCTCGGCAAAAGAGCTGGGCAGGCAGCGGATCAGCGCGTAGATAATGAACATGACACAGAACAGGATCAGTACCGACTGCGCGACACGCTTGATGATGTAATTTCGCACGGGTTATTTCGTTCCTTCCTTGCACGGCAGTGGCCGCGTTTGTTTTTATGCAGGGATTTTTGCAGGGATATGCCGGAATATGGGCATCCCCGTCCCCCGCAAGGGCTGACCCCCTGCGGGGGAGTGGGACAACCATATTATGGCCGAATGTGCATAGTATGGCTGTTTTTGTATCCAAACTGCTTGAATAAGTTTAGACACAGCAACCGTTCCGGCGTTATAAAGCGCCGGAACGGTCGCTATTTATTGCTGTTTAAGCAGAACGCAGGGTGAACTTAACTCAGTTCAGCTCGGTGTTGTTCAGCTCAGACTTGTAGGTCCAGTACGGGGTCATGTCCTTAGCGATGGTGTCGATGTTGACACGCTCGGTGGAGAAGATGGTAGCCTCGCTGCGCTGGTAGACGGGCAGCTCAACGCCCCAATCCAGGATGATCTCCATAGCCTCTTTGTACATGGCCTTACGGGCTTCCTGGTCGGTGGTCTGGCGGGCAGCCATAATCAGCTCGTCCAGATCGGCATCATCGATGTTGTAGTAGTTGGTGGAACCGCTGCTATGGTACAGCTGGTACATATCGGGGTCGTTGGTGGACTGCCATGCAGCAACCCAGCCCTCGGCAGCGCCGGACTGGTAGGAAGCGTACAGGTCAGAAGCGTTGGCCATATCGTTGACAGTCAGGGTGAAGCCGATGGTCTTGAGAGCAGCAGCAGCATTGGTCAGGGTCTGGAAGGTGGGGTGGTCGCCGTTGCCGCCGGCACCGATGTTGACCTGATACTCCATCTTGGCACCGGCAGGAGCAGCGGTAACCTGACCGTTCTCGACGGTGTAGCCGGCAGCCTCGAAGTAGCCCAGGGCGGCCTGCAGGGCAGCCTGGTACTTGTCCTCGCTGCTCATGTCAGAGGTGTAGATGTCGTTGCCGTCCACGTCGGTGGAGTAAGCAACCTTGTAGCCGTCATCGGTAACGGAAGGAGCGGCCCAGGAAGTGTTGGAGATGGGGTAGTTGATAACGGTAGCGGTGTCGCCGTAGTAAGAGTCGATGCCCTCATCACGGTAAGCAGCCACAACGGTCATGATGGCCTTGCGCAGATCCTTGGAAGCCTCGGAAGCGGGGTCGCCGCCAACATTGACGTTCTTGGCGCTCAGGGCGATGTAGCCGTAGCCGCGGAAGTCCTTCAGACGGGTGGTGATGACGGGGCCATCCTCGCCCTCGGCACCGTTGATGTCGGCGATCTGGTCAGCAACTTCCAGAGAGTAAGAAGGATCGGAGATGTCGATGGTGCCAGCCTGCACGCCGGTGATCTTATCGGCTTCCTGGGTCTCCTTCATGTTGACGTGAGCGATCTTGGGTGCGCCGTCAAAGTAGTCGGGGTTGGCATCCAGGTAAACAACGCCGTCGCTGTACTTGTTGAAGGTGAACATACCGCCGCCCAGAGGAGCGCTGGTCTTGGAGCGGACACCGCTCAGGTCACCCTTGACAAAGCCGAAGGAGTTGTTGTCGTAGTCATACAGAGAAGCATCACCATAGTAGTGCAGAGGAGCAATGGGCATCTGCAGCTGATAGATCATGGTGGTGGACAGCTCGGTGGTGGTCAGGGTCATGCTGTAGTCGCTGGTCTTAACGATACCGGCAACGTTGGGCACGTTGTTGCCAACGGTGACACCAGTGGTGGAGTAGTTGTAAACTTCCTCGGGGATCAGGTCAGACAGGGCAGAGCCAGCAGTCTCGGCTTCCATAGCGGAGAAGTTCCAGTCGTACTGGGCGCCGATAGCCAGGAAGAAATCCTTAGCGGTAGCGCCATCGGCCAGGTCGAAGCCCCAGCCGGCAGCAGCGGAGGCAACATCGGTAGCACCGCCGTTCTCGGTCATGTAGTCAACGATCTCCTGGGCGAACTTCACGCCGCCGTCGTTGACAGCGTCCCAGAAAGCCTTCTGCTGGTCAGCAGTGAAGTAAGTATTGTCGGTGTTATCCTCGCCAGCCTCAGCGATCAGCTTAGACAGGGTGGACATGGAGTTGCGGTACTCCTCCAGGCCAACGATGGGGGTGGAGTACATGGTAACAGAGCCATCGTAAGTAGGATCGAGGAAAACATACATAGAGAAGATGACATCATCGATGGTGACAGGCTCGCCGTCAGAGAACTTCAGGTCGTCACGCAGTTTCAGGTCATAGGTAACGGTGCCGTCATCATTCTCGGTGACAACGCAGTCAGTGGTGCCATAGTAGGTGTAATCGGTGCCGTTGTACTCGCGGGTCTCGCCCTCGATGCCGTTCAGGATCATTTCGCCCTTACGGTCGGCGCCCAGCAGGCCGAGCTGGGTCAGGTCGATGACATCCTGGTCAGCGGCAGAAGCGGCGAAGAAGGGGCTGAACTTACCCTCAAAGCCGGTCTCTGCCAGGACGAGGGTGCCGTCGCTGGTGGAAGTGGTAGCCTCGGCGGTGGCAGTGCTTGCGGCTTCGCTGGATGCAGCGGAGGAAGCGGAGCTGCCGCAGCCGGCCAGCATGCTCAGGCTCAGGGCCGCAGCAGATGCCAGCGCAATGGCTTGCTTTGCGTTTTTCATGTGTACAAAACCTCCTAAAATTTGCCCTATCGGCAAGTCATTATGGCCGCTCCCCAGCGGCCATAACGGGAAAGGGAATTCCCTTTCCGATGACTGCGTATTCATACAGTGTACACTTGTCGATAATGGCTTATCTTATATAGTACCTGAGATTGCGTAAAATGTCAACTTAAAAGTTCTATTTTTGTGGCATTTACCGAAATTTGTGATATTTTTTTGGCAAAGAAAGGACTTGATTTTATTGTGTCCCGTACCAAAAAGCGGGCAGCTGCACAGCTGCCCGCTTTTTTCACATTGCTACATATTATATTTATCAATAATTCTGTATAATTATTCCTGTTTTTCGTACTTTAGCGCTTTAAATTGATGGTTTTCCATTGCAAAGGCGCCGGCTGCTGCTGCCTGCAGCAGGATAAACAGGATACGCGCAGGCAGGTTTTGCCTGCTGACCGCCAGCTGTACCAGCTGGGCGGCAGCTGTAATTCCGGCAAGCACAGCCGCCAGCGTGCAACTGCCCGGCAGTTTCAGAACGGTCTGCTCATGAATATACGCCCGCAGCGGTTCCCCCGCGGCGGTCAGCCGCACCAGCAGGTAGACGGCATACACCGCCGCCAGCAGGCCCGCCATGTAAGGCAGCAGCAGCCAGAACGGCGCATAGGCGGTCGCGCCGGGCACCAGGCCCGCCGCCACTACCAGCGCAGCCCCACCGCCGCACAAGACCCAAAGCCCGGCCAGTGCCCGGCCGCGGGATTTTGTACCTTTATAATGGTAGTGCGCACCGCGATACTGGTAGTTGCCGTTCAGGTCTTTTTCAAAGTCGTCCAGATAGGCGCGCTTCTTTTTGCGGTCCGCCATTATTCCAGCCCCGTCAGGTCGTAGTGGTCCAGCCAATCCTTGGCGGTCTCGCAGACGCCGCGCAGGCAGCTTTCCTCAAAGGGGCTGACCAGGTCGGCGTTTTTCAGCAGCTCGGTAAACACACGGCTGCCGCCCTGGCGGGTGTAGGCCATGTAGTGGTCCCATGCGTTGGCACGGTCCTTCTGCATCAGCGCCCAGATCTGCAGGCTGACGGTCTGCGCCAGGCAGTAGTCAATGTAGTAGAACGGGCTCTGGTAGATGTGCATCTGGCGCTGCCAGTACTCGCCTGCACCATAGAAGGGGATCTCGCCGTCCAGGCGCATCCAGGGCTGGTAGATGGCGGCCAGCTCCTTCCAGGTCTCGTGGCGCTGGGCCGGGGTCATATCCGGCTTTTCGTAGACGATATGCTGGAAGTGGTCCACCATCGTGCCGTAGGGGATGAAGGTCAGCGCCCCGGCCAGATGGCTGTAGCGGAACTTGCGGGCATCCTTGCCAAAGAAGCCCTCGGCCCAGGGCCAGGCCAGGAACTCCATCGACATCGAATGGACCTCACAGCCCTCCATGCTGGGCCATACGGTGGAGTAGGGGATGCGCTTGCGGTTCATATAGGCGGCAAAGGCGTGGCCGGCCTCGTGGGTGACGACCTCGACATCGTGCTGGGTGCCGTTGAAGTTGGCAAAAATAAACGGCACTTCGTAATCATCCAGGCTGGTGCAGTAGCCGCCGCCCGCCTTGCCGGGGGTGGAGAGCAGGTCCATCAGCTGGTCGTCCAGCATCTTGTGGAAGAACTCGGCGGTTTCGGGGGACAGCTCCTCGTAGAACTTTTTGCCCTGAGCCACGATGGCATCGGCATCACCGCAGGGTTTGGGGTTGCCGCTGCGGAACATCAGGGCGTTGTCGGCGGCGTTCATCGGGTACTGCTTGCCCAGACGCCTGGCCTGCTCGCGGTAGATGCTGTCGGCCACGGGGACGAGGTATTTCACCACAGCAGCGCGGAATTTTTCCACATCGGCCTTGGTGTAGCAATTGCGGCCCATGCGGTAGTAGCCCAGGGTAGTGTAGCCTTCGTACCCCAGTTTTTTGCCCATGGTGTCCCGCAGGTGGACCATCTTGTCGTAAATGGAGTCGAACTCCTCCTGATGCTCCTTATACCAGGCACCCTCGGCTTTCCAGGCGGCCAGGCGGCGGGCATCGTCGGGGTCGTTTTTGAAGGGAGAGAGCTGGCTTAGGGTGTAGACGCCACCCTCAAAGGGGATCTGAGCCGAGGCGATCAGCTTGCCGTACTGGGTGGAGAGGTCGTTTTCCTGGGCCATCTCGTCCAGGATCTCCGGCGAGAAGGCTTTCTGGGCGATCTCGGCGTTGAGGAACATCAGCTCACCGTATTCCTCGCCCAGCTGTTTGCGGTAGGGGGACGCCAGCAGGGCGGCGCTCCAGGTATTCTGGCACTCCTGGATCTGCGGGGTGGCAGCGTTCCAGAAATTCATCTCATCATCGTAGAATTCATCCCGGGTATCGATGGTGTTGCGGATGCTGGCCAGGTTGGCCAGCGTGTCCACGTGCTTGTTCAGGGTCTGTTCGTCCAGAAAGGCGGCCTTGGCGGCGGCGTAGTCAGGCGCGGCGGCAAAGCGCTGGGTCACAGCAGCAAACTGCGCCTTGATCTCGTCCAGGTTCGGGCGCTGATAGGGCATCTCAGAAAATTTCATGAGCGTATTTCTCCTTTGTGCGTTTTGTAGGCATTATAGCATAGAAGCGCAAAAAAGGCAAAGATATAAATAGATACAAAAAAGCCTTCCTTGTGCAAAGGGAGGTGGCACGGCGAAGCCGTGACGGAGGGATTGTAACCTTACGTGGCAGACCGATTTGCAACGCAGACAGGACAATCCCCCACCGCTTCGCGGAGCCCCCTTTACACAAGGGGGTCTTTATGCGTCGTTAAATCCTGCGGTATCTCCGCTTCAAATTCTGCAGCAGCGCATGCTTGGGCCGGCTGCGGATCAATTTCCACAAAAAGCTGCTCAACGCGCGCTCCTCGCGGGCATCGGGGGCCTGGCCGCCGTAGACGCAGCGCTCCAGCAGGGCGCAGGTAGAGTGCCTTTTCCTGCTCGGTGGTGACGGTAATCATATTACGCTTACGTATAACATCCGGTCCGTGATCCCGCAACAGAAAATCTGCATTTTTCGCTACTTTGTCTTATACTTCGCCAGTTGTGCACATGTGTTGGAATTTAACAATGCCACTTTTTAGCAAGTTGCCGCAAATTTTGAAAACGCACGGTTTTCATGTTTTGCAAAACGCCAATTTATGCCCACACAAGCAATTCAAAATTGACCACAGTAACTGTTATATGGTAGAATATGTCTATATATTATATGCTGCACCAGTGCCATTTTTAGGAGGGCCTTATGCAGAAAAATTTCACCCTAAAACGTATCGTCTGCCTCCTGGCAGCCCTTTGCCTGGCCGCTGGGCTGGTGGGCTGCGCCGATATGCCCGCCAGCAGCAGTGAGGAAAGCAGCCTGCCCACGATTTTGGTGGGCAGCGATGTCTACCCGCCCTTCAACTATATTGGCGAGGACGGCGCCCCCACCGGCATCGATGTGGAGCTTGCCAAAGAGGCATTCCGGCGTATGGGCTACCGCGCCGAGTTTACCATCATCGACTGGGAGCGAAAGACCCAGCTGCTGGAAACCGGCGACATTGACTGCGTGTGGGGCAGCTTTACCATCAACGGACGGGAGGATGACTACCGCTGGGCCGGCCCCTACATGGCCAGCCGCCAGGTGGTGGCCGTAATGCCCGGCAGCGATATTGAAACCATTGCCGACCTGGAGGGCCGCACCCTGGCTGTGCAGAGCACCACCAAGCCGGAGGAACTGTTTCTGACCGACGCCTCCCTGCCCGCCCTGCGGGACCTCTACTGCTTTGAGGACCGGGAGCTGATCTACACCGCCCTGGGCAAGGGCTACGTGGACGCCATCGCCGCCCACGAAGTCTCGATCCTGCAGTACATGCAGGACTACAACACTGAGTACCGCATTTTGGACGAGCCTTTACAAGTGGTGAGGCTGGGCGTCGCCTTTGGCAAAAACGACGTGCGCGGGCTGGAAACGCAGCTGACCGCCACCCTCGATGAGATGCGGGCGGACGGGACTTTAGCCGCCATCATCGGCAAGTATCTGGCAAACCCCGAGAAATTTTTGGAGGTGGACGGCCTTGTCGAATAGAAAAGTATCTTCCTTCACCGTCCGCTTTTTCTGGCCCCTGATGCTCTGCCTGGGGCTGGGGCTGATGGCGCTGGTGGGGCTGATGTCCTACCGCAGTGACCTGCACCTGGCCAGCCAGAACCTCACCGATGCCACCCAGTACGTCAAGCAGCAGCGTACAGCCTACGACCGGTTCAACGATACCTCGGTGACCAAAAGCCTGATGCGCGTCATCGAGAACGCCCAGCAGATCGACCGCGAGATCCAGTACAAGATTGCCCTGACCGGCGAGGCCACGCTGAACACCGACGACCTGCGCCGCTATACCTACGAGCAGCGGCTGACCGGCATCATCCTGATGAACGAGCATGGCGTCGTCCAGCGGGAGTACAGCACTGACGGGCTGGACTACGCCGCCCTGCGCGGGTACGTCACCATGGACACCGTGCTGGGAACCGCCCAATTCCCCATTAAGACCTACACCGCCCGCATCCGGCTGGACGATGGCTCCTACGTGGACCTGGCTGCCCACGGCCGCACCGACGAGCCGGGCGTGATCGTCGTTTATTATCATACCAGCGCCGAATATGCCACCGACTACAACCTGATCATCCAGAACTTGCTGGAAGGCTACGACCCCGGCACCGAGGAAACGCTGGTGGTCACCAGCGGCGACAGCATCATTGCCGCCAACCGCGAAGGCCTGGCCGGGCAGAACGTCGACGACGTGCCGGTGCTGCGCAGCATCCGGGAGAACGCCCACGGCGGCGAGATGACCCGCGTGCGGGCCGGTTCCGGCGACGGCGAGTGGGTCTACTGCATGCTGGAGCGCGGGCGGGACTACTACGTCTACGCCTACATGCCGCTGACCCGCGCGCTGGACACCACGCCCAAGAACCTCCTGTTCACGCTGGTGGCCTACGCCATGGTGCTGTTCATCGTCATCATGATCCGCTGGCGGCTCAAGCATGGCTACCAGGAGGAGCAGCTCCGCCAGGAGCAGAGCTACCAGCAGCAGTTGAAAGACGCCGCCCGCAAAGCCGAGAGCGCCAACCGCGCCAAGACCGAGTTTTTGCAGCGCATGAGCCACGATATCCGCACCCCCATCAACGGCATCCGGGGTATGGTGGAGATCGGCGACCGCTGCCCGGAGGATATGGCGCGGCAGGCCGATTGCCGCAAAAAGATCTGGGAGGCCTCCACCCTGCTGCTGGAACTGGTGAACGAGGTGCTGGATATGGGCAAGCTGGAGTCCGGCGAGGTGGTGCTGGAAAATGTGCCCTTTGATCTGCCCGAGCTGATACACGAGATCACGGACGTGCTGGAAAAACAGGCGGAAGAGCGCGGTATTGTGCTGCACCGGGAATACGGCAGGCTGCCGCATCCCCGGCTGGTGGGCAGCCCGCTGCACGTCAAGCGGCTGCTGATGAATGTGCTCAGCAACGCCATCAAGTATAACCGGGAGAAGGGGCGCGTGATGCTGGACTGCTTTGAACTGAGCTGTACCGGGGACAAGGCGCAGATCTGCTTTGTCTGCGCGGACACCGGCATCGGCATGAGCGAGGAGTTCCAGAAGCGGATGTTCGAGCCCTTTACGCAGGAAAACGCCGGGGCACGCTCGGTATACGGCGGCACCGGCCTTGGCATGTCCATCACCAAAAGCCTTGTGGATAAGATGGGCGGTACCATCGGGGTGGAAAGCAAGCAGGGCGTGGGCACCACCTACACCATCACCCTGCCTTTTGCCATCGATAATACTGCAACCGAAGAGCCGGAGCGGCAGCAGACAGACCTTACCGTGCTGCGTGGGCGGCGGCTGCTGCTGGCCGAGGACAACGCCCTGAACATGGAGATCATAGAGTTTTTGCTGAGCGATGTGGGCATAAAGGTGACCAAAGCCGCCGACGGACAGCAGGCGGTGGAGGCCTTTGCAGCCTCGCCGGTGGGCGGCTTTGATGCCATTCTCATGGACGTGATGATGCCGGTGCAGAACGGCCACGAGGCCACCCGCGCCATCCGCGCCATGGACCGCCCGGACGCAAAGACCATCCCCATCTTTGCCATGACGGCAAACGCCTTTGCGGAGGACCGCCTGAAAGCGCTTCAGGCCGGTATGAACGAGCATCTGTCAAAGCCCATCGACCCGGATGCCCTGTACCGCCTGCTGGTAAAATACCTGACAGAGCGCAGCTGAACTGTCTGCCGGGCTTTACAAGCGGGGCAAAACATGGTACAGTAAATATACTGTGCTTGCGCAAGCCACAAGCACGCCCGGCGGTGGGAAAGCCGCCGGCACACAACACGATACGACACGGCAAACCAGCCGCGGACGGAAAGGATGTACTACAATGGAACAGAGCG
>ERZ772885.775-NODE-775-length-21728-cov-7.496701_pt1 | contig 21728 bp, 20 predicted proteins | sample MGYA00580580_ERZ772885 | MGnify/ENA primary metagenome ERZ772885 (study PRJEB29015, sample SAMEA2737673) | human gut metagenome | biome: human gut; feature: human-associated habitat; material: faeces | place: China | collected 2012 ...
ACAAGAATTCGTTCGTCGGGCATGTGCACGACATCGATTTGGGGTACGCGCCGACCTGTGGTTTTGAATGCTACGGCCCGAAATCGCGGCTGCGAGGCATCCGGCTGTTCGAATTCCGCGAAAACAATCCGGTCAGCTACGTGACGCGCATGCTCACGTGGGGCGACTTGATCGGGCGCTACTCCAGCAACGAATTGCGCGTGTTCTTCGAAGACCATTGCGTGACCGATCTGATCGGCATCCGCAACGAATTGCGCCGCCCGCAGGTCACCGCCACACTGCTGGGCATCGGATCGGTAATGTGCGCCGCAGCCGGCCACGCCATCGCCAAACTATTCAAGCGCTAGGTGCGGCGACGCAAGGCGTGGCCGTCGCAACAGTCGGACAATCGCCAATCTGTGGAATGCGGAAAATCTGTGGAAAATCTGCGAAATATCAGCAGAACGTCAGTGGAACAAACTGACGCCGCGACGAGACACGCAAAACGCGTTGCCAAGCCAAGTATGACGGGAATTCGGCCATACCGCACCCAATCGTGGCGCGTTCTGGCTCATCCAAATACTTGGGACGCGACCATCCGCGGAACGCGATCCCAACAAATTGAAACCGTTCTTCTCCAACAACCATTCCGGATGCTGCGTGGCAATAGCAAGTCCCTCTTCCAACGTAAGCGGCAAACGCTCGTCGGAATCGATCAGCTTGTGCGCCACATCGGGTTCGCGATTGATGTAGCAGGTGCCGGTATGCGGTTCGACCACCAGGTAAAACGGACCTTCCGGAGGTTCGAAACCATCCTGTGGAAGGAAACTGGCGATATCGCGTGGCGGCATCGTGGTGAAACCAGCCATACGGTTGATCGACGTACGCGCGATCAACGATTCCGGGGAAACCAACTCGCGCGTAGGCACCAACAGAATCTGCGTACCCAAATCGGAATCCTCCAGCGCGCGGATGAGCGGGCGTGCCAAAGCACGGAACGCGGCGGCCGACATATCGGCCACATCCGGATATCCCAACGCCACGATACGGTCCAATTGCTTTTGCGCTTCTTCTGATGCCTTCGACATGGCTTCCAGTGTACGCGAGCGATACGCCCAAAGTGCGAAAAGCCTCGCAGCCCGCGCAGCCAGTTCCGCATCAACCTCAAAGACATCGGGGCCATATACCAAAAAGTGCGCGAAGTAGACTTGCGCGCTCCGGAAGCAGAATGATTTCCGTTTTTCATATTATGCACAGCAACGGCAAACATGCTCCGCAAAAACATTCGTTGCACTATTCAGCGCCGGTATTTGTTATTGCTCCACGCGCAGACGAAAGGCTATGCAGCGTTCCTGTGAGGCAGGAAGCGTCCTGCGTTCAAACCAATCTGACAAACATACTGTTGGAACCAGGGACGTCGCGGAAGCCAAAATGCTGGTAAAAGCCACGCGAGACATCATCATAAGGATCAACAACAAGTGCGCGGGACCCGATTTGGCGGCCTACTGCAAGAGCTCGCTTGATTGCATCCTGCAGCAACATCCATCCCAGCCCCTGATGCTGAAAACGTGAATCCACGCCCAGCATTCCTAACAGAATCACAGGTATTTTGGCAGGGGCATTCCGTTTAAGCCATCCACCTCTCACGGCATCACGATCAATTGAATACGCACTAATCGCATAGAAGCCCGCAACTTCCCCACTTGTTGTGAAACACACGTATGGAACCGCCGTACCCCGCTTCGCCGCATAAGGGGCATGGCGATTCGCCCAATTGTCGATCAGTTCGACACCACACGAGAAACCTTCAAGCGTCTCGCCAGGATTCAATCTTCGCGGCTCGAGAAACCTCACTTCAGTTACGCCCATTGAGGTTCCCTCCGCATAAGTTCCTTCGTCTCAGCCGGAATAGGCTCATCGAGCGCACGAAGAAACGCATCAAACGATTCATTCTCAAGTTTGAGTGAGGAAGCCTCCTCTATTTCCCGTCGTGCGGCATCTAGTAGATGCTGCGCCGTCCATTGTGTTATCGTGGACCCCTTCAGCGAGACAGCGCGCTCAATCAACGAACGCTGCTCCGCTGTTAAACGAATATCCAACCGCGATGTCCTGTTACTTGTTACTGTAGCCATACCAATAGTGTACGTCATTTTGCCGCACATAACAATCGCCAAACTCATACTCGAAACAGACCAGCATACGGATAGGGGAACCTGCTTGTTCCGCGGTTTTCGTAAGATTGAACAACGCATGTGGCCGCCCACGACGTCGTTTGGGGCCGGCTGGTCGACCTCAAGCGTGAAATCATACGAAACCGTTCCAGCATAAGCGAGAGGTTGTTATGTCCGAAAAGATTAAGGTCGGCATTCTCGGAGCTACGGGCATGGTCGGACAGCGCTTCGTCACGCTGCTCGAAAACCATCCGTGGTTCGAATTGGTCACCCTTGCCGCATCCGCGCACAGCGCCGGCAAGACCTACGAAGAGGCCATCGGCGGTCGCTGGAAGATGGAAACGCCGATGCCGGAATTCGTGAAGAACATGGTCGTCAAGAACGTGGCCGACGTGGAAGACGTGGTCAAAAACGTCGATTTCGTGTTCTCCGCAGTGAACATGCCGAAGGCTGAGATTCGCACCATCGAAGAGGAATACGCGAAGACCGAAACGCCGGTCGTGTCGAACAACAGCGCCCACCGTTGGACTCCGGACGTGCCGATGGTCGTGCCGGAGATCAACCCGGAGCATTATGAGGTGATTGAACACCAGCGCAAGCGCCTCGGCACCACGCACGGCTTCATCGCCGTCAAGCCGAACTGCTCCATCCAGGCCTACACCCCGGCGCTCGCCGCTTGGAAGGAATTCGAGCCGCGCGAGGTTATCGTGAGCACCTATCAGGCCATCTCCGGCGCGGGCAAGACGTTCAACGACTGGCCGGAAATGGTGGGCAACATCATTCCGTTCATCTCCGGCGAAGAGGAGAAGTCCGAGAAGGAACCGCTGAAGGTGTTCGGCCGTGTCGATGAGGAAAAGGGCGAGATCGTGCCGTTCGACGGCCCGCTGAAGATCACCTCGCAGTGTATTCGCGTGCCTGTGCTCAACGGCCACACCGCCACCGTGTTCATCAACTTCGGCAAGAACCCGACCAAGGAAGAGCTCGTCGATCGCCTGGTCAACTACACGAGCAAGGCTTCCGAGCTTGGATTGCCGCATGCACCGAAGCAGTTCATCCAGTACCTGACCGACGATGATCGCCCGCAGGTCAAGAAGGACGTGGATTACGAGGGTGGCATGGGTGTTTCCATCGGCCGTCTGCGTGAGGATTCCATTTTCGATTGGAAGTTCGTGGGGCTCGCTCACAACACTTTGCGCGGCGCTGCCGGCGGCGCTTTGGAAAGCGCCGAAATGCTGAAGGCACTCGGCTACATCACCAAGAAGTGATAACGATCTGCATATGTTCTGCAGTTACGCATGATCATGCATGATTGCACATGGTGATATCTGATTTCTGCAGAACATAATATTGCGGAGGATTGTTGATTATTCAGCAATCCTCCGCTTTTTCATTTGCAGATTATCTGAAAAAAAATATCTGTAAAACAGATATGGGAATAAAAAAGACTTGGCTGAGACGCCTCAAGCAATCCAGTCAAGTCTTTTTTCGATTGTTATTGCGCGGTATTGCGTCAGCGACCAGTACCGCCATACACCACGGCTTCCACCTGCTCGGCATCCAAGCCGTAGGCAGTGTGCAGCGCGCGGACGGCGTCCTGCAGCTGCTCGAGCGGGACCAGCGCGGCGATGCGGATTTCGGACGTGGAGATCATCAGCACATTCACGCCCTCGTCGCTCAGCGCGTTGAAGAACTTGGCAGCCAAGCCGGAGTGGGTCTTCATACCCACGCCCACCACGGCCACCTTGCCCACGTTGGCGTCGATGTCGAAGGACTGGTAGCCCAGCTCGTCCTGCTTCTCCTGCAACACATCCCGCACCTTGGCAGCGGCGGAACCCGGCACGGTGAAGGAAATATCGGCGGTGCCGGTGGAAGCGGAAGCCTGCACGATCATATCGACGTTCACGCCGGCCTCGGCCAGCAGCGTGAACACCTTGGCGGCCATGCCCGGCTCGTTCGGCACGCGGCGCACGGTGGCCAGCGATTCGGTGTTGTCGTGCGCGACGCCGGAAATGATCGGGACTTCCGGCCCCAGATCGGGGAACAGATCTCCCAAGGACTGGTTGTTGTTTTCGCTCATGTTCTTACCTTTGTTCGTAAAGTCTTGGTTTTCTTGCGATTGCCTGCGATGTCTCGCGATTGCCGAATGCGAATCTCAGATATCTCAGATGTTCGGCAATGTGCGCGGATCGACGTCTTCCGGCACGATCAGCGTGCCGCGACGGTGGGAGAAGGAGCTGCGCACATGCAACGGCATGTCGAATCGCTGCGCGTATTCCACGCAACGCAGGGCAAGCACCTTGGAGCCGCAGGAAGACATTTCCAGCATCGACTCGTAGTCGATGACGGGGATACGGCGTGCAGTCGGCACAATGCGCGGATCGGCGGTGAACACGCCATCGACGTCGGTGTAAATCTCGCATACGTCGGCGTCCAGCGCCACTGCCAAAGCCACTGCGGAGGTATCGGATCCACCTCGTCCGAGCGTGGTGGCGTCGCCACCCTCATTCACGCCCTGGAAGCCGGCCACGATGGCCACGGAACCCTTGTCGAGCGCACGACGCACGCGGTCAGGCTTCACGGCCTTGATATGCGCGGTACCGAACTGGGCGTCGGTCATGAAACCAGCCTGGGAGCCGGTGAAGGAGTAGGCGTGAGAGCCGGCCGCATGAATTGCCATTGCGAGCAAACTCATCGAAATACGCTCGCCTGCGGTCATCAGCATGTCCATCTCGCGCGCCGGCGGGTTGGAATCGATGCTGAGCGCCTGATCGATCAGGTCGTCGGTGGTGTCTCCCATGGCGGAGACCACGACGGCCACGTCATTGCCGGCGTTCTTCGTTTCGATGATGCGTCGGGCCACGCGCTTGATCGATTCTGGGTCGGCTACGGAAGAGCCGCCAAATTTCTGCACGATGAGAGCCACAACTTATCCAATCTTCTTCAATGTGTTGCCCGCCAACATACTAAGCAGGCTGGTCAATTATAGGAAAAATCCGATTTGTCAAGCCCCTGCACGCCCAACATGCGGAACAATATATGGGATCCTCGCAAATCCTCCGCGCGTTTTTTCGTACATACGTTCCGCACGGGTCTTCCATGATCGCCCGCGCAACGTTTGCGCAATCGTCAGCATATGCCGGCAATGTAACGGATGTGGCGAATATGATGTCAGACCGCGCGACGCCCCGCCAACGCGCGTCCGAGCGTGATTTCGTCGGCATATTCAAGGTCGCCACCGACCGGCAGGCCGCTCGCCAATCGCGTGACTTTAATGTCGGTTTGCGAAAGCAGCTGCGACAGGAAGCTGGTGGTCGCTTCGCCTTCCACATTCGGGTTGAGCGCGAGGATCACTTCGGTGACTTCGCCGTCTTTGAGCCGTTCGATAAGTTTGGCGATGTTGAGGTCGCTGGGCTGCACGTTGGCCATCGGGTTGATGACGCCGCCGAGCACGTGGTACAGGCCGCGGTATTCGCGCGTGCGCTCGATGCTCATCACGTCTTTCGGCTCTTCGACCACGCAGATCACGCTGTGGTCGCGACGCGGATCGGCGCAGACCGGGCATGGGCTGGTTTCGCACACGTTGCCGCAAATGTCACAGAATCGTATTTTCTCTTTGACTTCGACGATGGCGTCGATCAGCCCCTGTGATTCCTCGTCGGATGCGTTGAGCAGGTAGAAGGCGATGCGTTGCGCGCTTTTCGGCCCGATGCCGGGCAGGTGCGCGAACGCGTCGATCAGTCGTTGGATGGCGCCGTCATAGGCCAGTGCCATGGTTCACCTCTCCTTGGTTTCCATAAGATTCGCGATTATGCAGTGCTTACGATTGCGTTGATTCGTCGATTTTGCTCGGTTTCGCATTTTTGCTTGCGACTGCACCGCCATCAGTCGTCGAGATTCTTCTTCTGCTGCATGTTGCGCGGGTTTTTTGCATCGTCCGGCCCGAAATCCTCGACTTTTTTCACCTCGAACAGTCGGGTCAGATCGTCCACGCTTAACGCGGTTGACGCCCCGATCGACTCGTCGCTCATGGAATATTCGTCGTCTTCCGCGGCGACCTGCGGCATTGGCTGCGCCGGCGCGGAGAACTGCTGGCTCCACGGATCGGCATTCGGCTGGCCTTGCTGCGGTGCCGCGTCCTGCCGCGGTGCGCGATGCTGGTGATTGGCGTGCTTCGGAGCCACCTCAGGTTCCGTTGGAGCAGGCATGGGATCCACCGGTCCTGCCTGAATCGGCATGGGGTTACCCCAAGGATCGTCGTCCACCGGCGCTTGCTGCGGTACAGGCATCGGTGCCGCCCAAGGATCAACGTTATCGCTGACATCGGGAACAGCCACATGTTTCGCATGTTGTTCCGGCGCTTTCACATCGTTGACGCCGCTTGCGACCACCGATTGCGGTTGCATCGGCTGTGCAGATGCAACCCAAGGGTCATCATCCGGAACAGGCCGTTCCGGATGATGGACTTCCTGCGTCGGGGCCGCCCATGGATCGACTTCCTCGGCTCCACCGGCAGCAGCTCGATGGCCCTCCTCATCGCCGGAATCTCCGGCATTGCCACCGTCTTCGGCGCTCTTCGCGCTTGTGCCGGCCGGCTCCTTGCCGGAGGATTCGAGACCTGCAGCAGTACCAAGATTGGCCGTCAGCAGCGTGGCCGCTTTAAGCTGTTCCTGCACGAGTTGCGCATTGATCTTGCTCTGCTCTTCCGGGCTGAGTTTGCTCCACGGCACCGATTCGGACCCGTCCGCCAGCTTTTTGGCAGGCGCGAGCGTGACGCTCGGTCCGAACGCCTTATGCACTTCGGCGCGGACGATTTTCACCACTTCGGTATTGCCGTCCACCGATTCCTTTGCCACCGCTTTGGCAAACGCGTATTTGCTGAGCGCCTTGTCGAATTTGATCCACAGACGGTCGCCGCTCAGTAGCACGCGAGGCACTTTTTCACGGCTTACGTAACGTTGCACGTCTTCCGGAAGAACTGCGACCAGCGCATCCCACTTCTGGTCGGGGGTGCGATCGTCATGAATGGGAGCTGGTACGGAAGTTGCGGCAGGCGCAGCGGAAGCGACGGAAGTCGTCGCATTCATCGCCTGCTGCACGTCAGCAAGCACGGAAGCCACGCCGGATGCGACGGCATCGGCAGGATTCGTCGGCGCCACGGACGGCTGCACAGGCGCGGAAGGGGTATCGATCACAGGCGCAGAATCCTGCGCCCGCACATTTCCTGCGGCATGTCGTGCCGCACGGCGACGGGAGCCGGCCATGGATCCACGCGACGATTCGGCAGCCGCGGAAGTTCCGGCATCGCCGGCAAAATCAGGTACACCGGAAGATGACGCAACGACAGCCATCCCTTCCTCACGCCCGGCCAACAAGCGCGCGGCAAGCAATTCCAATCGCATGCGCGGCGAAATCGCACCGGTCATATTGGCAAGCGTCGCATTGATCGTGTCAGCCATCTGCGTCAGCGCAGACAATCCCAAAGCGGAAGCCTGACGACGCAAATCATCCATGTTCTCGGCGGCCGCATCGTCGGAAAGCACGCTTTCCGCACGCTCTCCGCCCAACGTGAGCACCAGCAAATCGCGTACGCGGGCAAGCAAATCCTCAACAAATCGACGGGGATCGAAACCACCGACCACGACCTTCTGAATCACGCCATACAGTGCTTCGCCATTTTTGTCGACAACGGCGTCGACGGCCTCGCCGATCAGAGCGTCAGGCGTGAAGCCAAGCAACGCAACCGCGGAATCGTATGCGATGCTGCCATCGACCGCACCGACCATGAGCTGGTCAAGCACGGAAAGGGTGTCTCGCACGGAACCGCCGCCGGCACGCATGGCAAGGCGCAGCACGCCCGGCTCGGCTTCGATATGCTCGTCTTCGCAGATCTGCTCGAGGTACGGGCCCATAACCTCCTGCGGCACTAGGCGGAACGGGTAATGGTGGGTGCGCGAACGGATGGTGCCGATCACCTTGTCTGGCTCGGTGGTGGCGAAGATGAACATCACATGCTCCGGCGGCTCCTCCACGATTTTCAGCAGCGCGTTGAAGCCTTGCGGCGTGACCATGTGGGCTTCGTCGAGAATGAAAATCTTGTAGCGGTCGCGGGCGGGGGCGAATCCGGCACGTTCGCGCAGTTCGCGGGCATCGTCCACACCGTTGTGCGAAGCGGCGTCGATTTCCACCACGTCGATGGAACCGGGGCCGCCTGTGGCGAGGTCCTTACAGCTTTCGCATTCGCCGCACGGGTGCGAGGTCGGGCCTTTCGCGCAGTTGACGCAACGCGCGAGAATGCGTGCGGAACTGGTTTTGCCGCAGCCGCGCGGACCGGAAAACAGGTAAGCGTGCGTAAGTTTGTTCTCATCAAGCGCTCGCATCAGCGGAATCGTGACCTGATCCTGCCCGATCACGCCGTCGAACGTGTCGGGACGATACCTTCTATAGAGTGCCAGTGCCATCGCAATTCCTTCCGCTGTGGTGTCACTAGGCTACCGATTAATTACGACACGTTTTTTCTCAAAGACCGGCCGCACAGCCTGCCCGTAACGGTGAAGCGCGTGTCCCCAAAGACAAGCGCCGCGGCAACGTTTAAGCTGGGAGTGACGACAGCGACACTACGAAATTGACATTGTGTCAATGTACGGTTTAGACTGAGGGCAGTCAAGAAATTGACAGAGTGTCAACGTGTCGCGCAGGTGAGAGACGCCACTCGAACGAAGGAGAGAAAGCCATGGACGGACAGCACAACGCTTCCGCAACAACAGTCGGAGACGCACGCCGCGCGCAAATCGTGCATGCAGCCCGCGCAATCTGCCTGGAAAAGGGCTTTTCGAAAATCACGATCAGCGATATCGCAGGTCGCGTAGGCATGACCAGATCTCTCTTCTACCACTATTTCCAAGACAAAGACCAAGTTGCGGACGCCGTGCTCGACGACGTCATCGACGAAGTCATCTCGCAATTGGAGGAGTGGAACGCCAATCGAGAAGTCGGCAACATCTCGAAAGCGCTCGATGACGTGGTGCGACTGACCCGTTCCCTCATCGCCGATGAGGGCCCGTTCAGCCAACGCATGATCGAAGACGGCAACGCGGGACTGTACATCAAATTCATCGACCGCGTGGCCGATCGCATTGCGGAATACATCTGCAATTCGACAGTGCGCGATTTCGAGAAATTGCATGGCATGCCCATCACCAACGAGCATGAGACGTTCTATACGCTCATCGTTGGCCTGATTTCGCTGATCAGACTGCATCCCGACATTGAAGACACCGTCATCAGACAGGTCGCGGCACAGACGCTGCACCTGAACGAATACATGTAAACGCAGCTCACCCCGCGCGCATACGTGTTGAGAGAAAGGAAGAGCGATGTTGTTCCAAGTCTATGGCGACACCGCCATATACCAGTGGATCGGATGGATCCTCGTATTCTGCTGCCTGATCGGCGCCAATGAGCTGGCCCGTCGCACCAAGACCGGTGGCGTGATCGCGTTCCTGATCGTGCCGGCCATTCTGACCATCTACTTCATCACCATTTACGTGGCCGCCGCGATGGGTGCCGAATGGGCGCTCAGCAATCCGACCTACGTGCATATGACCAGCTGGTTCCACTATGCCAAGCTATATGCGGCCACCGCAGGCTGCATCGGCTTCATGGCACTCAAATACAAGTGGGGCAAGATCGGCAAATCCGAATGGTTCAAGTGCTTCCCGTTCGTGATCGTGGCCATCAACATTCTTATCGCCGTGGCCTCCGACTTCGAATCGGCCATTCGCGCTTGGGGCACCACATGGGTTTCCACCGAAGGCGTGACGCTGTATGGCGGCTGGCACAATGTGTTCAACGGCGTTGCCGGCCTGATCAACATCGCCTGCATGACCGGCTGGTTCGGCATTTACGTGTCAAAGAAGAAGCAGGACATGCTGTGGCCTGACATGACTTGGGTATTCATCGTCGCATACGATATTTGGAACTTCTGCTACACCTACAACTGCCTGCCGACCCACTCCTGGTATTGCGGCCTCGCGCTGCTGCTCGCCCCGACCGTGGCGAACTTCTTCTGGAACAAGGGCGGCTGGATTCAGAACCGCGCCAACACGCTCGCCATCTGGTGCATGTTCGCGCAGGTGTTCCCCATGTTCCAGGATGAGTCCAAGTTCGCCGTGCAGTCGGTGAACAATCCGAACGTGAACCTGACCGTGTCGATCATCGCGCTCGTGGCCAACGTGCTCGCACTCGGCTACATCATGTACCGCGCGAAGAAGCAGCACGTCAACCCGTGGCTGCAGGAAGTCTTCAAGGGCACCCGCGACTACGAGCAGGCCATCGCCCGCCAGGAAGTCGCCGCCTGACCGCAATCCGTGTTCGATAGTTACGGCGTTCGCTAGTTACAGAAAATCCGGTATTCGTAAGATAAAGATCTTGCGGGTACTGGATTTTTCGTTATTATCGCGAAATTATTTGCGATTGCTTACGATTGCCGATCACGCAATCAGTTGCATACATGCCATCTTCGATATGCAATGTTGCGGTTTGACCGGCATGTGCACGCACTACCGCGAGCGCTTCGCGTAGTAGGTGTCGGTTTTGCCGGTGACAGGATCACGGTGATCACGCTTGATGGCTTCCAGCACTTTCTCTTCGGTGTTGGCAGCTTGGCTTTCCGCCACGGCCGGCGGCACCAGCACGCGAAGCGCACGGTCTTGAACTACGACCTTGACAGGCAGGCGACCAACATATTCACCGTCCGCCATCAAGACCGGCGGCTCATCACCCTCTTGCGCGCGGGTGATTTCGATATCGCGCACACGCTTCCAGCCAAACACCTTGCACCCGAGGATCTTGCCGCTATACGCGTGAGACACCGCATCCACGCATTCGGCGACATTGGGCACGTGGTCGAGCCATACCAGGTCAAGCAGCCCATCCGAGAATCGTGAATATGGCGAAATCTCAATACCTCCGCCAATATGCCGTGAATTGGCCACCGTAAGCAACGGTGAAATAATGTCTCTTTCTTCCACCGTTCCATCGGCCAACGTGGCTTTGATGTGGTATCCGTACCGCTTCATATGCGTCAATTCCACAATCGCCGCCACGAAATAGCGCACCGAACCGTTGGGCAAGCGGGAATGGTTGGCACGGTCGTTGATACTCGCATCCAAACCACACGACAGCATGCCCGCGTAGAAGCGGTTGACCGCCGGGCGCAATGGCACGTCCGAATCGCCGACCAGATCATCGCCGGTACTGGAATCGACGGCATACCCGCCCTGCAACGACGTGGCCAAACCCATATCAACGTCAATATGCGTGCCGCGCACAATCGCGCCGACGATGCCGTCGACAGCGGTTTCCACGCGATTGACCGGCAGCTCAAGACCGCGGGCGAAATCATTGCCGGAACCCGTCGCCACAATGCCCAACGGTTTACCGGAACAGCCCACGGCATTGGCTCCAAGCGCAATCATGCCGTCGCCGCCGACCGCCACCAGGTAGTCGTATTCGTTCCTGCGATTCCTGGCATTCGCCAAGGAATCGTCGAAGCTCTCGCCGGTCACGTCGATCACGTTGAAGCCATGCTTGCGCCCGGCCTCTTGCAGCAGCTCAACCACCTGCTTGCCGACCTCGGCACCCTTGCCTTTGTTTGACGTCGGATTGCCGACAACGGCAACGGTCGCATTCACACATGACGTTTCGCTCATACTTCAGTACGATAACCGCGATTCGCTCCACACGCCACATGCGAACGGCTTTCCATACAAATGGCCGCGTTTTGTGGAACGAATGTTCCTTTACGTAGAAAGATCCCTTTTTACGAAGCGCGATTTCCCGCACAATGTACCGTTCCGCACCACGCTTATTCGCAGACAATCGGCCCCGCCCGTGACTGTTTGCCGACATGCGATACGAATGGCATTTGCGTGCCGACCTGCGCTTCGACCAGCACATCCTCGCCTTCTATCGTGCAGGATCCGATCGTCGCATTATTGCCGGATATAGTGCGTTCCGCCACGGAACAAGGATCGGACGATCCCGAATACAACGCATTGGCCGCCGCTACCGACGCCAGGTCGGCCGCATTCTGCGCGCGATGCAAGCACAGCAGCAGATTGCCCGCCGACGCGGCCGCGCCCAGCATGATGGCGGCCACTGCGATCAAAGCCACACCGGATATGGTCCCCGAACCCTCATCGGACCCGCGAATCCAAGCAAACCAATGTTTCACAAGGCGTTTCACATTACCCATTCCTTTCCGACCCGCATCCATCAAATGGTTGCCAATAGTGTTTCACAACATGTTTCACACGTCGTATGTCGCAAGCTCCAAACCTCACAGACCTCCATGCACAGGCCACAACCAACAATCCCGCATCTCACTGCGCAGAGACCAGCACGCTTCGGAGCAACGCTAGAAGTAGCGGGTCGCCTTGCCGGTAACTCGAGTGGGCAGCACACCGGTCGGATCCGGCACCACAGGGCATTGCACCGTGACGGTGACGAAGTCCGCCCCACGCTCGAACCGTACCGTCGCCGAACCTCCCGCAGCCGCCATGACCGCGGTCCTCGCCTTCGATTCGCCGCCCGTATCATCAACCGCGAAAGCCCTGGCACCGGCCGCCGCCGCATCCTGGCAATTCATAGACACCACGGACGCACGCCCCAAGCACAACACCAAAATCGCCGCCGCCGCCACGCAGGGGAGCACCACCGCGAATTCCGCGGTGGCCGCTCCCTCATCGGCATCATCGGTATGGCGTTTCCACCATTGCCTCAGCATGAATCACCCGACGCTCAGCGCTTTCTTGATGATGTTGGTCAGCAGCGTTTTGATGGCATCGGATTTCATGATGCCCACCAAAACGGCTGCGAATCCGGTGGCGGCAACCAAAACCACCGCATATTCGGCAGTGGCAGCGCCTTCTTCCGGTTCGGCGGTCAGCGTGCGCATACGCGCATCCAACAGGCATATCGCCTTGTCGGCCTTTTCCCGCATGACATGCAGCCGTTGCCCTGCCCTGCCTATCAGGCCCGGCAAACCATCGACATTGATTGACGTTACGTTGTTCATGGCGTTCCTTTCGTTCGAACAACCTCGGCCAGATGGCCGAGTGCACCCAGTGTTGCGCATCATCGTGCCCGTCGGAACGTTTTTTCAGGGTTGTGGTCGGAGGACGTGGGTTATCCACAACCACGGCGTGTCATCCACATTTATCCACAAAACTCCGTGAATTATCGTCTCCCAACATTCCCCGCTTTTCCGTTGTCGTTGCGCACACGCCGTCATTGCACAAACGACATGACGGACGGAATGATTCCAACCGCAACAAATGCGGGAAGAAAACACAATCCGGTCGGCAGCAACAAACGAACCGACAATTTCGCTGCAGCCTGTTCGATCTGCGAGCGCTCATCCCAATCCAATTGTTCGACGGCTGTTTCCAAACGTTCCACTGGAGAGGCGCCACTGTGCCATGAGGAGGCGAACGCATCGCGTACTACCGCAAGATCGCCATCATCTGGCCACGCATCATCCCAGGAAACACCTTTGTTCAACTGTTCTCCGGCCGACCGTAGTCCCGCGCCGAATTCTCCTGCCGCAATATCTCCCACGGCAATCAGCGCACGTGGAATGGAGGCCCCCTGCCGTATGGCGACGCTGAGCATCTCTAATATCAACGGCAGAGGAAGTTCCCGCATTCGTTCGGCGGGCGCAAGGTCGGAGGGCGCGCGAACCGGCCTCCACTGCTTCAGCCATATCGCTTCGGCCGCGCACGCCACCGCCGTCAGCATCCATAAGCCAGTCATCACATGGCTCCTTTCATATCATCCTGCCGCATCAGCGCACGTATCCAGATAAGTCCGAACGTGTAGCAACAGAGGGCAAATCCGAGGCATGCCAAGCCTTTGACCCCTGAAACAAGGAAGGCCAATGAGTGCGCACCCATGCCTTCTCCCAAGAGCACAGTGAGCAGCGGCAACGCCATCAGGAGTTTCACCGTCGCCTTGGGCATGGCGAATGCGTTGGCACGCAGATCATCCAATAATCGTTGTCGTTTCAACGATTCAGCCACCGCCTGCAGGCATCGGCCGGTTTCGCATCCGAGTGTCAGGCTCAGCTGACAGGCCGCATATAGCTCGCCGCTCAGCCGTTCGACTTGGCCGCATTGCTCTTTGGGCGGGCATCGGCTGCGGATCACCATGGTTATGCGAAGCCTGGTAAGTTCGGGTGTGGCGAACGGCGTTCCACCCAATTCTTCGAACGCCTGCACCAATGTGGCTCCGCTGCGCACGGATGCGCGGAGGGAAGCCACGCACGCCACACATCCGATGGCGGGCAATGGTTTCGCCGGCATGTTCGCCTCTTCGATTCCGTCAGACCGCCCATCGAATCCTCCATCAGGTTTTTCATCAAGGCTTTCGCCTGCGCGCCCCACTACGTTTCCCGCCCGTTCGCCCACATCGCATACGTTTCGGCGAGGCCACAGCCATACGGCCAGTCCGCACAGTACCACGCAAATAATGCTGAGGCTTTCCATCTGCCCACCTCGATTCAACGACTCCATACGCGCACGAAATCAGGCCACTGTTGCGAAGCCCGCATTTGGTCGCCGTTCCACCCGGCCAATAGGTTTCCCCGCAGTTTTCCCTCTGCGAATTCAAGCCGTCCTATTTGCGTGATGCGCCGCCTGCCTCCCACTCGGCCCACATGCAGCACTACGTCGAACGCGTCTTGCGCGAGCGCCGCGGTGGCTTGCGGATTCAGCCCAGCGAGTAATCCCAAGGCCACCAATCGTGAGGGAACCGCCGTCACCTGATTGGCATGCAAGGTGGTCATGCCTCCGCGATGCCCGGAATTCAGCGCGCGCAGCAGATCCACGATTTCGCCGCCCCTGCATTCGCCCACCACAATGCGGTCCGGCCGCATACGCAACGTCGCGCATATCAGCTGCGACAGCCCTATGGCGCCTTTGCCTTCCATGTTGGCGTCGCGCGTCACCAGCGACACGTGGTTGGCATGGTTGAGCATGCCAAGTTCGCGCACCTCCTCCACGGTGATGACGCGCTCCCCCGGCGCGCATCGCATAAGCATTGCTTTGAGCAGCGTGGTTTTGCCCGCTCCGGTTCCGCCGGTCACGAGCACGCTGGCCCTTCGTTCCACGAATCCTTCCAGCAAAGGCATCCATCCGCTTGGAAACATGCCGTTTTCCGCCAAAGATTCCAGACTGGGCGCAACAGCGTCCGGCAATCGTATGCTGATGGCGGCGCCTTGCGGAACGAGCGGTGCGATAACCGCGTGCACGCGCACGCCTTCCACCGTGGACGCGTCGGCTATCGGGCAGGCGTCGTCGAGCCTTCTGCCAAGCTGCGAGCACAGCCTCACAGCGAAATCGCGGATGGCTTGGGGACTGCTGAATGGTACGCGCAATGTATGCGGCCGCATACCTTGGCCGCGATCCGCCCACACCGTTCCGTCGCAGGTTACCGCGATGTCGGTAACGCCCGGCTCGGATGCGATATCGCTAAGTGGCCCGAGTTCCATGACTGATGCTCTTTTCTCCCAACGCTTCCTGAATGAGATCCGCCAACGTTGCGATGGCTTTCGCGTTCGTACGATTGGGTTTGCGCAGTCCAAGCCCTTCCAAGAGTTCGCTGCAAAGCTTGGCATCCGGTTTGATGACCGCGGTGATATCGCAGTCGAGGTATTCCGCCGCTTCCTCGATTGCCGTCGTGCCATGGTCGCGTACGGTTCCGCGCGGTTGCACGCCTACGAGAAACTCCCGTTCCTGCGTTGCGGCATCGTGTTCTCCGATCGAACCGTGATGCGCCCGCAGATTCGCTTTGGCCCGCGCAAGACCAAGTACCGTCAGCTCGACCACGGTAATGCGGATGGCCTTGCGCAGTTCCGTCAAATCCTGCAGTCCGTTCCATTGCCCCATATCGACGACGACCACGCTTCGCACCTGCGATAGCGCATGAATGCACGCTTGCACTTCCCACGATTGCGGATTTTCGGTTTTCCAAGGATCGCATGCCAGCAATGGCACACCATCCCAGATTGGCAGCTCCCGCAGTAGCGCTTTGCCGTCGATATTGCCAAGCGGAGCGCTGATTTCCCCGAAGCGTGAGCCGTCCTCGTTTTCCACGCCAAGAAGCACATCCAGCCCACCTCCTTGCAGATCGGCGTCGACGAGCACACATTTGAGGCCGCGTTCGCTCAGCTCGCGGGCCAGTAAGGCGGCCAGAGTGCTCGTGCCCACTCCTGCCACCACGGAGTCGATAACCACCACATTGCCCATATCGCAGGGTTCCTCCACCGATGCGCGACCGCATTGCGCAACCATGCCATACGTTCCAGGCACAGCGCCAACCAGTTGCGTTCCACCGCGATTCGATCCCGGCGGCGTATAGAACCGTTGCGCAGAGACGGTTCTGCGTTGTGTCGGCGGTGACGCTTGCGGCGCGATCGCGCCGGCGACCGGCAACAGCCCGCCCGACGGCAGCGGCACCGGAGGAACATTCGAAAAAGACGTTGCATTACTCATACCGTCGATTGAAAAGCTTCGGCGAGCACCATTGCAAGCTGAACCGGCCCTGTGGTCGGAGGACGCGAGTTATCCACAACCCCGGCGTGTTATGCACCGTTATCCACACAACGACGATAATCGGCGTCCGTCGTTTTCCCGAAAAACTCCCTGAGAACAGGCAAACAAAAAGGAAGACCCGCCGGAGCGGGCCTTCCTTGCAAGAACCTTAAGGGCAGAATCTCTGCACAACAACATCGTCGTAACGGTAAGTCTATCCAATGCCCGTTCAACGTAACGACCTATCTTGGCCATACACTCTTTGTGGGCTCTGCTCTTTAAGTTGTTCTTGTACTTCGTAATTATGCTCAGCAATCCGGCAATCGCAAACCGAAACCGGCTGATGTTCCGTATTTGTCGCAACTGTTGCTTTACGATCGCAAGAATCATAAAAATGCTCCATCGTGTGCGAAACGCAAGGCGTGTTTGTTCGTTTGCGTGCGTTTGCGACAAAAACACGGCGTGTCGACACCATAATTTGCACAATGAGCGAACGAATGTTAACTCCAGCTAAATTTTGCCGGCTTTTTACAGCATTTCCAGCTGCTTAAGGATAAAGTAGGAAAGTATGGCACAGATTTTTGACGCACCCTCGAAGGCGATCTTGCGCAGCCAGATAGCTGAGCATATCGCCGAGACCGATAAAAACGACAAGCGTGAGCTTCAGGCCGGCGAAGAGCCGTTGCCGAACGACCGCTTCTTCGACCGCGAGTTGAGCTGGCTGAAGTTCAACAAACGAGTCCTCGAACTTGCCCAAGACGAAGATCTGCCGATCATCGAACGCGCAAGCTTCGCCGCGATCTTCGCGAACAACCTCGACGAGTTCTTCATGGTTCGCGTCGCAGGTCTGAAGCGCCGCATCGACACCGGCATCGCCGTGACGGCCGCTTCCGGACTGAGCCCGAGGCAGCAGCTGCGCGCCATCAGCGAGCAGGCCCACCGCCTGCAGGACGAGCACGCGCACTACATCATCGATCACATCCTCCCCGACCTGGCGAAGGAACAGATCGTGCTGCTGAGCTGGGACAAGCTCACCGCCGCCGAACAGGAGCGCCTGTCTCGCTACTACCGTCAGCAGGTGTTCCCTGTTCTGACGCCGCTCGCCGTGGATCCGGCCCACCCATTCCCGTACATTTCCGGCGGTTCCATCAACCTCGCCGTGCTGGTGGAGAACCCGGCTTCCGGCAAGTCCCACTTCGCTCGCGTGAAGATTCCTGGAAACCTGAACCGTCTCGTGCCCGTCGACGACATGACCGACGACGATGCCACCAACGTGCGCTACGGCTTCATCACCATGGAGAACCTGATCATCGCACACCTGGAATCCCTGTTCCCGGGCATGATCATCAAGGAAGCGCGATCCTTCCGCGTTACCCGTAACGAGGATATCGACGTGGAAGAGGATGATGCAGAGAACCTGCTCAACGCCATGGAGAAGGAGCTGCTGCGCCGTCGTTTCGGACCGCCGATCCGTCTTGAGATTTCCGACGAGACCAGCCCGTTCCTTTCCCAGCTGCTCGCCGATCAGCTGCGCGTCAGTGCCGATGAGGTGTACCGCCTGCCGGCACCGCTCGATGCGACCGTGCTCTTCGAACTTGGCGGCATCGACCGTCCGGACTTGAAGTACCGTTCGTTCGTGCCGACCACCAATCGCCAGATTGCCGAGGTGGAGTCGTCCCGCGCGCAAGACATTTTTGCAGCGATTCGCGAACGCGATATCCTCCTGCATCACCCGTACGATTCGTTCTCTACCTCCGTTCAGGCGTTCCTAGCGCAGGCTGCGGCGGATCCGAAGGTGCTCGCCATCAAGCAGACGTTGTACCGTACGTCCAGCAACTCCCCGATCATCGACGCGCTCATCGACGCGGCGCATGCGGGCAAGCAGGTGCTGGCACTGGTCGAAATCAAGGCACGCTTCGACGAAGACGCCAACATCGCATGGGCACGCAAGCTGGAACGCGCCGGCGTGCACGTGGTGTACGGCATCGTGGGCCTGAAGACTCACTGCAAGCTGAGCCTTGTGGTGCGTCAGGAAGCCGACGGCCTGCGCCGCTACTGCCATGTGGGCACCGGTAACTACAATCCGAAGACCGCCCGCATCTACACCGATCTCGGCCTGCTGACCTGCGATCCGGTGGTCGGCCAGGATATGACCCGCCTGTTCAACCAGCTGTCCGGTTATGCGCCGAAGTCGAGCTTCCACCGTCTGCTGGTAGCGCCGCGTACCGTACGTTCCGGTCTGATTCAGCGCATCCGCCGCGAAGAGGATGCGGCACGCGCAGGCAAGGAAGCATGGATTAAGATCAAGGTCAACTCCATCGTGGACGAGAAGACCATCGACGCGCTGTACCGTGCAAGCCAGGCCGGCGTGAAGATCGACATCGTGGAACGCGGCATCTGCGCGCTCAAGCCGGGTGTTCCAGGACTTTCCGAGAACATTCGCGTGCGTTCCATTCTGGGTCGTTTCCTCGAGCACAGCCGTATCTACGCATTCGCGAACTCCGATGGCCCGCAGATCGGTGAAGGTCCGGCCGCAGGTCCGGAAGTGTGGATCGGTTCCGCCGATCTGATGCACCGCAATCTCGACCGTCGAGTCGAAGCGCTGGTACGCATCACCGCTCCGGAGCAGATCGACGAGCTGATCAAGTACGTGGATCTGCAAATGGCCGATTCCACCACCTCGTGGCATATGGCAGCCGACGGAACCTACGTGCGTCATGCGAAGGATGAGGAGGGTCGCCCGCTGGTCGATTCCCAGGAATATCTCATCAAGAAGCATACGCGCCGACCGGCAAGGCACTAAACCGTAGGAAATGGCCGATTCTGCTGTTGCAGAATCGGCCATTTCCTATGTTGCGGCATACGCGATCACCATCGTGGGAAAACGCAGGAAAACTCGGATGGCACGATTGCCGTCGCGCAATCATGGGGAAACCCGTGCCCAACCACTTACAATGAAAGATATGAGCGAGAGCATGAGACGTGTCGTAGAAGCCGCCGGGGGTATTGTATGGCGGTGGAAAACCGGTAGCGAAATCGCGGAAAATCCAGCAATCGCAGCGCAGAAAACTCCAAAGGAACAACTCAACAGCATTGAAGTGTGCATCGTGCATCGACCAAAGTACGATGACTGGAGCTGGCCGAAAGGCAAACTCGAGCAGGGCGAATCGCATCGTCATGCCGCAGTGCGAGAAATCGGCGAGGAGACAGGCGTTTCCATCGCACTCGGCCCGTATCTGTGCGAAGTCGAATATCCACTGTCCGAAGAAGGCAAGAAAACCCGGCATTCACACGATCGCGCCGTCGACACCAAGCACACGTTGTATTGGATGGCGCAACCGATTTCCGGAGATGATGCGGAACATCTGCTTGACGCATTCGGCCCCGTGCATCGCGCGGATGTAGGCGAAATCAACGATATCGTGTGGGTTTCCATACGTGAAGCACGTAAAATCCTCACGCATTCCACCGATAAAGACACCCTCGCCATTTTTGTGGACCGCGTACAGGAGGGTGCCGCGACCGCGCAGAATCTGATGATCGTGCGTCACGCCAAAGCCGAATCGCGCAAATCCTGGAAAGGCACCGACGCGAACCGGCCGATCACTCCGAAAGGCGCGGCCGCGGCATTCGCACTCAACCGCGAACTCGCCTGCTACAACCCAACCCGCCTCGCAACCTCACCATGGCTGCGCTGCCAGGAAACACTGCAGGTGCTTAGCTGGCAGACCGAACGCCCGATGGAACACATCGACGCGCTCACGGAAGACGCCTTCGCCGAGCACCCGACCATCGCATGGCTGGCGTTCCTCAAGCAGATCCAGCTCACGCTCGAGACCCGCGAAACCACGGCGATCTGCATGCACCGACCGGTTATCGGAGGCATGTTCGATCACTTGCGCGGACTATGCGCCCGCAAAGCGCTCTCCAAGCAGCTCATCGCCAAAACGCCGTTCATGCCTACCGGCACCGCCGTAGCGCTGTTTATAATCGATACGCCGCAAGGTCCCAGCATTATCGATATTCAAAAGGTTTCGCCCATTGTCTACTAGCATGCATTACGGTTCCGGATCGGTTGTACCAAGCCGTTCCGCCGGTTTCACCAACACCGGATCGCCGCGTCCGGCCCGCCCGGGGCAACTCGACCAGATGATGGCCGACAATATCGCGGGAGGTGCCGATCCGGCGCAAATCAACGAGATGAGCCACGCTTCGGCGGCCGCACTGTTGGACCGCGTGCATCATACGCAGGATGCCGAACTGGTGGAGCGCGTGCTCACGCTGGTGGACCGCGAGGGCGTTGACGTGATCGCCGAACTGTGGAGCAGCGCCGAGCCGGATTCGCTGCCGGGCATTCTGTGGCGGCTGTATCTGCTGCGCACGTGGATGCGGAAGAATCGCGAGTCGATCGCGCGGTTGTGGCGCGCTGGAGAGCCGGTTGCCACTACCGCCTCGGCGATTGCCGGCGTCGATCAGGCGCCCACGGAAGATGACATTGCGCATATTGCCGATTCGATTCTCGCAGGCGCGTTCACCGGCGATTTTGCGGTTGCGCTGGAACGTGCGGCCGCGTTCACCGACGTGGTTGCGTTGGGATTGCGCATCGAGGCACGCAATATGATCGCACGATTGAAAGCTGCGGAAGGTTCCGATAGCAGCGATTCCGGCATTTCCGCCATGGAAAAGCAGGTACGTACGAAATCGTCCCGTTTGATGCACACGGCCGGCAATCTGTTCGTCACGGCCAAGGATTTTCGCCATGGGGCGAATCTGTGGCGTCGCGGAAAACTGGAGTAACGCGTTCCGTGCCTGTCCCCTGCACCTGCCTCTGCACCCACCTCTGTACCGCTACCGGAAGTGTTTTACGGCGCTCGCACCATCAATTCGCGACACGACGTAACGTACGGTCTGCAGCATCTGTAGAATAGGAACTCGCGCCGGGCCATGCATAGCCCCGGGCTCCATTTTTTGCCGCTGCGAGCGGCCT
>ERZ772885.778-NODE-778-length-21685-cov-3.358484_pt1 | contig 21685 bp, 15 predicted proteins | sample MGYA00580580_ERZ772885 | MGnify/ENA primary metagenome ERZ772885 (study PRJEB29015, sample SAMEA2737673) | human gut metagenome | biome: human gut; feature: human-associated habitat; material: faeces | place: China | collected 2012 ...
TCTCGCACAGGAACTCGAAATCACGGCCGACCGCCGCGTCGAGCGCGCGAGACACCACGCCGGGGCCAGACACGCCGACGTTGATGACCGCGTCGCCTTCGGTCACGCCGTGGAAACCGCCCGCCATGAACGGGTTGTCGTCGGGCACGTTGCAGAAGGCGACGAACTTGACGCATCCGTAAGAGTCGTTGTCGGCGGTGCGCGCGGCGATGTCCTTGATGATGTGGCCGAGCAGTTCGACGGCGTTCATGTCGATGCCGGTCTTGGTGGAGCCGACGTTGACGGACGAGCAGACGATGTCGGTCTCGCTCAGCGCCTTGGGCAGCGAGCGGATCAGCAGCTCCTCGGCGGGGGTCATGGACTTCGACACCAGTGCGGAATAGCCGCCGATCAGGTCGACGCCGACTTTCTTGGCGGCACGATCGAGCGCGTGCGCGATCTTGACGAAATCGTCCTCGCTCTTGCATGAGCTCGCGCCGACCAGCGAGATCGGGGTGACGGTGATGCGCTTGTTGACGATCGGAATGCCGTAGTCCCGCTCGATCGCCTCGCCGGTGGCGACCAGGTCCTTGGCGTAGGTAGTGATCTTGTCGTAGATGTTGTCGCACACCTTGTCGACGCTGTCCGCCGCGCAGTCAAGCAGCGAGATGCCCATCGTGATGGTGCGCACGTCAAGCTTCTCCTGCTCGATCATCTGGTTGGTCTCACGGACCTCCATGATATTCAGCATGATTCGTTCCTTTCGAGACTCAGACGCGGTGCATCTTCGTGAAGATCTCCTCGCGCTGGCAGCGGATGCGCACGCCGATCTGCTCGCCGAGCTTGTCCAGGTCCTCGACGATCACGCCGAACTCGTTGTCCGCGCCGGAGTAGTCGACGATCATCATCATGTTGAAGAAGCCGTCGATGATGGTCTGTGAGATATCCAGCACGTTGACCTTGTGATCGGACAGGTACGTGCACACGCGCGCGATGATGCCGACCGTGTCCTGGCCGACGACGGTGATGATTGCCTTGTTCATGGGACTCCCCCGCTCGAAACCGATTACTGCAAGTAGTGTCAAGTATATGGAGCGGGCGTGAAATACTGCCGAACCGTCCATTTGGGCGTGTCCGCAGGCCATCGGCCGAATCCGCCGTCGGCATTGTTCACGCGGGGATCATCCAGGCGCAAACGGACAATCGTCCACAATGTGAGCAGTATTACCATCGCTTTCATAAGTCGACTACACCTTTACATCAAGCACAGCGGTGTGTGAGCGCATCGCTGGGGCCACAAGCTCGGGCGACGACGCCCACGCACCCCGCTACCCGCGAGCATATCGACCACGCACCGCACAATCGGCCGCCGCGTCGGCTCGTATCAGAGATTGAATGAATTAGAGGGGTTAGACTTTCATGTCTGCTACTGCTACCGCGGCCGTGTCCAAGGCCGGCGCGGTGAAGAAGGACTCGGTTCCCGAGATCATCGCCGCTTCCATGGTCGGCACCGCCATCGAGTTCTACGACAACTACTGCTATTCCATCGCAGCCGCCAGCTATTTCGGCACTATTTTCTTCCCGGCCGCATCGAAGGCCAATCCGGCGCTGGGCACGATGTACGCGTTCCTGACGTTCGCCGTCTCGTTCCTCGCCCGCCCGTTCGGCTCCATGCTGTTCGGCCACTTCGGCGACAAGATCGGCCGCAAGATGTCCAAGCAGCTGGGCAACTCGCCCGACCCGCTCGACCTGATCGCCAAATACGGCGCCGACGGCATGCGCATGGCAATGCTCATCTCCTCGTCGGCAGGCAACGACGTAATGTTCGACGAGGCGCTCTGCGAGCAGGGACGCAACTTCGGCAACAAGATATGGAACGCCTACCGCCTGGTGAACGGCTGGTCGGCGGACGGCAATGCCGCACAGGACGAGAACAACCGCCTGGCTGTCGAATGGTTCCGCCAGACGCTCGGCGTCGCTTTGCGCCAGATCGCCGACGATTTCGGCTCCTACCGCATTTCAGAGGCGTTCAAGACAGCCTACAAGCTCTTCTGGGACGACTTCAGCGGCCTGTACCTGGAGATGGTGAAACCCGTCTACGGGCAGCCGATCGACGCGCCGACGTTCGAAGCCACGCGCACGTTCTTCGACTCCCTGATGCGCGTGCTGCACCCCTTCATGCCCTTCGTGACGGAGGAGATCTGGCAAGACCTCGCCCCGCGCAAAGAAGGCGAGTCGATCACCGTCGCCCCGATGCCCCAGCCGGCCGAAATAGACGGGCAGTTGCTGGCGCGGTTCGAGCTGGCCAGGGAGGTGATCTCCTCGGTGCGCAACGTCCGCAACCAGAAGAACCTGCCGCAGAAGGAGGCACTGACGCTCAAGGTGATCGCCGACGAGAACTACCCGGCCGAGTATGCCCCCGTGATGCAGAAAATGGCCAACCTGACGGGCATCGAGACGGTGACGGAGAAAGACCCGGCGGCCGCAGCGTTCATCGTCAAGACGACGCAGTACTTCGTGCCGATGGCGGGCAAAATCGACGCCGAAGCGGAACGACGCAAACTGACGGACGAACTGTCCTACCAGGAAGGGTTCCTCGCGAGCGTAATGAAAAAGCTCTCGAACGAGCGTTTCATGCAGTCGGCCCCCGAGAAGGTGGTGGCCAACGAACGCGCCAAGCAGGCCGACGCCGAGGCCAAGATCGCGGCCATCAAGGCGCAACTGGAAGCCCTTTCGTAAAAAGGACGGACATGCCTTGTCCCGAATTCCTGCGGGGTTCGGGACAGGTACTTTCCACCGCGGCCATGCCGCAGACGAACCATACCCGCACCGCAGGGCCGGGTTTAACGACAACACGATTTGCCGACAATCACCATATATACCGACGGCTCGGCGCTCGGGAACCCCGGGCCGGGAGGCTACGGCGTGGTACTCCTTTCGGGACAGCACCGCAAGGAGCTGTCGCAGGGATTCCGCCTGACGACCAACAACCGCATGGAGCTCATGGCCGTCTGCGTGGCGCTCGAGGCGCTCAAGTTCGACGGGTCGGACGTCACCGTGTATTCCGATTCGAAATACGTCGTGGACGCCGTGACGAAAGGCTGGCTCTTCAGCTGGGTGAAAAAGCGGTTCGCCGGTAAGAAAAACCCCGACCTGTGGATGCGCTTCCTGCGCGTGTACCGGCATCACAACGTCCGCTTCGTCTGGGTCAAGGGGCATGCCGACACCGTGGAGAACAATCGCTGCGACCAACTGGCGGTCGCTGCCGCCAACGACAAGGCGCATTTACTGGAAGATACGGGTTACGAACCCTGAAAAGGGGCGGACAGCATGTCTGCCCCTTCGTTTTTTTCGGTTCTAAACTCCCCGGAACTTCGCACTTTTAAGCCGGGAATTCCGAATTTCACATTATTATTCCTATCTTTGTCACGATTATCACATAAACTGCAAATAATCCGCCCGTAATGTTTAAAATATACATGAGGCTTCTGGGTTTCGCCCGACCCATCCGCAAATACGCCATCCCCTATTTCTTCTACTCGCTCTTCTACGCACTGTTCAATTCGCTCACGTTCCTGCTGATCATGCCGATCCTCAAGACGATGTTCGATGCGGATTACACGTTCGTATACGTGGAGAAACTCCCCCCGCTGGCGTTCAACCAGGAATACCTGACGGCGCTGTTCAACTTCACCTATTCGCACCTGTTCAACGAATACAACCCCGAAAACGTCCTGCTGCTGCTGGCCATCGTCACCATTTTCGTGAGCCTGCTGAGCAACCTGTTCCGCTACATGGGCGCATGGACGGTCGAGAACATGCGCACCCGCACCCTGCAGCGCATGCGCAACGAGATGTTCTCCAAAGTCGTGGACATGAACGTGGGCTATTTCAGCGACCAGCGCAAGGGCGACATCATCTCGAAAATCACCTCGGACGTCGGCGTGGTGCAGTTCTGCATCACCAACACCTTGCAGGTGGCTTTCCGCGAACCGTTCCTCATCATCGGCTATACGGTCATGATGGTCGCCATCTCGTGGGAGCTGGCGCTCTTCTCGGTGCTTTTCCTGCCCGTCGTGGCACTGATCATCGGCAGCATCGTCAAGCGCCTGCGCCATCCCGCACGCACAAGCCAGCAGCGCATGGGCGAACTGGTCTCGACGCTCGACGAATCGCTCTCGGGCATCAAGGTCATCAAGAGCTACAATGCCACGGGCTACGTCAAGCAGAAGTTCTACGACCTGAGCGAAGACCTGGCGCGGCTGACCCTTTCGATGGCCCGCCGCCAGCAGCTGGCTTCGCCGATGAGCGAATTCCTGGGCATCTCGGCCGTAGGCGTCATCCTGGTATTCGGAGGTTCGCTCGTATTCAAGGACGCGCTCAGCCCCGAAGGCTTCATCGCCTTCATCGCCATGTTCTCGCAGATAACGCGCCCGGTGCGCACGTTCATCGACCAGTTCTCCAACATCAACCAGGGTATCGCCGCCGGCGAACGCATCTTCTCGATCATCGACGCCCAAAGCGAAATCCAGGACAAGCCCGGGGCGATCGAACTCGACGGGCTGAAAGACAAGATCGAATTCCGGGACATCCACTTCTCGTACGACGGCAGCCGCGAGGTGATCGAAGGCATCTCGTTCGAGATCAAGCGCGGCGAGACCGTGGCCCTGGTAGGCCCTTCGGGCGGAGGCAAGTCGACCCTCAGCGAACTCATACCGCGTTTCTACGACGTGAAGGCGGGCGACATCCTGATCGACGGGGTCTCGGTGCGCGACTACACGCAGGACAGCCTGCGCGCCCACATGAGCGTCGTGGCACAGGACACCGTGCTTTTCAACGACACCATCGAAGGCAACATCGCCATGGGCAAGGCCGGGGCCACGCACGACGAGATCGTCGAGGCGGCCCGGATCGCCAATGCCGACTGCTTCATACAGGAAGCACCCGAAGGCTACCAGACCAACATCGGCGACCGGGGCGTCAAACTCTCGGGAGGCCAGCGCCAGCGGCTTTCGATCGCACGCGCCGTGCTGAAAAACCCCGAGATACTGATCCTCGACGAGGCCACCTCGGCACTCGACACGGAGAGCGAAAAACTCGTGCAGGATGCCCTCAACAAGCTGCTCGTCGGCCGCACATCGGTGGTTATCGCCCACCGCCTGTCGACGATTCACAACGCCGACAAGATCATCGTCGTCGACCACGGCCGCGTGGCCGAGCAGGGCAACCACACCGAACTGCTCGCCAAGGGCGGCATCTACGCCAAGCTGATCGAATTGCAGTCGTTCGACTAAAAATGCCGGCATGTACCGATGAGAGGCGAGAAGGAGAAGATGCTGGCGGGCGAATGGTTCGACCCGCATGACGCGGAGCTGACGGCCGACCGCGACCGTGCCACGCGCCTGATGCATCGCCTCAACGTCGAATGCTGCGGCCACGGCGACGACTACCGCACCACGCTCGGGGAATTGTGCCCCAACGTCCGCGGGTTCATCCGCGAACCTTTCCACTGCGACTACGGCTACAACATCCACATGGGCGAAGGTTCCTTCGTCAATTTCGACTGCGTTTTCCTCGACCTGGCACCGATACGCATCGGCTGCGGGACGCTCATAGGCCCCAAAGTGCAGCTGCTCACGGCGCACCATCCGTTCGACACCGCGACACGCGGGACGGCCCTCGAAGCAGGCAAGCCCATCGTCATCGGCGACCACTGCTGGCTGGGCGGCGGGGTGATCGTATGCCCGGGCGTCACGATCGGCGACAGGGCGGTCGTCGGGGCCGGGTCGGTCGTCACACGAGATATCCCCGCGGATTCGGTCGCAGCAGGCAACCCTGCACGTATCATCCGCCCGCTCTAAATATCCCCAGACATCCCATTGCACCATGTTCACACCCGACACCCCTAATTTCCAATCCCTGATGCTCATGCTGGACGCCGCCCACATGGGTTGGTGGAAAGCGGATTTCCAGGCCGGCGAACTGCATGTCTCCGAATATATCGCCAAGCTGCTGGGGCTCGACGGCGACAAAGTCCGGATCGGGCAACTGACACACCTGGTTCGCGAAGACTACCGGATGCCGATCCACAACGAATTCATGGCGCTCAAGGTCGACAGCAAATTCGACAGGACGTTCCCGATCGAACTTCCCGAGGGCGAAGTCTGGCTCCACGCCCAGCTCGTCGGACGGCAGACCGACCCCGCAACGGGTACGCACCTTTTCGGCTACATGCAGCGCGTCCCCGTGCACGACCGGCGCGAAGCAGAAATCCTGACGCTCGAAAACAACTACCACACGGTCGTAAAGGAAAACAAGCATATGGACGTGCTGCTCGACCACCTGCCGATCGGATATTTCCGCATCCGGCTGCTTTACGACAGCGACGGACGCGCCATCGACTACCTTTTTCTCTCGGTCAACCGCGCGGCGCAGCAAATCGTGGGGATAGAACCGGACGCATATATAGGCAAGACGGCACGCGAGACCGGGCACCCCGTCGATGCCCATATCGACAAACTCGCGCACATCCGCCTCGGCAATTACAAGACCGACGAATGGTTCGCGAAAAAAACCAGGCGCCATTGCCGCAGTTTCCTGTACAATACGCCCAACGACGGAAGCGAGATTGTGATCCTGATCCTCGACATCACCGACGCCATAACGGCACACAAGGCACTGGACGAGCAGGAAAAACTGCTGCGCAACATCATCCAGAACGCCCCCGTCGGCATCGAGATCTACAACGACCGGGGACGGCTCATCGACATCAACACCTGCGACCTGGAGATGTTCGGGGTGAAAGATCCGGGCAAAATACGCGGGCTCAACCTGTTCGACAACCCTAATTTCCCGGAGGAGACGAAAATCCGCATCTAGCACGGCGAAAGTGCGGATTTCACCGCCCGTTACGAATTCGGAAAACTCGGCGGCTACTACGAAAGCACGCGCCCGGGGCATTTCGACTGGACGGGGCGCATACGCTGCCTGTACGACGACCGGGGCGAACTCACCCACTACCTGCTCATCAATATCGACAACACCGAGTTGCGGCAGATCCAGAACCGGGTTTCGGAGTTCGAAGCCCTGTTCCGCATCATCTCCGAATATGCCCAGGTAGGATATGCCAACTACAACCTCTACAACAAAGAGGGCTATGCGCAAAACGTATGGCTGCGCAACTACGGGGAGGACGACTCGGCGCAGATCGTCGACGTGATCGGCAAATACCGCCACATCCACCCCGAAGACCGCAAGCCCCTGCTCGACCTGCTGACCCGCTTCTCCGCGGGTGAAGTGCAGTCGGCAACGGCCATCTGCCGCGTGCAGCACGACGACGGACGGAAAACATGGATCAAAACCCACCTCATCTGCCGGGACTACCGCCCCGGCGAACAGGTCATCGACATGCTGGGGATCAATTACGACATCACGGCACTCAAGCAGACCGAACAGGAGCTGATCGCCGCCAAGGAGCGCGCCGAAGAGTCCAACAAGCTCAAATCGGCCTTCCTGGCCAACATGAGCCACGAAATTCGCACGCCGCTCAACGCGATCGTAGGCTTTTCGGAACTGATGGCTACGGAGGCCGATCCCGACCAGCGCAAAGAATTCGCCGACCTGATCCTGGTAAATAACACCCTGTTGTTGCAAATCATCTCCGACGTACTCGACCTGGCCCGGATCGAATCGGGACGCATAGAGATCGTCCGTACGAAATTCGACGCCCGCGATTTATGCCGCGAGGTGGCCGAGACATTCCGCCTGCAAGTCGCCGAAGGGGTCGTCCTGCGGCTGGAAGACAGCCTGCCCCGGCTCCAGCTCGAGGATTACAAGCAGGGACTGCACCAGATACTCGGCAATTTCGTACGCAATGCCGTGAAATTCACGATAAAAGGTTCGATAACGATCGGGTTCTCGCAACGCCCCGGATGGGTACGGTTCTACGTCCGCGATACGGGCATCGGCATCCCCGAGGAGGAACGCGCCAAGATTTTCGACCGGTTCTACAAGGTCGACACCTTCACGCAGGGCACCGGGCTCGGGCTGCCGATCTGCAAGAACATCGCCGAACAGCTCGGCGGCCGTATCGCGTCGATTCCGCCGTCGGCGCGGGGTCGTGCTTCTGGGTCGAAATCCCGGCCGGGAAATAGCCCGCTCCGGGCAGATGCCGCCACGGACGGAATAGGTGCAATTTTGCACGCTTTTCAAATCTTTTTTATATCTTTGCAAGTTGTCGGAAAAAGAGGAATCTTTCCGGCACTTCCGGCCATGCCGGCGTACGACCCCGAACGAAATAAAAAACACATATACCATGAAATTCAATGAGTATAAAGGCCTCGACCTGGCCCAGATAGCCGCCGACGTGCTCGGCGAATGGGACGCCCACGACACATTCCACAAGAGCATCACCACGCGCGAGGGGCACCCCGCGTTCGTATTCTACGAAGGCCCCCCGTCGGCCAACGGGATGCCGGGCATCCACCATGTCATGGCCCGCACGATCAAGGACGTCTTTTGCCGCTACAAGACACAGCAAGGGTATCTCGTGCACCGCAAGGCGGGCTGGGACACGCACGGGCTTCCCGTGGAGCTGGGCGTCGAAAAGAAGCTCGGCATCACCAAGGAAGACATCGGCAGGAAGATTTCGATCGAGGAGTACAACCGCACCTGCCGCGAGGCCGTCATGGAATTCACGGGGGCGTGGGAAGACCTGACCCGCAAGATGGGGTACTGGGTCAACATGGACGATCCGTACATCACCTACGACAACAAATACATCGAGACCCTGTGGTGGCTGCTCAAACAGCTTTTCGACAAGGGGCTGCTCTATAAGGGCTATACGATCCAGCCCTACTCGCCGGCTGCGGGCACGGGGCTTTCGACGCACGAGCTGAACCAGCCGGGCTGCTACCGCGACGTGAAGGACACAACGTGCACGGCGCAGTTCAGGATCATCCGCGACGCGAAAAGCGAAAAGCTCTTCGGCGACGCCGAAGGGCCGCTCTATTTTCTGGCGTGGACGACCACGCCGTGGACTTTGCCTTCGAACACCGCGCTGGCCGTAGGCCCCGCGATCGAATACGTGAAGGTCAAATGCCGCAACCCCTATACCGACGAACCCCAGACGGTCATCCTCGCCAAAGACCTCGTCGCATCGTACTTCACCAAGAAGATGGAGGGAACCTACCAAATCACGGGCGAAAGCTGGATGGGGCCCGAACTGGAGGGGATCCGTTACGAGCAGCTGATCCCCTGGGTAAAGCCGACGGGCGACGCATTCCGTGTGATCGTAGGCGACTATGTGACTACGTCGGACGGTACGGGCATCGTGCACATTGCACCGACGTTCGGCGCCGACGACGACCGTGTGGCCAAGGCCGCAGGCATCGCCCCGCTGTTCATGGTCGACAAAGCCGGCAAAAACCAGCCGATGGTCGACAAGCAGGGCAAGTTCTTCGTACTCGAAGACCTCGACCCGGAATTCGTAAAAAACAACATCGACGTCGAAAAATACAAGGAGTATGCAGGCCGCTACGTCAAGAACGCCTACGACCCGGAGATCGCCTGCGATGCCGAGACAACGCTCGACATCGACCTGGCCGTGATGCTCAAAGCCGAGAACAAAGCGTTCAAGATCGAAAAGCATACCCACTCCTACCCCCACTGCTGGCGTACGGACAAGCCGGTGCTCTACTACCCGCTCGATTCGTGGTTCATCCGCACCACGGCGCTGCGCGAGCGGATGATCGAGCTGAACAAGACGATCCGCTGGAAACCCGAATCGACCGGGTCGGGACGCTTCGGCAAATGGCTCGAAGGGCTGGTGGACTGGAATCTTTCGCGTTCGCGTTTCTGGGGTACTCCGCTGCCGGTATGGGCTACGGAGGATTATTCGGAACTGAAGTGCATCGGTTCGATCAGGGAGCTGATGGATGAGATCGAAAAGTCGATCGCCGCGGGCTTCATGAAGGGGAACCCCTACAAGAATTTCAAGGTCGGCGACATGTCCAAGGAGAACTACTCGACCCGCAATATCGACCTGCACCGCCCCTATGTGGACAATATCGTACTCGTGTCGTCGAAAGGCGAGCCGATGAAGCGCGAAAGCGACCTGATCGACGTGTGGTTCGACTCGGGTGCCATGCCGTACGCACAGCTGCACTATCCGTTCGAGAACGGCGGCGACTATTTCAAGTCGGTCTACCCGGCCGATTTCATCGCCGAGGGCGTCGACCAGACGCGCGGCTGGTTCTTCACGCTGCATGCCATCGCCTCGATGCTCTTCGACTCGGTAGCCTTCAGGAACATCATTTCGAACGGGCTGGTGCTGGACAAAAACGGCAACAAGATGTCGAAGCGCCTGGGCAACGGCGTCGACCCGTTCGAGGTTCTCGCAACCTACGGGGCCGACGCTACGCGCTGGTACATGATCTCCAACTCGCAGCCGTGGGACAACCTCAAATTCGACCGGGACGGCGTGGACGAAGTACGCCGCAAGTTCTTCGGGACGCTCTATAACACCTACTCGTTCTTCGCACTCTACGCCAATGTGGACGGATTTACGGGCAAGGAGCCGGAAGTTCCCGTCGAAAAACGCCCGGAGATCGACCGCTGGATCATTTCGTTGCTCAATACGCTCGTCAAGGAAGTAACCCGCTCGCTCGAGGATTACGACCCGACCCCGGCGGCACGCGCCATCCAGGAGTTCGTGGGCGAAAACCTCTCGAACTGGTACGTGCGCCTGAACCGCAAGCGTTTCTGGGGCGGCGGTATGAACGACGACAAACTGGCGGCCTACCAGACGCTCTACACCTGCCTGGAGACCGTTTCGATGCTCGCGGCACCATTCGCACCCTTCATCTCCGACCGCATCTTCCGCGACCTGAATGCCGTCAGCGGCCGCCACGCGGACGAGTCGGTACACCTCTCGACTTTTCCGAAGGCCGACGAAAAGCTGATCGACACCGACCTGGAAGAGATGATGTCCCTGGCACAGCGCGTATCGTCGATGGTGCTCGCCCTGCGCCGCAAGGTGTCGATCAAGGTGCGCCAGCCGCTCACCAAAATCCTCATCCCGGTGCTCGACCCGGCCATGGCACAGCATATCTCGGCCGTAAAGAACCTCATCATGAACGAGGTGAACGTCAAAGAGGTCGAACTGATCGAAGACACCACGGGCATCATCACCAAGCGCATCAAGCCCAACTTCAAGACGCTGGGCCCGCGCTACGGCAAATACATGAAGCAGATCGCCGCCATGACCGCGGAGTTCTCGCAGGAGCGTATCGCCCAGATCGAAGCCGCAGCCCAGACCGTACTCGACCTGGGGGCTGAAAAAATCACCGTAACCCCGGCCGATTTCGAGATCACCTCGGAGGACATGCCGGGATGGCTGGTGGCATCGGAAGGCAAACTTACCGTAGCGCTGGACATTACGCTGACGGAAGAGCTCCGGGCGGAAGGCGTGGCACGCGAGTTGATAAACCGCATCCAAAATATCCGTAAGGACTCGGGATTCGAGGTGACGGACAAGATCCGCGTCGAGATCGAACAGAAGGAGTTCGTAGCCGGCGCGATCGCCAAATATGCCGGATATATCGCATCGCAGACGCTCGCCGTCGAGGTGAAAGCGGCCGCACGGCCCGAGGGAGGCGTGGTCGTGGATTCGGATGTCGACGACGAGCCGATCCGGATCGCCGTAACACGCATCTGACGGGCGAACAAGGGCGGCAAAACCGCTTCGGGAACGGCAAATGCGTCTTGCTGAGAACGATATAAAGGGTGCGTCCGGACGATATCGTATATAACGATATAAAATTTGGTGTTTACGGAAAAATTGTTTAATTTTACATAAAACCAACAAGGAGAAGACGACTATGGCAGACGAAAGAACCAGATACAGCGACGCCGAACTCGAGGAGTTCAAGCAGCTCATCCTGAAAAAGCTTGAGAATGCGCGCGCGGACTATGAGCTGCTGCGCGCCACTATCACCCACACGGCCGATAACGACACGGAGGATACCTCCCCGACGTTCAAAGTCCTCGAAGAGGGCGCAGCGACCCTCTCGAAAGAGGAGAGCGGACGTCTGGCGGCACACCAGATGAAATTCATACGGAACCTGGAGATGGCCCTCGTGCGCATCGAAAATAAGACCTACGGCATCTGCAAGACGACCGGCAAGCTCATCCCCAAGGAGCGGCTGATGAAAGTGCCGCATGCCACCGAGTGCATCGAAGCCAAAGAGGGGCGCAGGTAAACCTGCAATCCGGATATGACAGAAAAAAGACGACTTTCGGGGTCGTCTTTTTTATTCGGGCCCGGCCGTCTGTCCCGGCACATGCCCGCCGACAGGCAGCCGCTATGTCAGCCGCAACGGCTGCTGGATCGACAGTCTTCACAACAGCCGCAATGACAGCTGCCTTAGCAGGTGCATTGTCAGTCTCAACGGCAGGGCAGACCGGCACCCGAAACCTCCCGTTTTTTGCCAAGGGTAACTCCTACGGGCCAGAAACTGTATTTTAGCAGGTTCAGGCGCACTTTTTCATCAAAAAATACGTTATCTTTGACGATATGTATCGCCGGATTTGCATACTCGTGCTGACCCTCCTCGCTGCGCAAAGCGTCTGTTTCGCCCGCACGGTCAATCCCGGCATGCGGGCGCCGGACAGGGTTTCCCCCGGCGGATTCTCCCCCGACAGCCTGAACACGGCGACCTCGGAGCGCAACCAGCGCCTTTACGACAGCATACAATCCAAAACCAACCGCCGCGCAGTTCCGCGCATGCTTTACAGGATGCTCTTCGTCAAACCCGTACTCGATACGACGATGAACGGGCGCGTATTGGACGAAAGCAGGCTGCTGGAACCTTACGCCGGGAAAACCGTAGGCGACATCACCATCGAGCGCATGATGCCGTTCGACTCATGCGGCAACTGGTTCGAGCGCGCAGGCAACAAAACCCACATGCTGACCCGCGAACGGGTTATCCGGCGCGACCTGCTGTTCAAGCCGGGCGACAAGTTCGATCCCCAGCTGGTCGTGCGCAACAAGCAACTGCTGCGTTCGCGCCCCTACATCTCCGATACCGAGGTGATCGTCGTACCCGACTCGCTCGATTCGACGCGCGTGAACATGGTCATCCGCACGCGCGACAGCTGGACGATCAGCATCGACGCAGGCATACACGGCGAAGGGCGCACCATGGTCGGGCTTTCGGACGCCAACATTTTCGGCACGGGCAACACCCTGAAACTCAAGACCAATTTCAGCCGCAGGGATTTCTCCTACGGAGGCAACATCGTGGAATACAAAATCCCCAACGTGCTGGGAACATTCTACACGGCCGACTTCTCAGCCGGCCGCGACTTCTACAACTCGGAACTGAACCTCGGGCTGCGCAAGGAGTTCATCCGGCCGACGGACTACGAGATCGGCCTCACGTACAGCGACATAAAATCGAAACGCTACATGGTAGACCTCGACACCTCGCTGCTCGTGAAAGTCCGCAACCTCGACGTATGGGGCGGCAAGTCGCACTACATCCGCTCCATCAAATCGAGCGTCTTCCTGACGGGCCGTTACAGCTATGCCCGGTTCAGCCGCCGCCCGCCCGTCACGGCCGACTACAACCCCGCGCTGCACGACCACGACGCCATGCTCTTCGGCGGGGGGCTCTACCGGGAAAAATTCTACACGGCGAACATGGTCTACGGATTCGGTACCCGCGAGTATCTGGCGACGGGTTACAAAGCCGAGCTGGTGAGCGGCTATTCGTGGGGCGAGTTCAACGACGAGATGTACCTCGGCATGTCTTACCAGACAGGCGGCTTCCGGGGGATGGGCTATATCATGGGCGGCTTTACGCTGGGAAGCTACATCGACCTCAAAAGCGGTATGTGGCGCCACAGTGCCGTCGACGTAGACCTGAAGTGGTTCTCGAACCTGTTTCTGTTCCGGCGCAGCCGCATCCGCCAGTTCCTGGCGTTCAACTACACGCAAGGCTGGAACCGGGGCGAAGGCAGCGACGAAATGATCCGCTTCACCCACGACAACGGGTTGCAGGCGCTCAAAGAGTACGTCACCGGAACCAACCGCATGATCCTCAACACGGAAACGGTGGTCTTCACCCCCTACCAGCCCCTCGGGTTCCGCATCGCGGTATTCGGGTTCGCAGACTTCGGACTGATCGGCTATTCGCCTAACATTTTCAAAAACGATTTTTTCACCTCGTTCGGAGTGGGTGTACGGCTCCGCAACGAGCGGCTCGTATTCAACACGGTGCAGATCCGCCTGGGAATCGCCTTCGGCAAACGCGGGTTGGTCGAGAGCGAATATTTCCGCCTGTCGAACGCCACGCGCGTCGAACAGTACCGCTACCGCCCCACCCGCCCTGAGATCGTAGGGTTCAAGTAAGCGCAACGCGCCGCAACAGGCCCGCAAGCGAAAGCCGCAGGCATGAAAAAACGGAGGCCACGGCCCCCGTTTTCGCCATTCCCCGCCCGGGGAGCGTCATTGCTCGACGATCTGTCCCGTCTCGTCGATCGTCAGCACCCGGTCGTATTGTTTGACCTTGGCTCTGAAATCGTGGAAATCTTCGGCCTCCTGGTACTTGCAGGGAACGACTTCGTTCCCCTGCCGGTCGATATACCCGTACCCGAGCCCCTTGATGAAGACACGCGCCAGCCCGCAGCTGAACGGATAGGCCTCGTGGTACTTGAGCGGCACGACCAGCTGACCGTTCGTGGCGATATAGCCCCAGCGGGCATCGTAGAAATCTTCGGCATTGGTACCGAAGCGCATCACGGCGGCACGCATCTCGCTGAACTCGGCGGCATCGTCCCACTTGGCCGGTATCACTTCGCGTCCCTCGGTGTCGATATAGCCGCAACGGGGCTCCATACCCTGGAAATTCATGCCGTAGAGGTCGGTATTGAAAGGCGCCAGCCCGTCGTTGAACCTGCCGATGCGTTTATAGCGGAACGAGCTGACTTCACCGCCGTTGCGGTCGACAAGCCCGAAATTGACATTGTTGTAGCTCACCACGGCCACCCCGCCCGAGAAGGGCCGCGCCACGGAGAAACGGGGCGAAATAGCCACATTCCCCTTGACATCGACATACCCGTAATTGCCGAACTGTTCCAGCCTGAACGCAGCGAGCCCCTCGCCCGGGGTGTCGAGGTAGTAGTAGCGGCACGGGATCGTCTCGTGCCCCAGCGTGTCGATAAGTCCCCACTGACCGCCGTAGGGCTCGTCGCGCAGCACCATGCTGCCGCCGTAGTTCGTCCGGGCATAGCCGTCCTTGAAATCGGAAATATAGGAGAAGAAACAAGGCAGCACTTCGCGCCCGTCGGCGCCGAGGAAGCCATGTTTGCCGTCGCTCGTCACGGGGATCAGCCCGTAGGCGTTCGGCTCGCCGATCAGGTTATAGGCACAGGGGACTACCACCTCGCCGTCTTGGCGCAGGACGCCCCATTTACCGTCGCGCAGGACACGCATCCAGCCACGTTCATCGGGTTCACCGATCTCGGAATAAAGGCAGGGAATGACGGTTTTCCCCGTTTTGTCGATACGGCCCCAGAGCTCGCCGGACTGAACCCAGGCCATGCCGTCGTCGAACGCCCCGGCCACCGTAAATTGCGGCGCCACGACCGCCCGGCCTGCGGTATCTATATAGCCCCACAGCCCTTCGGGCTCCTGCACGGCGGCCAGTCCGTCGTCGAAACTCCGGGCATCGGCATAACGGCATTCGATGACCAGCCGTCCCGTCCCGTCGACATACCCCCAACGGCCGACCCCCTCGTTGATGTCGAGCACCGCAGCACGGTTATCGTTCACGGATCCGACCTCAGCATATTTGGCCGTGCGCTGCTCGAATGTCCGGCCGCATGAAACGAGCGTTGCGACCGTAAGAAAAAATAGCAGGCGTTTCATAGCTTCTGTTTTGTATTTTACATGCAAAGATAACTTTTTCCATCCTAATTCTGCAAGTTTCACGCCCGTATCGCATGGCCGACGAAAAAACCCGGGGCGGCAGAACCGTCCCGGGCACGAACTTTTTATACTTATGGCCTGCTTATTTTTTCCTGGTCGTAATCTCGATGACGCCGTTGCGGGCTTTCCTGCCGTATTTCTCGACCGCCGAGGCATCCTTGAGTACGGATATGTTCTCGATCCGTCCGGGATCAAGCCCCTCCAGTTTTTTGGTATCCTTAAACACCTTGCCGTCGATCACGACAAGGGGTTCCTCCCCCTTTTCAAACGGCGACTTGCCCGATCCGCGGATCACGATCGTACTGCTCTTCAGCGTACCGGCATCCTCTGTCTGCTCCATATGTTCGGCGACCTTGCGACGGATCTCGACGCCGGCTGCCGTCGACCCGGCCTCGGCAGCTTTCGCCAGGGCAGCCTGTACCCGGGGGTCGGCCAAATGCGCCTGCGCCTCCTGTATCTGCTTCTGCGCCTCTTTCCACTCGTCGCTGGCCATATACTTGCGCACGGCCTCCTCCTGCTCACGGACGGCTGCGAGTTGCGCGGCAGACAGCCTGCGTGCCGAGGAGAGTTCCTTCTGTGCCTTGTCGAGTTCGGCCTGAGCCTTTTTCCACTCCTCGCCCGACATATATTCGCGGGCAGCCTCCAGTCCGGCACGGGCAGCCTTCATCCCTTCCTCTGCGGCTTTGAACCCGGCTTCCGCGGCCTGGGTCGCCTGCCCCGGCGACAGTCCGTCAACCTGCACCGCGTCCGGTTGCGTCTTCATGACGGTCACGCCCCCGTCGTCGGTGACGGTCACCCGGCTCTGGCTGACGACAGTCTTCTTCCCGTCGCTGCCGGTAACGGACACGACACGTCCGCGGGTTTTCGCACCGGCGTCGATCCCGGCCTTACCTGCGGGCACCGTAGAACTGCCGACCACCCTGACATCCGACATCTTCCCGGAACCGCGCACCACGACCTTGGCAGAGCCGTCCTCGGCGTCGACCGGGTAATCCCGCGCACCGCCGGCGGCATCCTTCGTCGAAACGACCACTACGCCGTTCCTGCCTTTCTCACCGTACAGGGCTTCTGCCGAAGCATCCTTGAGTACCGTCACCGAAGCGATCCGGTCAGGCGACAGTGTATCTATCGACGCCACCTCGAGGCCGTCGACCACGAAAAGCGGCTTGCCGGATTTTCCGTCTGAAGAGTAAAAATTCGTCCCTTCGATGCGGATCGAAACATTTTCTTTTTTACCTTTGTCATCAGGAAAAACATAGGCGGTGCGGGCGAACGCCCCGAGGGCAAGCCCCGTCAACGGCAGCAGGAAAAGCACCCTGGCCCCTGCCCACCGCGACGATCTTTTACGTAACATCATGGTAATACGGTTTTTAAGTTTACTGTGATTAAAGCTGTTGGCGACTGAGTACCACCTCCCGCCGGCAGCTTTCCTTATTAATAACAATTGGTATTGCCGGGCATCGACGCCGCTGTCCAGCACCGCCTCGTCGGCTTCGTATTCATGGATGGCGCGCAACTCACGGCGCAGGAGCCACATTGCAGGGTTGAACCATTGCAGGCACCCCGCAAGGTCGGTCACCAACAGGTCGAACGAGTGGCGCAGCCTCAGGTGGGCCTTCTCATGCAGCACGATCGCCTCGCCGTTCTCGGCCAGATCCTTTTCCGACATCACGATATACCGGTACCAGCTGAACGGTACGACCGGCTGGTCGGTGCGTACGAGCACGGAACCGTCGCGCAATCGCTCCCTGTGCCCCCGGCGGATCATGTGCAATACGCCGCATACCGACCCGAGCGTCCATAACAACGCAGCGGCGGCTCCCGCAAGGAAAGCGGCCGTCGCCGCCTTATCCCACGGGAAAGGTTGGGATTCCGGCTCCGCGGACGGGGCGTAGCCCGCATCCTCCGTCACCGGGAGTTCCGGCATGGCCGGGAGTTCGCGATAGACCGTAATGACACACAGCGGCAACACGAACGACAACACCATCGCCGCCAGCACCACGATCCGGTTCAGGCGGTGGAAGGTCTCGCGGCTCAGCAGCAATTTGAAGAAAAGGTAGAACACCGCCAGGCAGGCGCCGACCTTCAGGCTGTACAGCATCAGTGTGTACATGGCTAACGACGGTTTTGGGTTTCGATACGGTCGATCAGCTCGCGCAGTTCGTCGACCGAGATTTTTTCCTCCTCGACCAAGGCGGAAACGGCCCCGAGGTAGGAGTTCTCGAAATATTTGCGGATGACCCCGCCCAGCGTGCGGCGCGAAAATTCCTCCTCGGTCACCACCGGATAATACTGGTAGGTACTCCCGAAGGTATTGTGGGCGACATACCCCTTGGCTTCGAGGGCGCGCACCATGGTCGAAAGCGTATTGAAATGGGGCTTGGGTTCGGTGGCGAGCGCCACGAGCTCGCGTACGAAAAGCGGGCCGTGCTCCCAGAAGCAGCGCATCAGTTCCTCTTCCCTGCGTGTCAGTTTTTCCATCATACCGGTTTTGGTTTCTGTTATCCGCCCTGCTCCGATCGGCCGGCCGGGCTTACGGAAACAAAGGTAACTAAAAAAACTTCACCTGCAACTATTTTAGATAGTTTTTCAACTATATTTTTTAGTTTCACACAAAATGCCGCGAAAATACCGGCAGGGGAAGGAGCGGAAAGAAGCAGGGGAAGAAGAGAGAGGAGCCGGGAAAAGGCAGGGAGAGATTGGAAAAGATGATTATACAGACCGGCAAGCGTGGAAGGGCTCGGCAAGGTCAGAGGGGTGGAAAAGAAAGGTCGGGAAATGAAGAGGAAAACAAAAAGCCCCGGCTATTTCAGCCGGGGCATATGGATACCAACGGGATTAATCCTCGTCGCGGTACATGTGCTCTACGTAAACAGCGTGCTGCATCGCCTCGCGCTTGGCGATCGAAGGCTTGGTGAAATATTGGCGGCGGCGGAGTTCCTTCAGGACGCCCGTGCGCTCGTATTTACGTTTGAACTTCTTCAGGGCGCGTTCGATGTTTTCGCCCTCTTTTACCGGCATGATAATCATAGTAGTATTCTTTTTTTTGTTTTTTTAATATCGTCGTTTACTTAAATTCCTCCGGGGTTCGCATCACCTGATACCTCGCCCCATATCGTGTCGTTGTCCGTATCGTCAGCCCCGCTTCGGGTACCGAACCGCAGGTAAGGAGCCAGCCGTGCTGCCTCTTCGCGGGTCAATATGTTGTCTTCAACCAATTCCTCAGCGGTACTCCAACCTCCTTTCAACTGTCTTGTTTTAAGTAATTTCCGAAGCTTCTGCGGCGGAATATACGGATGCCGCCTAAGGACTTTCGGGGTTGCAAAGTTAATATCAATTTTCCGAATTTCACAACTATCGCAGCAAATTTGTTTCAAAATTTTCTCATAATTGCGTTCCGTGACTCCCGGAACCTCTGCGAGTTGCTCCAGACGGACAAATCCGCCGAGCCTCGCGCGGTAGTTCATGATCGACACAACCGTCCGCGCTCCGATCCCCACCACACCGCGCAGCGTCGCGGAATCGGCCGTATTGATCTCCACGGGTTCGTCGACCGGCGCAGCTCCGCGCTCGGGAAAGATAATATAGGGTTCGAGCGCCGCAGCCACCGAATCGCTCACGACATAGCAGGCGCGCAACTCCTCCATGTCGTAGATCCCGCTCAGGTCGCGCCAGCGGATGAAGGCCTCGGCCTGCCGCTTGGACAACGCCCCGATGGCCCGCAGGTAACGCGCCCCCACAGTGTCGATGCGAAACCGCGAGGGCGGCATGGGCTCGGGCACGACACGCCCCGTGCGATACTGCCGGGGCGCGATGGCGTATTTGCGCCCGATACGGATATAGGGAGCCAGGCGGCGGTAGAGCGAATCGCTGATACCGTAGCAAAGCGTCACATCCTCCGGGATACGGAAGATCTTCCCCGCAGCACGGTATTTCAGCAGGCTCACGGCTTCGTGCTTCGACAAGCCCAGCCGCCGAAGTCCGTCGTAGTCCACGGTATTGGGGTCGAACGGCCGCAGGTCGACCGAATCGGCCCGTCCTTCCATCTCCATCCCGGCCACAAAAGCCGCTTCGGGATCGGCCTTCGGGCGCAGGAGCACGATGCCGCCTATAAGCAATCCCGCCAGCGGCAGGAATACCGCCACGGCGCGGATTTCACGGTCTGAAAAAAATTTTGCCATATGCAGAAACTATTTATCACCGGTCATCCCCCGGCAGGATGCCCTGAAAACAACCCCGGCGGCACGAAATGGGCTACGGTACCCGTCAGCCCCCCCCCTCAACGCCACTGCGCCCCGTCGGAGAGCAGCAGGCGGCGGTAACGCCGCGACGGCGAACCGACAAACGCCCCCAAGCCATATTCCGGCCAGCGGCGGTCGACCAAAGCGACAGTCGCTTCCGACGCGGTCACGACGTTCGGGAAACGGCCGGGGGTCTCCCCCGCCCCGGGGCGTTTGCTCCGGGCATCGATCACCAACGCCGCACCTTCCGTCCGCACATCACGCCGCGGATCGGTATTGGCCGCAGCGAGCCACAAAAGTTCGGCAGCCGTGAGTTCCGATGCCGCCGGGTCGAACACGGCGAGGTATTTCACCCCCGGCGGAACCGGCACTTCGGCGTCCGGTGCGGCGAATGCGACCGCCACGCCCCATTTTTCGAGCAGGTCGGAGCGGTAGCCGGCCGGAGGGAGGGGCTGCCCGCCGTCCGCCTGCCCGTCACAAGCCCCGGATATTGCGTCATCCGCTGCGGGACGCACGCCCTCGACACCCCGTGGGGGATCGGCAGGCACACGCGTTGCAGGCTCCTGCGGATTCGCGCACCCGCCCCCGGCACCGTGGGCCGTAGCATTCAATGCAATTTTTCCGCCGAAGCCCGGCGTTGCCGTCGCGTGGTCGAGGACATCGAGAATCCCCTCGCTGCGGACTATGTCGCGCAGCGGGTCGAGGTTGCGCACGAGCCGCGCCAATGCATCCGTATCGCGCACGTCGGTCGCGGCCGGGACGACGAGCATGTATTTGTTGAACATCATCTGCCCGGCGCCCCACAGCGACTGGGCGACCTTCACGGCCTGTCCGGCATAGCGGCTGTCAATCGAAACGACGGCGATGTTATGCGCCGTTCCGGCCTCGGGCATCGTCATGTCGCGGATTTCGGGTTGCAGGGCCATGCGTATCGGCGCCAGGAATATCCGCTCCGTAGCCTGCGCGATCCAGGCATCCTCCTGCGGGGGAATCCCCACGACCGTGGCCGGGTATACCGCATCGCGCCGCCGCGTGAGGGCCGTGACGTGGAAAAGCGGATAACGGTCTTCGAGCGAATAGAACCCCGTATGGTCGCCGAAGGGGCCTTCGACAGCCTTTTCCTCGGCAGGGTCGACATAACCCTCGATCACGAAATCGCAGTCGGCCGGGACATAAATATCGTTGGTGACGCACTTCACGAGTTTCACGGGACGGCGGCGCAGGAACCCGGCCAGCAGGTATTCGTCCATATTGTCGGGCATCGGCGCCGTCGCGGCATAGGTATAGGCCGGATCGCCGCCCAGCGCCACCGACACGGGCATCCGCCGCCCCGAGCGTTTCCAGGCATCGTAATGCCGGGCCCCCGTCTTGTGGATATGCCAGTGCATGCCTGTCGTACGGTCGTCGAAGAGCTGCATACGGTACATGCCGACGTTGCGCACGCCCGTCTGGGGATCGACCGTGTTCACCA
>ERZ772885.779-NODE-779-length-21665-cov-4.581259_pt1 | contig 21665 bp, 9 predicted proteins | sample MGYA00580580_ERZ772885 | MGnify/ENA primary metagenome ERZ772885 (study PRJEB29015, sample SAMEA2737673) | human gut metagenome | biome: human gut; feature: human-associated habitat; material: faeces | place: China | collected 2012 ...
TCGCATAAATCTTTTTGTGCTGTAAATTCGCCTGCATTTTATCTAACGCTTCACCATTTATTCGATTTCAAACAAATGCTTTGAAATGGCTTAACGGTGCGGTTTAGGGAAGTGTCGTTATATATTGCTCAAATCTAAATACTTATATATTTCTTTTTCCCCGTTACCACCGAGTATGTCAATTATTTCAACATCATTAATGTCTTTAATTCCTTGTTCAAATTCATCTCTGCTAATCTTATTTTCTACATCAAGATACGAAAATTCTTCATTGCTAACCTCCTCTGTATCTTGATTATAGATGTAGTTAAATATATATCTTGGTTCTTCAATAACTTCATTATCTTGTATTCTATATCTTAAGTAAGAACCATACACAGCTATATTACTATTATCAAGTAACATTCTACCCTTAACTGAACCTACAATATAGACTTTATTATCTTTTTTATCGTAAGCAAATGAATAAAAACCATGTCCTCCTGTCCCGCCTGTTTCAAGAAATTTTCCGTCATATGCCCCTATCCATTTTTCGCCATCATCAAAGTTTTTTTTAGTTATCTGACCATTATTATAGTCATAAATATCACAATATTTTCTATGATATTCTGTATAAATTGCAACCAATTCTAAAATTCCGTCATTATCACAATCAAATATATAAGCATCTTCCGAATTAATATTCTTATCGTAATATTCCTTTAAAGCATATTTCCCTTGGCAGTCCTCCTGCTGTAAATATGGGCATTTCCCCGCTCCATATTCCCATTTATCATTATTATGCGAAATATAATATTCAAACAAATTGAACTCTTTTTTTATAGACAGTCCAGTCCCATTCCAATGTTGCACACTCTACCTCAACATCAAAGTCAATATAAGGTTTAAAATCATTATCAATACAAATATCACAAGAATGTGGTTGATTATTTAATGATGTTGATATTTCCACACCACTTTCTACTTTAGGACCTACTGACAATACCGATGATTCAAGAAGTGCAAACTTTAAATCCGCTTCTATTTTAGGAGTTATAGTTGCCTTTATTTCAGCTTCTGGTTGTTCAAGTTGTTCTATGACGCATAAATTATTTTTATAAGTCGGTCGTATATTATATGTAGGTCTGTACTGAAAGCTACCCGATGTTTGTACATCATAATTTACTGTAGTTGATATCTTACCCTCGGCATTAATTTTCAAAATAATTTTACCGCTAATTGTAAAAGGTTCTACAAAAGTTTCAAATCCCAGCTCTCCGATTTCTATATCTTTCTCAAATTCCTTAGAAAAACTTACTGATATATTAGGCTCAAATTCCGTATCTATATTAAGCATTATATTTGGTATTTCACCATCACGCTTACGGTCATAATCAATGTATGGTCTTATATTGATATTTTTTACAACCAATTCTCCGTTCACTGATAACCCATATGGAAGTTCAAGTTTATTATCCAACCCTATTACAAAATAACCATCATCATTATTTCCTAAATTTATTGTCGCCAATGCTCCGCTCTCTTCAGACTTATCCGCTGTTAATGTATTCATATCCATATCTTTATTTAATAAAGCATATGAATTAGTATTTTTAACTGTTATACCTTTAGGCAATTCGTCTTTGATAATGTCGCTTGCCGTAATTTTTGCCGATTTATTAAAATCAATTTTATCGGCTATTTCACTTAATTTGATATCGTTGTCTTTTGTTATCTCGATATTATCCTTACTTCTTTTTACATTTTTCACTTTCACCGCCATTCCCGTCGGTGCTGAATCGCTTGCAGGAAATATAATAACATCACCCGCTTTACAATTTGCCAATTCGTCAGATACATTTGTAACTTTACAAAAATTTGTACTGTTTTCACTTATTATATTGACATTTGTCGCTTTAGGAAGAGTAACTGCATTCTCGTTATATTCAATAATATTACTTTCTTCACTCGGCATATCCCATTGTGAATTATACTGCATTATTTTTTCAATTAACATAGCTGCTTCAGCTCGTGTAAGCGTATCGTCAGTATGAAAATTTCCATCTTCATAACCATTTATTATTCCCAATGAATATAATGTTGAAACAACCGCATCATCTTTGGAATCTGAAATATCCTCAAAAATCTTTGTTTTTATATCATCTGTCGATACATTTAGGCTGTTATATATCCATGTTGCAGCCGTTACTCTATCTAAATTGGTCTGCGAATAAAACAATCCATTCTCATAATCGCAATCTTGTATAATACTATCCTTTTGCGCCGTTCCTATATAGTTATATGCCCATGAGCTATTAACATCTGACATATTTACCACTTGCAAATCATTTTCCACTTCATGAGTTGCGCAAACAAGAAGTTTTATAAACTGTTCTCTTGTTACCTTTTCTTCGGGTTCAAAAGTATTGTTATCAAAACCGTCTATAACATTCTCATCACTTAATTGCATAATAGTTTCATATGCCCAATGCGACTTTGGTAAATCATCAAAATCCATATTCCTTGCAGATACTGCACATACATTGAATGCCAATAACATTCCCACTAATGCCGTTATTAAAAATTTTTTCTTCATCTCTACACATCTTTATTTTCAATTATATTCCTTTATTGATTAATAATATCATTTATAAACTTCTAAATCAAGATGATTTTGTCAAAAACATATAATAAAAAACAAATTTCATCAAAAAAATAAGAATATATACAAAATTCTAACATGAATTTATTGACATTCATAATATAACCTATTGCAAACCCATTATCAATTGGAATATTATGACTTTTTCAATTTCCATACCATTTGAAATCCTTTTACGGTCATTTCACAAAAGCCATCACCATAGAAAATAAAATCAAAATCATCACTAACATCTGGTGACAAAACCTTACTTTACATTTCAAAACCGCTTTTCAGCTTTACAAAAACGTCTAAATTTCTGCTACGTTTATCGCAGTAACATGACTTTGAATGTTCATCATATTATCGTAAAAATCACTCCAATAAGTATATTATATATGTTATAAAAAGATTTTTAAGTCTTGCATAATTTACATTATGAGAGGTTCAACGACGGTACCGTAAAATGTATCGAAGATGAGATACCATTTGAGCTACCAGAAGGGTGGGAATGGACGAAGTTAGGGTGCATTACTGATGTTATTCAATATGGTTTAAGTAATTCTGCTGAATCAACTGGTGACTATCGACTGCTAAGAATTACAGATATTCAGGATGGTTGTGTGAATTGGGAGTCTGTCCCTTTTACTAATACAGATGCCGCAAAAAAATATTTGCTCCATAAAAATGATATAGTATTCGCACGTACTGGAGCTACTGTTGGTAAATCTTTTTTAATTACTGATTTGCCATATGATTCTGTATATGCATCGTATCTCATTAGAATAAGGCTTATAAAGGGTATCTCAGCAAATTACATTTATCAATTTTTTAATAGTTATTGCTATTGGAAACAAGTCACTGGTAAGGCAGTAGGTGTTGGACAACCAAACTGCAACGGAACTGCACTAAAAGAACTCTTTATTCCATTGCCATCACAAGCAGAGCAAAATCGAATTGTTTCGGTTTCTAATAATCTTTTGAAGATTGCCGATATTATTTCTTTTGAACAAGAAGATTTATCTGAACTTATACAGACTGCAAAATCAAAAATCCTTGACCTTGCCATTCATGGCAAGCTTGTCCCACAAGACCCAAATGATGAGCCGGCTTCTGTGCTTCTTGAGCGTATCCGTAAAGAAAAAGAAGAACTCATCAAGCAAGGTAAAATCAAGCGTGATAAGAAGGAATCTGTCATCTTCAAAGGTGATGATAACTCTTATTATCAAGATTTGCCAGAAAATTGGATTAAAATTAGATTATCCTCTATATCCGAAATAATCACAAAAGGAACGACTCCGAGAGGTGGAAGAATTGCATATAGTCAATCTGGAATAGGTTTTCTACGAGCTGAAAATATAGCTGGATATGATAAATTAAACTTGTCAAACCTTAATTATATAGATGAAGAATCTCATAATAATTACCTTAAAAGATCAATATTGAAAGAAAATGATATATTAATAACAATAGCTGGGACTTTAGGAAGAACTGGCATTGTCCCTCAACAGGCACTACCTCTAAACACAAATCAAGCTGTTGCTATTATTAGACTCGTAGATAAAAACATAATAAATGTAAAATACTTGGTTTATGCTATAAATTCTCCTCAAATTAAAGATGATTTGCTCGACAAGTCTGTTGATGTGGCTATTCCTAATTTATCATTAGAGAATATCGCAGATTGTAACATTCCATTTCCGCCTTTTGCCGAACAAAAACGAATTGTCACCGCAATAGAAGAAGCATTCTCTAAGTTGGACAAAATATCAGAATCTCTTGCTTAACTAACAGCCGCCCTCATTCGAGGACGGCTGAATGTTTTTTACCAAGTTACAATTTTATCGACAAGTTCTTGTTGTTCACTGGCGGTACGGCGAAGATAAATTCGTGTTGTTTCAATACTTTCATGCCCCATAAGATCAGCCAGTAAAGCAATATCATTATATTTTTCAAGAAAATTCTTTGCATATCTGTGGCGGAATGAATGAGGATAAACCACTTTTTTATCAAGTCCGTATTTTTCAGCATAGTTCTTAAGCTGTTGTGAAATTCCACGGGTGGTAATTCTATTGCCATACCTGTTAAGAAACAAATAACCGGAAGAACGCTGTGTGCCATTCAACCACTCGAGAGTTTCTTTCTTTAATTTTTTCGGTATGTACAATCGTCGAAGCTTTCCGCCTTTTGTGTATAAATCGAAATATCCGATTTCGATATGCTCAATTTTAATTTGAATCAACTCGCTTACTCTTGCCCCTGTAGCAGCTAAATACCAGACAACGAAATACCATTCCATATTGCCGTCCTTTTTGAGTTGCTTTTTCAGAAAATTATAATCTGCATTGCTGATAACATTTTCTAAAAAATTCTTCTGCTGTACCTTTACCGCTTTTAACTGCAACTGCTGTTTTTTCAAATACTCCAAGTACTTGTTCATCGCTTGTATACGCAAATTCACCGTCTTTGGCTTGAAAAATTCCATTAAATAACCTTTGTATGCAAGTAAATTTTCTTTGCTCACAGCGTCATAATGTTCCAAAAAATAATTCACTGTCCACAGATAAGATGTAATCGTATTTTCTGATAAATTCCCCTTTCTCAAGTATTCCTCAAATGTTTGCTTTGCCTTCATAAAAAAGACACCTCCGATAAAATATTTTTGCGAGATAGTCGCTCTAATATTATATCGAAGATGTCTACAATCCTCTTATTATGAGAAGATAGGTAATAAGACAGAAAATATTGATGACCAAATACCATTTGATTTACCTCAAGGATGGATATGGTGTCGTGGATACTCCTGTTTTGACGGAATGGAAAGCACAAAGCCACATGGAGATTTCTTTGATTATATTGATATTGATGCAATTGATAATCAAAATCACTGCATTAAAGAAGCAAAGCATTTGCCAGTAACAAAAGCTCCCAGTCGTGCAAGTCGTGCTGTGAAAAACGGAAGTGTTCTATTCTCGCTGGTAAGACCATACCTTGAAAATATAGCTCTAGTAGATGAAAAATACTGTAATTGCATTGCTTCTACAGGTTTTTATATTTGCAATTCCAATGGCATGCTATCACCTAAATTTATGTACTTTCTAATGATTTCAGGATACGTAGTGACTGGGCTTAACCGATTTATGAAGGGTGATAATTCCCCATCTATATGCAAAGACAATATTGAAAATTGGTTGTATCCAGTTCCGCCCATTAAAGAACAAGAAGTTGTATCTCTTAAGTTGAAATCTATTTTATCTACGATAAAAAATATCGAAAAGATGCTCAACTGATATTCTTTTCAATTGCAGATAAATGGTTGAATACAATACTTATTGCTTCTTCAATGCGTTTTTGTTCGGATAATGGGGGAATTGCAATAAACATATCTTTCAGTGTAATGGGTTTTAACTCTTTTTGATTAGTTGAACCTTCACCTTTCTTTTCAAGCTCGCTTTGATGGGCTTTCATGAATGTGTATAGGTAAAATGATTGAATACAGTTAAATCCACGAATAATAGTAACATGCGAATCAGGAACTATGGAAAGACCAGTATTATTATCAGAGCTTCTGTAGAACCCTACACGACCAAGCGTTCCTGTTCCTGTTGAATTGATTACCACATCACCATCTTGCATATATTCATCAGACGGATAACGTTTTAATGTAGTTTCATCAAGGTATTGTGCAAAACTGATATTAATTTCGCAGTGCTTTGTATTGCACTTTTGAGCAAATACAAGAATATTACTTTTTTCTGTATACTTTGGTGATTTCCCTCGACGAATTTCTTTAACACAACAATTTTCTAAACGCATCCATAACCACCCATCTGGCAACTCATATGGTATTTCGTCATCAATACAAGACACTTCGCCATTGATCTTCTCATAATAAGAGTTATCATCACCTTTGAAGATGACAAATTCCTTCTTATCACGCTTGATTTTGCCTTGCTTGATGAGTTCTTCTTTTTCTGCACGGATACGCTCAAGAAGCACAGAAGCCGGCTCATCGTTCGGATCTTGTGGTACAAGTTTGCCACGAATAGCAAGGTCAAGAATTTTGGATTTGATTTTATCGGCAATTTCTTGCAAACTTGCCTTTTCGTGTTCAATAATATCTATAAGTTTTATAGATTCTGAAACTTTAGCACCAATAATTACTTGTTCATTCAATGGTGGAACAGGAACAAATACATTAAGAATATTCGCAACAGATAATCCAGGCTGAGCTGCACCGGTTGCATACTTATTAAGTTGCAATGCCTCTAAAATATAATTGCACCAATCGAAATCTATTCCAGTAAATATAGTTGTAATTACAGCATGTTCAGTTGCATAGAACTTTCCTGAAGCAACATTGATATTACCGCATAATGCTCCTTGGCGACCGACAATACTGAATGTGCCATCTCTATTGTATTCGTCTACATAACCTCTAATTCCGTTTCCACCAAAGCAAGGGTAACTTCCTTCAAATGGTGTGTGTTTAATTTGCTCCGATGGTTTCGGTTTACCCGCAACCATCATACAAATATGCTTTAAACGAGCCCATTCCCACCCCTCAGGCAGGTTGAAAGGGATCTCATCTTCGATACATTTCACGCTGCCGTCGGGGAATTTCTCATAATGTAAATTATCATCACCTTTGAAAATGACAGTATCTTTTTTTATATCCTTAGGTTTTAGCTTTCCGTCCTTAACCATCTGTTTCTTTTGTTCACGAATACGCTCCAAAAGAACAGACGCCGGCTCATCATTTTGATCTTGCGGTACAAGTTTACCTCTGATTGCTAAATCCAATATTTTTTGCCTTAATGCTTTGGTATCCATTACTCATCCACCTCGCCTATTATTTTTTCCAATTCGGCAACAGCGTTCACAATATTAGCTGACTTCTCCTTGATTTCCTGAAGCAGTTCTGCAAGGGTGCGGTCATCTGCACCGTTATTAATCTTCATCCATGTAATATCAAGGCTTGTCTTATCACGAGCCATAATCTCATCTATTGTGAATTTACGCCATCTCCCATTAGGATTTTCCTCACTGTATGTTTCCTTACGCTTGCTTAAATCTCCGTCAGCATAACACTTAACAAACTCATCAAAATGTTCTTTCTTCAATGGATTTGTTTTACCGAAAGAAGGCATATCAGAACGCAAGTCATAAATCCAAACTTCTTTAGTATTATCCTTATCGGTCTTACCTCTTGTAAAGAATAAAACGTTTGTCTTCACACCCTGTGCGTAGAAAATTCCCGTAGGCAATCGAAGAATAGTATGAAGATTACACTTATCCATCAAGTCCTTACGGATACGCTCTCCGTCACCATCCGCAAACAATACGTTATCAGGCAAAACAACGGCAGCACGGGATTTACCGTCAGTCTTTAAGCTACGGTAAATGTGCTGGAGAAAATTAAGCTGTTTGTTGCTTGTCGGGAACGTAAAATCATCACGTGTTGCACGCTCTCCGCCTTTCTTAGTTCCAAACGGAGGATTTGTTAAAATCAGATTATATCCTTTCATTGATTTTCCGATATTAGAAAGTGTATCGCCCAAAACAATCTGACCGTCAATATCGTGAAGCATAGCATTCATCAAAGCAAGACGATGCGTGTCATGTACAAGTTCACAACCTGTAAAAGCTTCTTCTTTCTCAAATCTTGCCATATCAGCGTCAAGTGAAAAGAAATCATCTGTGTTATCTCTGACATATTGACTTGCTGAAATCATAAATCCGAAAGTACCGCAAGCGGGGTCATTGCATCGTTCACCCGGCTGCGGTTTCATAAGGCGAGTCATTACATCAATCAGCACACGCGGTGTAAAATACTGTCCGGCTCCCGACTTCTTTTCGTTAGCGTTCTTTTCTAACAATCCTTCGTAAAGATTTCCTAATCCCTCCTCACGGGCAGAATACCAATCCAAACCGTCAATTGTAGTGATAATCTTTTCAAGGTTCTTAGGCTCATCAATCTTAGTAGCCGCCCCCTGATAAATTTCACGCACTCGTCCTATACAGTAAGTTCCAAATAGACGAAGTATTGTTTTATAGTAGTTATGAAGTTCCAAACCTGATTTGCTGACTAAATTGTCCCAACCGTATTCCTGAACAATTTTCTTTTCGCTATTCTGTGTTTCCTCTTCCGGTGTCAGATTATCTCCTTGTGCAAGAGTAATACCTTCCGCAAATCTGTTTTCGGCATCGGTTTCTTTTGCCATTTTTAAAAATAAAATATACGTAAGCTCTGTAACATACTCGTGATAAGTGATACCGTCATCTCTCAGCACATTGCAGAGATTCCAGAGTTTTGATACGATTTCTTGTGTATTCATGCTGTTTTTCCTCCGTCATCATATAGATATGTGTTTAATTCCAAAACAATGTTTTCAAGCTGATTTTGGAACACCTTGTCAATTTTTTTAAATCCGCCTTGCTCCTTGAAACGAACATCTTCATCAAATATCTTGACATTCAGAACTGATTCATTCATTAAGTAAGTTTCCATTCGCTTAATCCAGTTCATTTCTTGCTTAGAAAACTTATGAGCTTTCACTAGCTTCTCAATCGCCTTTCGGATTCGTGCTTCATGGCTGATAAGCACCGAGCCGATAGCATATCGACGAATTAAGCTGATAATATCAGCAGCAATCTCCTCATTCGTCATTTGAGAAATTGCAGTATTAAGCTGTTGTGTTGTAAATCCTTCTCTATCCAATGTTAAACGGAGAGATTTTAATTCTTCTCGTGTGAGGTCTTTCGGTCTTGTGCAAACAATGTTTATAGCGGCAATCTCATTCATATTTGTTTTTACAAATACAGAGAATGCGTCAAGATAATCCTCCGGTCTTTCATTATCGCCGTAACCGCGAGTATGACTAACCATCTCATCTTCCTTATCCGAGATTACAACAGGTCTGCCACCATTTGATTTCGTTTCCTGCAACATTCTGAAAAGTTCCTTGTTTGCAAGAATTCTGTTCTTTGCTACATCAATAGGCTCATTCTCCAATTTGTCAATATATTGAGTAGGTTCAAGACCGCCGGTCATATCAGTAAAATGTGACATCATCTCACTACTCATTTTTCGTTTTTTACGCTGGAGCTTTGCGATTATTTGGTTGATTTGATTTCTGACCTTTTCTTCGTTATCGATAACTTCCAATCCGTCAATAAGCTGCATAAATGTTGTGTTTGGATCAGTGACAACCGGTTTCATAGTATTAACAGGCTCAAGAGAATCATAGACGCCGACCGGATCATAAATTTCAAAGTGCGTCTTATGAATTTCAGGGCAAAGTCTTGTTGCACGACCGAGCATCTGCTCAAAAAGAATACGCGACTTTACTCGGCGCATAAATACCAAAGTAGTAATTTCCGGTACGTCAATTCCTGTTGTTAGCAAATCAACGGTGACAACTATACTTGGATAACGTTCATTTTTAAAGCGTTTGATAGCTTCCTGAACTTTTTTCTTATTTCCGCCGCCAACGCTTCCTGTAATCTTCATAATTGCATCATTATCTACACCGGTCTCGGAATATATTTCCTTTAAAATTGATACAATCATATCTGCGTGTTGGTCATCTACCGCATAGATAAGCGTTTTTCCCTGTTCTTCAGGGGATTCCGGATCAATATCACGGGCAATTTCTGCAAGCACTGTTCTGTTAAAATTCTCAGTAATTACCTGTCGGTTAAAGGATTCAATATCAAAATCCAGTTCATCATCCAAAAGCTCACTGTTGGTGATTTCTCCTGTCACAGTGTCATAGATTGTAACTGTATCGCCGGATTTATAGTGTATTCCCTCACTGCTGAGCTTTGTTTTTAACTCGTGAGGTGCATCGTGGTCTACAAGATAACCTTCGATAACAGCTTCACGATATGTATACTTAAATACAGGCTCACCAAAAATCTTGGTAGTTTGCAATGCAGGAGTTGCGGTAAGTGCAATTTTTACAGCATCAAAGTATTCAATGACGGAGCGATATTTACTCTGATAATCTGTTTGATTGCGATAAAGCAGCTCATCTTCTCCCATCTCTTTATCCAAAATGTATCCGCGATGTGCTTCATCGACAATAATCAAGTCGTAATCAGAAACTGCCGGCATTGTATCTTCTGTGTTGTACAAAATACGCTTTACCATACTTTGAACAGTTGCAATATGTATACGGGTTTCTTTATCAATTTCCTTATCTTCAAGCCCCTTGATATTATAAATCTCATCAAGCGTCATAAGGTCCTCAAGCTTAACTTCTTTAAATACATCTTGAGCCTGTTCGCCGAGAGATGTTCTGTCAACAAGGAACAAAATTCTGCGGAAACGTTCTGTCTTTAAGAAACGATATATCATTCCGAGAACTGTTCTTGTCTTACCGGTTCCTGTCGCCATAGCAAGCAAAACGTTTTGTTTTCCGCCAATAACCGCATTTTCTGCTGCTTTTATGGCATTGAGCTGATACGTTCTTAGGTTCAGACCATCTTTGTCAGTCAGAAAATCGAACGACATTTGTTTTAAATTTTCATTCTTACTTTCCGTATCCAGTGCTAAAAGCTCTTTAATTCCGTCAGGGCTCATCCAGCCTTGCAATGCTCTCGGAGCATTATAGGATTGACGTAAATCCAAGAACCAAATACCTGATTTTGTCTTATACTGTTCCAGATACGGTTTGCCATTCGTAGCAAAAGTAAACGGAACTTTATACTTACCCCAAGTGCCAATCTGATACTGACTGTCCTTTTCACGAATATTTTGAGAATATTCCTTGCACTGATAATCGATAACCGAAGGAATATCCTTATGACTTGCCTTTGCTTCGATTGTGGCAATTAATTCTGTTCCAACAAACAGTGCATAATCGGCATAACCTCTGTTGCCCACATGAGAATCGGTAGGCCATTCGGCAATTGCCATATTTCTGCCCTTTTCAGGACGCGTACCTTTAGAATATCTAAGCTTTTCCGTATCGGCTTCCCAACCAACCTTGCGAAGCTGTTCATCAATAAGATAACGTGTTTCCGCTTCGGACGGCTGACGTTTTCCTGCAGCTAAGGCTGATTGCTTTCTACGTTCTTCCTGAGAAACCTTAGGTGCAGATAGAGCTGTTTTTTCTGCTTCTTTTGTCAGTTCATCTTCAATTTTCTTTTCCTGTTCTTTATCGGCCACAACAGAATTTGACATTTCTTTTTCAGATAGCATAACAAACGGTTGATTCTGATAACTCCAATCTCCGTAAGTCTGCATAAACCATTCACATAGACTGTATGTCATTTGCAGAAGTGTCTTTGCTTCGTCTGTCGAGCCATAGTTTTCATGAGTTGCCTTATTGCGAGCTTTTCTTATTGCATGAAGAATGTCACAAAGGTCCCGAGTAAGCAAGCCTTCTCTCATAAGTGTATCAATTCGAGTAACAGCGGTATTGTCATACGGCAGGTCAATACCATCATATGTGAATATCAGATTAACAATGTTCTCTCCAATCATTCCCAACTTAATCAAGCATGAATTAGCATCAGAAAAACAATACTGTTCAGCCAGTTTTCCGAAATTCGCTAATACAGGAAAATCCCTGCTTAAAAAATCAAAATTCGATTTCATGCTTCACTCCTCCTTGTCATATAACACCTTATCGCAACAAGTTCTCATGCCAAAACTTCCGATAATACATAATTATGAGAACATTATATCACAAATTAGTAAATTTTGCAACATCTTAGGTTGTGGCACACACTCCGAGATATTGTACTCTCACGAATTATTTACGACAATCTTCCAAGCGTTAATACATTATAAAAAGGGATAAGCGCCATAACGCTTATCCCCTTAATTCTTAATTACACCAAATAGGACGCATATTGTCAAAACTGTTCCAAATCATAATCTTCATATTAGGTTTTGATTTAATTGTATCGGTATATGCTTTACCGGCATTTGCAGATACGGTTTTAACATTGCAATTTGTCAATACATTATTGTCGTCATATTCGGCAACAATCAATTTCAAATTTTTCAATTCAGCATTGGAAGAAATTGAAATTGAGTTATTTGCATAAGTCACATTTACCTTTGCAAATTCGGCTTTAATTGTTGAATCGGCAGTTATACCGTTGAACGTATAAGTTTCAACTGCACCAACGCTTTTACCGTTTACAAACACGTCTTTTACGACATATCCGTAATTTGGAGTTATATTATAAGTAACTTTTTCATTACTCTTAACGGATTTCACACCTGACGGAGATATTGTTCCGTTTTCACCTGCTTCGGCTGTAATTGTGAAGCTACCCGTAACTTCTACCGTGCAAGACGCTGTTTTACCGCTTGTTGTTGTAACGATTACTGTTGCTTTGCCTGTACCGACTGCGGTAACGTTGCCGTTGTCTACTGTCACAACGCTTGCATTACTTGTTGACCATGTAAGTTTATCGGTAGCATTTGACGGATTCATTGTTGCTTTAAGCGTTGCTTTATCGCCTACTTCCATGCTAAGCTCTGTTTTGTCAAGCGATACCGAATTTGCACTACGTAGAACATTAATTGTTATTGTCGCCTTACGGCTTCCGCTTTGAGCGGTAATTGTTGTAGTACCGTAGCCAACTGATTTTACAACACCGTTTTCGACAGTTGCAATATTTTCATCAGCCGAAGTATATGTTATATCAGCAGTGCTGTCTGACGGCAAAATATTAAGCGGTAAAACCTTTGTTTCCCATGTACCCGAGAAGTCAAGAGAATCTTTATAGAATTTCAATCCCGTTATAGGGTTGTTTATTGCTTCAAAGGTCATATTTCGATTTTTTGCATAAGTTTGTGCATAACTGCCCGAAACACCACGCATAGTCATTTTTGCAGGATATGAGAATGAATTGTTCTCTATGGAAGTCATGCTTGGGAATACAGTAACTTTTGTCATTTTAGTATTTTCCGCAAACGCATTTGACGCTACTTTTGTACAATAACGAGGCAACGCAATTTCAACCAATGCCGGACAACGACGAAATGCAGAATCAGGTATTTCTTTTATGCCTATTCCAAACTGTACATCAGAAAGACTGTCACAGCCATAGAATGCTTGCGAACCGATTGATGTTACACTGTCAGGAATTGATACATTGTTTAATGCTTCACATTCATAAAATGCCCCTGAATAAATGTTTTTCAAACCATACTGCATATCGACCTTTGCTAAACTTGTACAAGACTTGAATGCATTATTCCATATATTTTCGCACTTTTCGGGGATTGAAATATTCTTCAATGCTTTGCAATTTTCAAATGCAGATGATTCAATCGTCTGTACTCCGCTCGGTAATTCTAAAGAAGTCAATGACTCACAGCCGTAAAAAGCATTGCTTCTTATTGCTGTTACAGTACTTGGAAGTACAATATCAGTTAAGCTCTTACAATTTCGGAATGTGTCATATGTGATATTATATCTCACACTTGGCAACTTAACCTTTGTCAAACTTGTACATCCGTCGAATATATATGTTCCCATATCCGTAACACTGTCAGGTATCGATATTTCTTTTAAAGATGTACAGCCTTGAAATACCCCATCTCCAATTTCTGTTACTGTTTCAGGTATCTTTATTGTTTCTAACGCTGTACATTTCTTAAATGACGCAGAACCTATTTCTGTTACTGTTTCGGGTATCTCTACATATTTTAATTTACTTGCTCCATTAAATATATCATCTGGGATTGTTGTTATGCCATATTCAAATTCAGCTGTGACTACTCCTGAATTAGAAAATGGCCAATCTAACACCTGTAATGTCTTTGGTATGTATATTTCTGTTAGTGAATCACACCCATAAAACGTTTGGCAACCTAATGTTGTTATATTCGACGGTAGTTTTAAGTTTGATAAATTAGTACAATTATAAAATGCAGAATTTCCGATTTCTGTTACACTGTTTGGCATAGTAACTGAATAAAGATTTTTATTGTTTTTAAATGCAGAAGCCCCTATTTTTGTCACTTTATATCCGTCAATCGTTGACGGAACGGCTACTGCCGAAGCAGTACCTTTATAGCTTGTAATTGTTGCGTTTCCGTCATCTTCAACTTTATACTCCCATATAACAACAGGCTCGCTTGTTCCGCTACCTCCGCCGTATGAACCGCTTCCGTAGCTTGGTGACGGATTAAAGTATTTTGAATTGGTTGACGTTGTATATTTTAAATTTAATCCCCTTGTACAGCCACTGACAAGTACATTATCCTCATAATGATAAACCGCTCTTACAGGGCTGTTGCTTTCATTAAATATTTCCTGCGGTTTTATCGGAATTGACTTACCGAACACACTTACATCCGCACCGACTGTTGCATACAAATATCCTTTTATGGTAACGCAAGTTTTAGGCGTTCCGCTGTCAAAGCCCTTAACACTAAAATTCATTTTAACGCCGACTGTTGCATAAATGATTCCCTTTATAGCCTTCAAATCAACACCGGCCGACAATTTCAAACCGGCCGTAATTGCAGCTTCTGCCGTGAATGAAAAGCCTGTCTTTTTATATCCCTTTACAATTCTCAAATCACCGTTATTATATGTGACACCTGCCTTAATTTCTCCATTCCATGTCATTGCTACTCCGCCTTTAAGCGAATAGTCCATTGAAAGTGTTATATCGCCTACTCCTGCAACCGGTATTGTTCCCAATACCAAGCTCGACGGAATACCGACATAACTTCCGAAATCAAAGCTGACTTCTGTCGTAACTGTTGAATTTGCAGTAATTATTGCCTCGGCTTGTCTGCCCTTTTCCTTGTGCGAAAGCTTGATATTGCTTAGCTTTACAGTAACAGTTCCTGCCGCGGCACTGCCTAAGCTTATCTTTTTTGAAACACTCAACGACTTTGAATTTTTGTCATAATTTACGCTCTGCAATTCAACAGACATTTCTTCAACTTCATCTGTTTTTGTATTTGTTACAGAATATGTTGTAAGTTCGTCCGCTTCAAAATTTTCAAGGTCAACATCAATTTCACCCTCTGCGTCAGCTGATAAAATTGCATCATCCGTGCCATCCTTTGTGGTTGTAATTATTGTTTGATTATCGTTCTTTTCAACGCTTACCGCCTTGAACGGAACAGGATAACCGCTGTTATATACAACAAATATATCGCCGCCGCTGATTGTGTTTTCATAATCGGTTATAGTTACAGTGTTATCACTTCCGATTGTCACATCTGTATCTTTCGGTATTTCTTTAACACCGTTTGCAAATGTATATGTGCTGTTATAATTTTCATCAACAGCTTCATCTGCAATAACCGCTTTTGCGTCATCAAGCATTGCCGTTGCTTCTGCCGATGTTATCGCTGTGTACGGTAACGCTTTTCCGCCCGACAACGCAAACCAACCGCGATTTATAGCGACTTGTATATCATCGGGATATGTAACGTCGCCGCTTTCGCTGAATGTGTAAGACGAATCTTCATCAAGCTGGAATTGCAATGCACTGTTAAGCGTTTGTGCCGCAAATTCTCTTGTTGCAGATTTGGTCGGTTCGAAATCCTCGCCCTCCTCAAGGTCTATTACACCAAATTCCACCGCCACAAGTATGTCACGATAATAGCTATCATCTTCGGATATGTCGCTAAAGTAATTGTCCGGCATATTGTCGTCACTCTCTACCGTCATAGAAAGCGCGTCAACAAGCTGTTCTATCCACTCCGCACGCGTAACCGTACTCGCCGCAAATGCACTCGGCAACATCATCGTCAACATTGCCGCCGCTACCAATAAACTCACTATTCGTTTTTTCATATATTTGTACCTCCCATGTTTTTTAATTATATTATATCATATTTTGCCACATTTTCAATAATATCCACATAAAAAGCAAGTCTTTGATGACTTGCTTTTTACCGATACCTTTATTAAATATCCACTTCCGCATTTTTTGCAAGCGGCAACATATTCTTATCCCACATAAACGTCTTAATTGTATCACCTGTTTCGATTTCACAAGGAAGCGTTATATCCACGCCTGTATCCGTATTCGCCTTAATATCAGCCTTAACAGTACCACAAGATTTTAAAGTTCCGTCCGACGAATATACTGCCGAATACAAAACGCACGACACTGTTTTATCCGTATTATTTCTTGCCACCGAATTAATGACATATTTACCTTCACTGTTTTTATTGTAGTTCAAAATTTCAGTTTCATAATCGGCAACCCCCGAACCGCTTGATATAAATACATATCCGTCATTATTGCCTTTTGAAATTTCATCTCCGTCATACTCGGCAGTAACATAAAGCTGTTTTTGTGCGTCAAAGAATTTCATACTGCTCTTGTCAATATTGAATTGAACATTTTTACTTGCTCCGACAGCTATATCAAAACTCTTTTCTTCAATCACCGAACCGTCTGCACTGCCGTCACGAAGTTGTACTTTTACATTTTTCGCGTCGGCGTATCCGATATTTGATACATTCGCAGAAACAATTGTTTCGTCCTCATTAACCGCTACATTTTCAACCGTAATATCTGCATTTCCTATTGAAAGAGTAGCCGAGTTATTGGTTAAATTGTACTCATCAACATTTTCAATCGAAACTGACAATTCAACATTTCGTTTTGAGAAGTCGCTCGGCTTTTTATATTCAATTTCTATCTCTGCACTTTCACCGGCTTTAAGCGGCTCTGAAACAGTTTTCTCATTATTTCCGCTTATAGCAACCTTGTATGATTCGATTGGCAACTCACCCTTATTCGTAACTGTTGCATATGCCGTCATATTATCTTCGTCAAACTCTGCGTCCGACAACGCAATATCATAAGAAGGCATTACCGAAATTGTATACAAATCTGTTTTTACTATCTGATTATTCTCTGCGATACCGTTATTAAATGCGACAAGCATTGTACCGTCATCGTTCAAAATACCGCTTGGATACTTCGCAATATTGCCGACGCTTGTAACTTGAATTTCATCGCTCCATTCGCCGTCCTTGTAAAGTGACGAATAAACTTCCGTACTGTTGTCCAAAGTTTTTGTCCACCATATAGCCGTATCACCTTTTTTATTGCTGTCCACAACAAACGAATCTGTCAAACCTGCTTTTGGTTCGTCAAATACGGTTTTTACATTTGTACCGTGTAAATCAGAATAAGCAATATTGCCGCCGCTGTAATAGTAAATCATGTCATTTGCAAATACAGGATTGCTGTCAAGCACATCATTATCGGTAAGTTGTTCCTCTTTACCGTTTGCAATGATTTTTATATCTCTGTCATTTATCGTTGCAAAATCGTTATCATCATCAGCTACATACGCAATACCGAATGTACCGTCGGCAATACCTGTTGAAATATTTGTGATTGCGTTAAGTCCCGATTTAACGGTTGTCGGCTTCGACCATGAAGTACCGTCAAAATCAGACTGCATAATTGCGTTTGTGCCGCTGATACCCATAATGTCATCTTTAGTGTTGGTTGTCCATACCACATGAACAGTGCCTGATTCAGCCGTTACACTCGGTTGTGTGTCAAGCGTGTTATTGTCGGTTATGGCAGTCGGAGCGTCAAAGCCGTTGCCGTTCCACTTTGCAACGCATATTTCGGCTTTTTGATCGATTTCCGTCAAAGTCATATCATCTGTAAGAGTTGATTTTTCATTTTGCCATACCAAATAACCGTCCTTAAAGCAAGGATAAAAGTCGGCTGTTCCGTCATCGTCAACCGCTTTCGGTGCAGACCAAGTACCTTTTTCATCATCATATACCGAATATACAAGCATTGTTCGGTCGACATCGGCACGATTAGAATTATCCCACTGAATAACCATTACTTTTTTGCCGTCAATCTCGCATATTTGCGGCGCACATTCCGTATAAATGTTGTCTGCGACCTTGTTAAGCTCTTTGTTTGTATAATCAACATCCATTAGATTTATCTGCGGCTTGTCACCTAACCACTCCGTTGAATTTTCCGCATAAGCACGGCTTTCGTTCGGATATATGCTGTCAATATCTATTGAATCATACATTTCATCTTCCGATTGAAGCGTTATTGCATTCTTATCCTTAATAAGCGCATTTTTATTTCCCGTTTCATATATTGTAAATTCACCGTGTGCAAAATTCTTTTCGGCAACAGTTTTTCCTACAACCTTAACATTAATATTTGCATCACCCTCGCCCCAAGATTTTACATAATCCCTGTGCAATGCATATTTAATATTAAGCGAGCCACTGCCCGACGCGCCAACGGTACAAACCTTTGCAACTCCGATACCGCCGCCGATTGAAGCACCAACTTTTCCTGAAATATATCCTTCTAAGGTAGGCTTGAAACCGTCAATTTGTATATCTTTTAATGTGCCTTCAATTCCTCCGCCTACTTTGCCGCCAAATTCATAATAGCATGGAACTACCCAAATAAATACTTGTCCTTGATATTCATATGAAAACTCTGCATTAAAGGCAAGAAATCCCTCATTAAAATGCCAACCGCCGTCAAAATAACTCATTTCGGCATATCCTGTCACATCTGCATCCCAACCCATATCCTTTGAAACACTAAACTTTACTTTATCAAATTTCATATTAGGATATTTCTTTTTTAATCCATTGACAAGCTTTTCATTACTTTTAGCAACGGTATATCCGTCCCTGCCTTTTTTCATGTTCTTCTTTAATGTAGATTTGTAATCCGCAAAGCTAAAATCTTTAAATCTGCCTGTTGTTTTGTCTATATTAGAACTGTCAATACCAAAAGCAATATTAATTTTATTTTCATTTTCATATTCAAATGTTATAGGAATGAAATCAAGTCCAAAACCGATTTCCATACCGCCAAACGGAAATACAACGCTGTCCGGTATCGTAAAACCGACATTTTGTCCTAGTTTAAAATTAAAATTGTTCGTTCCCGTTGACGGATTCCATTCAGCACCGTTCTTTGCGTTTACTTTTAACTTCACTTGTGTAGACGTTGATTTTCCGTTTGCTTCATCAATCGCCAATATGTAAACAGTCTTGCCTGCCGATAATTCCTCACCCGGTTTAAATGTCAATTTCCCATTAGGTACTTCAATAGATGTTTTTGTACCTTGCGTAATATATATTTTTCCGTTTTCGTTTCCGTTCCAGTCTACATCAACCGATAAATCAACTGAAACAGTACTGTCCTCCTGCATGTTTACGGCGGTATTCATTATATTGTAATTGTTACCGCTGTCCTTGACATACACCGATTTGATAATCGGTGCACCGTCCGATGTAGAATTTGTATTTCCTTTTGTACCCGTTGGGATTCCACTGCTGTTGTAATGGATTGTAGCATCTGTAAGATAGTAATTGTTAACACTAATATTAATACTGTTCCATCGCTCCTCACTGCCGCCATAATATACATCTGTTAAGCTACTGCAATAAGAAAACGCACAATAACATATACTTGTTATGCTGTTTGGAATAGCTATACTCGTCAGACTGCTACAGCTCTTAAATGCCCATATACCTATACTTGTTACACTGTTCGGGATTGTTATGCTTGTCAAACTACTACAACCCTCAAATGCCCAATCACCTATACTTGTTACACTGTTCGGGATTGTTATGCTTGTCAAACTGCTACAACCCTCAAATGCACCATAACCTATGCTTGTTACGCTGTTCGGGATTGTTATGCTTGTTAAACTGCTACAATAAAAAAACGTCGAATCACCTATGCTTGTTACGCTATTCGGAATTGTTATGCTTGTTAAACTGCGACAACCGCTAAATGCATCTTCACCTATGCTTGTTACACTATTCTCTATGATTACATTTTTAATACTGTCACAATTTGAATACCATGGTGTAAGTGTATCATAAATATCCCAATTATCCATCTCCCCCGTACCGCTGATTGTCAGTGTACCATTATCATCAAGCGTCCATGTCAAGTTACTGCCGCAAGTACCGCTTGTTGCCGCGCTTGCAATAATCGGCATAAATGATAACAGCATACACAACACCAAAGTTAAACTAACAACTTTTTTCTTCATTTGTTTTCCTCCCATCAATTTGTATAAATATATTTTTTGTTTACAGTATAATTATACCACTATTCTCTCATATTGTAAATAACTTCTGTTTCACTTGCCTGTAAAATGTACTTTTGCTCATACCCAATTCTTTCATCGCCTGTGAGGCGGTAATTTTTTTGTTACGCCATTTTTGTAAGACTGTATCAAAATCGGTGTACACCTTTTTTCTGCCTTTATACTTGCCTTGTTCTTTTGTAATTTCTATACCCTATTAAAAAAAAAACAGTGCCATTAGAGTTGGTTTTCGGCTTTTGGAACGTCCCAAAAGTTTTACCCACCCTAACGGCACTGTTTTAGTATCAAGTGTAAGTCATTTCTTCCAATTCTTCGAGTGTGTATCCGGCGTTGTACAATTCCTGTATCACTTCCGGATCCTCACCGTGCATTGCGGCAACTGTCTTTATATCTTCGAGATACTCTTCCGCATAATAATCATCATACCCCGTATCAATATAGCAATCGCAACCGTAATCATACCAATGCCTGCCGTATGATTCTGTATAATTGAAGTGACCTCTTTCACGTTTGCCATTACTCTTGATTTTCAGAATATCGCCCTCATTAAGAACAATATGCTCATACTTGCCGTTCTCCAAATCTTGAAACAGTTCCGAATCAACCAACGCTTTCCAAAGTATCTGTTTAGTTGATGCAAACACATAAACGCCCTTATCTTTAAAATGAATTAATGAAATCGGACTGTCACCTTTTACAAGGTAAAGGTTACTATGATTATCAAGTATATTAAAACTAAAACTTCCCTCTATGCTTTCAGCCATGAATTTGATTGTCTTGAAATTAAGTGCGTTTTTATACTTGATTAACTGTACCGCCACAAATGAATCTGTTTCAATTTTGCTTTTAAAGTTATACCTCTTTTGAAGTTCTTTATCATTAAACAACACACCATTATGAGCAAGTGTAAACTGACAGTTCTTCACCTTTTCACTCCATGGGTGATTGTTGTAGTTCTTGCTC
>ERZ772885.792-NODE-792-length-21543-cov-95.740274_pt1 | contig 21543 bp, 14 predicted proteins | sample MGYA00580580_ERZ772885 | MGnify/ENA primary metagenome ERZ772885 (study PRJEB29015, sample SAMEA2737673) | human gut metagenome | biome: human gut; feature: human-associated habitat; material: faeces | place: China | collected 2012 ...
TGCGTCGTATGCCATACGATGCCCTGCGTGAGAGCCAATGCCACCGCCCAGACCGCCAGCACGGCTTGGAACAAATTTCGGATCTCCCGGTTTGCGAATACTTTCATACGGCACCTTTACCCATTCCATTTATAACCCATGCCGCGGGCAGTCAGCAGCATCTGCGGTTTGCCGGGGTCGTCCTCAATCTTCATCCGCAGCCGCCGGATGTACACTGTTAAGGCACTGCTGTCAATGTAATCCCCATCGCAGTCCCACAGTGCATCCAGAATTTGTTCCCTGGATAGCACGGCATTCGGATGCTGCATAAAGAAGCAGAGCAGCTTGTACTCTGCGCCGGTCAGTTCCAGCAAGATTCCGTTTTTGTATACCTGCCCCTGCAACAGCCGGACGGTGATGCTGCCCGATTCCAGTACGGGTTCTCCTGCGCTGGACGCATTTGCACGGCGAAGCAGTGCATTGACCCGCGACAACAGGACACCCAGCTTGAACGGCTTGGTCAGGTAATCATCCCCGCCCAGTTCCAGCCCCATGATGATATTCATTTCCTCATCCGAAGCGGTCAGGAACAGAATCGGCACGTTGGATGTGCGCCGCACCTTCTGGCAGAAATCGAAGCCAGAGCCATCCGGCAGGGAAACATCCAGCACCAGCAGGTCATATTTTCTGTCTGACCACAGCACCTCGGCTTCTGCCAGCGTCCGGGCGGTATCCAGTGCAAAGCCCTGTTTCTTGAATGCAAAGGTCAGCCCACTGATCAGGCTCAGATCATCTTCCAAAAGGAACAGTTTTCTCATGATTCCCTCTCTTTTCTGCGTTTTGTGTGTCCTACAGGTTTAAAAGCATTATAAGTTTTTTCTGCGAACATTACAATGTGCGAAACGGAAATTGTTTCTTGCCGTGTGTTAAATATAAGTCCTACTATCACCGCTTTACTGCAATAAAATTTGCAAAACCATCTTTACGCTCGCTGCAATCCGTGATACCCTTTATCGCAAATCCCACCGAGCTTGTCGGGGTAAAAGCCCCTCCATCTTACTGCGCAAGACCGCTCTGCCGCTTAAAAGCCCCACTGGGGCTTTCATTGCTACGCAAACGCGGTCTTGTAGAAAAGTACAGAACGGCGAGGATTTATTCCCCATGAAGATTTTTACCGCCCCGCAACACACCCGATCTATTTTGCCGCTTACTTCATCCGACAAAATCATCGCTGCGCTGCGTGGGCGGTATTTTTCTTTTTCACAAATAAAATCTTATGTAGTTGTTCAATCTTCCAAAATTTGTTTTTAGTTGTTGACTGCACAACCGCAAAGTGTCATTCTTGTGCTTGAAAGAAGCAGGTTGTAGTGTCCGCACTGCGTCCGGCTTTCTTCATACTGTACCTTGAATCTTACATAAGCCGTCTGAACGAGATACTGCGCCATGACCTCGCACTTTCTGTGGGCGAGCCGGACAACGCCGCTGCAAAACAGGGGTAGGAACTTCGTTCGGAGCAAACGGTGCCCCCATTACATGAGCAGCACAACCTCTACTTGTTTTTTGCGTCTTAACAATTCGGAAACAATTACACAGAAACGGTTTTGAGCGCAGCGGTAGAGGGCAAGAACCGTCCCGTGGCCACAAATTTTCAATTCTTGAAAATGTTGTGCTCCACTGGGACTTCACTTCTGCAATGCGCCTGCATTTCCGAAGTGATCTTGTTGGGGCGTGCCTGCCCCAAACCCTGCTCATGGTTCGCACCTGACGGTGCGAACAGCAACGGCGTGTCGTGCTTTACATAACTTCACCGAGGAGTTATCGAACAGACAGGAGGTACAATGACCAAAACGAATGTTCAATCGACCCCTATATGGCACAGTTTGAAGAACTGCTGAACGATGAAGAAGTCGCATAACGACAGGCACTTGTAAGCCATCAACGAGCCACCGGCTGCAAGTGCAGGGCGGAAAGCATCCGCACCCTTGCGCCTGATAAAAATGGAACTTTGATTTTCTCGCCCGGCTTTGCCATGGTGGGACAGTCAAAGGAGCGTGCGTTTGAACAAAAAGAAAAAGTCCACAAACACTTCCCATTACCCTGATGAAGTCATTGACCGTCTGGCACGGGCATTCTACCCGGCCATCCTTGCCTGCTGGAACAGCGAGGAAGGACAACGGGAGTTTGCCGCATGGCAGGCGGAACAGGCTCATATTGCAACCAAAGAAAAACAGGAAGTTCCCGTCGGGGAACTCCCTGCCTTACTTATCGCATGTGGATTTTTGCAGGGGGCATCCGGCAGGGCGCACCCTGTTTTTTATTAATAGAATGTCCGCACCGGTTTGAGCCAAATTTCTTCCAGCGTATGCAAAATGCTGATCGAAGAATATGGAGAAAATGTTCATTTGAATTTGGCTGTTTTGCAGCTTGAATATATCGGAGGAAAATGATATAGTCATAATAATAGAAAGGCATTGTGTATCGCCAAATTGTAATATAATCTGACATAGATGGAAAAGAAAGGAACATCAGGATGGGGCTTGGACAAGAACGATTCGTGGCGCTTGCTGCTGAATTTCAGGGAAGTCTGCAACGCAGAAATGCAATCCTTTTCCTCGGGAGAGGCGTGGACGATGAAACAGCGAAACAGATCGTAAACTCTTATGAATGGAGGATGCTCGTTACCAGCCGAGAAACAGTCCCGATGGAAGAGAAACCAAACCTCCATATGATGCGCTATAAGACAAAAGCGGAGATCACAGCTGCAAATCTGTGGAAGAAAGATGAGTTCCCGATCGTATCACTCTGGGAAACGCATACTCCGTTGGGCGAAGATGCGCTGCAGCAGCTGGAATGTACCGGGCAGAGTGCGGAAGAATACCGCAGGAAGACGGCATCGGACATTCTGGAGCAGCTATGCAGGCTGCTGGATGGGCAGCATGTTCTAGTCGTTGCCGGCTACCAGCCGACAGCGGGCGATGATATGCCCTATACTGCTTTTGCAAGCGTTATTTATGAGAAGGATATCCCGGCAGGAAGTCTCCAGTTCTGGAATGAACCCGAGACAGAAACGCCGCTCAAAAAATTAGCGGAAGCGAAAAATGCGGCTTATCACACGGAAGATCTGGCACAGGTGCTGGCCGCACTAAATAGTCTGGACGACACGGAAGATCAGACGGCCGGGCCGGAAGAAGAGCTGCTCCAGATCTTTTATAAAAATGGAAAAAGCTGTTCTGTCCCGAGCCGGGAACTGCTGCCGTATCGGAAGATTGCGGCTCTTTTAACGGAGCAGATGGTCTTTTCGATCCAGCCGTTCGGAAAAGTAGTACAGGCAAAATGGTTCTACAATTTCCTGATCAAAAGCCCTTCGGACGGCCCGCAGTGGTATGGCTATCTGAAACGATCCAATTACCATCTGAACCGTGAATTTGAAGCGGCACTGTACTATGCCATAAAGCGAGAACTGGACGGAGAATCGATCGTCGGGAGCCAAAAAGATATGCCGGTGATTCTGAGCGGTGCTCCGGGCAGCAGCAAAAGCGTGGCACTGGCAGCGCTGGCTTTCAGGATCTACAACGAGCACCAGAACCCGGTCATTTTTATCGACAACGATACGCTGTTGTTTTCGGACCAGAGCGCCGAACGTACCGCACTGCTGGAATTGATGGAACAGGTGGATGCCTGCAAGGGAGATGCGCGAATCCTTCTGATTTGGGACTGCTCTTCGTACCAGAATGTCACCTCCAAGGCACAGCAGCTTTCCCGTATGCTGACAAATCGGGGGCGGCGCTTTGTTCTGGTGTGCAGTGCGTACGAAATGTCTGCCGATAGCACGGAAAAACGAAGAGGATATGCGTTTGTCCCCGGAGAAAAAGCACATTTTGCGCTATGCGGGGAAGGCACGCCGCAGATGTTCGTGGAAAATGGCTGCTGCTATATCACCACGACGCGGGAAATGAACGAAAAGGAAAAAGTGGGCTTCTGGCAGATCATCCATGATTTCTCTGGGATCGACCGCGAGCAGCTGAACAGCGCAAAAGCCGAGCTGAAGGATCAGCCGGATATTTTCCAGTGCTTTTACCAGATGGTCGGTCTAATGCGTCCCAAGCTGGAAAATGCCCTTGGACGGGAAGAGATGATCGTCAGCGAATATGTCCGGAAGCAGCTCGAAGAGGTCTTTCAGGAAAAAGTTACACTTGGCCCGATCGCACAGGCGCTGCTGGATGCTGGACTTTCCAGAGAAGAAGTGGAACAGGTCCGTCAGCAGATGGAACTAGGAGTAAAAGAAACCGCCAAGGAGTATGATCTGGAAAAATTCAATACCTGCATTGCACTCTTTGGACGATTCAAATTGAGTGTCCCATATCCGGTGGCACTGTGGATGCTGCGCCGGGATTATGACTACACTGAAAAACCGATCGACCCGGAGCTTTACAACGTACTGACTTCTCAGATCCCATGGCTGCATTATGGGGAAATGGACAATAGCCCGAACTATGCCTTCCGGTTCCGGAACGCATTGGAAGCAGAGATATTTCTGGAGCGGAACGGTGTGAGCGCAGACCGACAGGTCGGCGTTCTGTGCGAGATCATGGAGCTGTATCAGGAACGATGGGAAGAAGTAGATTCCTCTTTTGCGCGGGAGCTGCAGCAGTTCATCCGTTTGATGGGTCCCAATTCCCGTTACACCGCATTCCGAGAAAATGGAGAAAAGAAATACGAGCACGATGCGATCCTGCGGCAGAGCGAAACAATCATTCAGGCACTGAAAAAGCTGTGCTGTGCGTTCCCGGATCAGGACGCCGGCTTTGCGACCCTTCTGGTGACATTTACGCGCGAGTATTACGGAAGAAAATGGGATGATCTGTACCGGGAAGACTTGGATGCTCACTCCGAGGAATGTTATCAAAAGCGGATAAAGAAATTGTTCGATACGATCGCATACGCCAGCAACCGGAGCGAGAAGCTGGAGCGGCTGATCGAAGAGACGAGCGGAGGAGAAAAGAAATATTTGTCCGATCAGAAAAACGGACTTATCGTAGAAACGACACGCTGCAATATATGGCTGTGCAAAAACGAACGGGAATACTTTGAGCGATTTGGCGGGGAAGGTAAGAAACGGTCCCGCCTGAACTACGAGGATGTTTATCAGAAGCTCTATAAAGCAATCCTTGCCTCCCCGGAAAACGGCCATATTTACAATGCCCTGTTCGATGCGTTTGAGGAGGTCTATCAATACGGTGAGCTCAGCAGCAGACAGAAGCTGGAATACCTGAGCAAGACCAAAATGATCTCGGATGACTGTTTCAGTCAGGACATCCAGAATCGCGGTGCAGATGACCATGATGAACTTCGTGAGCATATCCTCCGTATCCAGCAGTTTGCTGCAGATTATAAAGTCACCATCGAAGATGTGCAGCAGGACAGGATGAATCCAGAGTTTGCAAAGCTGTATCACGATATGATCGAAGCCAATCAGCCTATGGCCGTGACTTTCGTCTGCCAGCAGGAGCTGGATCGGGCGGGCATTACCGGCGCATATAGTTCGAAAGGCGATATGGAACTTGACGCGAAGCAGCGCGCTGTTTGTCGGAAAGTCGCCGATTTCATGATGGAAGGCGTGAACCGTGCCTGCATTCAGGGCAACTACTTTGCGATGAGCCTGCTTCTGCGCGTTGTCTGGATGAGCAGTACCGGTCGTAGACTTACAGGAACAGAAGGGCAGCGAATCCAGCTGAATGCCGAGCAGTGGGAAGATCTGCGGCGCATCAGTCAGCAGTGCTGCAACGCAGCACAAAATAGTACGGTAGGAAACGGTGCCAACCCACTGTTTACGCTGGTCTATGCGCTGGCAGAATTGCAATGTACTGGGAATTTCAAAAAATGTAGCGACATCATCCAGAGCATCGGGACGGAGCGATTTATAACTTCCTTCAGGATGCGAGTCCCGTTCATCTATTGCGACCAGAAGGGGCCGTTCCATTATAAAGGCACGATCGAAAAGATGGAGGGACGGACATTCTGGCTCCGTCTGGAAGATTGTGACGCATATCTGAGTAACAGGGTCCGTTATCGTGCCGCAGCATACGACCGCCCCAGAGAGAACGAGTACCTGCAGGGGCTGATCCTGGGCATTGGATATAATGGTTTTTCTGCCTACAAGGACAACGGCACGGAACGGAGGTAAACGGGGATGGAAATGGAAAGTATGCTTTTTTCAAACGTCCCTGCGGAAAAGCTGAATCAGCAGGTGAGGGAAAAAATCGCGGACCATCTCTTTTTGATCTGCCATTACAATCCATGCAGCAATGTCTTTGCAGAGGATGCAAAGTTTATAGCCGGATGTCTAAACCTGTACAAGGCGACAGTAGACAGCAGCTGCATGATCCGCAGAATGGAAAAATCAGACTGGTTCTCCGGCGCTTTTTGCAAGGATGCCGGTGCTCTGCGTGCCTGCATGGCAAAGATCCAGATGTTACGGGCCGTCTGGGCACACGATCAGGCTAAGGAGATGGACGACAGCGCAGAGCAGGACTACTGCCAATGGGTAAGAAACATCCTGAAAAAGGCCTCACCGGAAAGTCAGAAAGATTATTCTGTGCTTCTTCATGAGCTGGAACTGCTGGGAAATCGGCTATATACGGTATTGGAAAGCTATATCCAGCATCTTGCGACATACAAGAACCGTCCGCAACTCATTCAGGAATGGGAGCAGGAGACGTACAACTGGTATTCCAAAAAAACTGACATTTTTCGGAATCAGTTGTTTTCTTACGGCGCGGCAATATATCCGGACGATGCGAAAAGCATCCGATACCGTGTCGCAGAACGAATCCAGGAGTATTACACAAATGAAAAAAAACTTGCAATGTTTGAAAGTCTCGTATCCGGCGGTATCAGGGCAGGAGATGCGTTTGTCATAAAAGTTGATCAGATGCGTAAAAAAAGGGACGCCGCATATGCAAAAGTCAACGCGGGAAGATGGACAAGCGCTGTACCATTCTGCTTTCTGGATATGTTTTTTGACGAGCTACCGGAAATCCTTTCTATAGAATTGCCAAAAATCAGGCAGCGCGATCAGTGCTCCCTGATGCCGGAGGAATTGTTGCAGCGTCAGATCAAAGAAATGCTGGATAACAAGCAGAAGGTGTAAACAAACCACACGCACTGATATGGATATGAAAAAGGGCTGTTGCAAATTAGCCTAAACAAAATGACATGGGATCCCTTGGAAGCGGGGTCCCATGTTTCTTTTTTTGTATGCTGAAAATGCCGCGAAACAAACCATCATAACAAAGCTATCTCAAGCAGTGTCAACATACTCCAGGACTGATCAGGCAAATAATTGACTATTTAATGACCAATCAGATGCTTTTATTTGTAAGGTTCCTGCTGTTCTTCAATTTAACCCTTTAATCCGTGGCTCCCAGCCACGTTCTTCAGATATTCTTCCGGCTCGCCGTTCAGAATCAGTTCAGCATACGCCAGCGGGTCATTGTAGATGAGGTAATCCAACTCTGATCTCTGCGCCATGGTAACGTCCAACGCATCCTCGACCCCGGTACAGTCAATGGAGATCATTCTCCCATCCCGGAGCAGCAGCTCCACGCAGCCGGTGTCCATGTTGAATTTGCAGGCTCTTTCATCGTACTTCATAATCGTGTCCTTTCTGCCTTACGGCACCTTTACAGTTGTGACGTTCGTGATACGTCTTTTTTGATAAGGTTTTGGACACACAGAGACTGGAAAAGAACCCTCGTTCTGCTTTCCGAAGAAAACAAAAAATCCGAACCCTTCTCCTATCGAGAAAAGGTTCGGATTTTCATTGTTTGGTGCGACCGGGAGGATTCGAACCTCTGGCCTTCCGGGTCGGAGAACTACGACAAGCCCGTACAGACCAACGTTGAAGCGTGAATTTTGTTGGTTCTGCACAGTTGCGTCCAAAGCAAGAAAACGCCTGTTGGTGGTTGTCACAACGGGCTTTTCGGTGTTTTACGGTGCGTCTGCACAGTAGTAGTCAAATGGTGGTCAAAGAATGTAAAATAAAACGCAATAGAGTACCACTATTCCCGGTATATGACCCTTGCTTTAGCATCTTGCTGTTTTCCTATATAAACCCGTTCATTATGTTCAATTCCAAAAATGCTTGTGCATTTAATTGTCATGTTCATGCAAAAATATCCCAAAGAGTTTGTCCAACTTTCCCAACGATTTCTATAGACATCCTCAGCGAAATATATATCGAAAGCAAGTTTCTTCATCATCAATCTGTGGCTTATTCTGCTTGCAAATTTTAAATTACTTCATATTTCCATTGCAAGTATCCATAATTTTCGTCCATAAAGTGGGCCAAAAGCTGAAATCACTCCAGCGGCCGGGGATAAGCCAGCCGGGCAGGGTTTGCAGAAAATGGGGTACCGCCCACGCAAATGCCAGTGCTAAAGCAAACAGGGCTGCCCCGTGCAAGACACCGGGCAGGGCACAAATAAAGCGCAGCAACAGCACGACCAAAGCCAGTCCGACAATCAGGGCAGGCAGGGCACACGCTGCTTGAGCCAGCCATGCCTTTTGGGGGCCGTAAGTGATGGCGGTGATCTTTCCGGCACCGGTTGCTGCGGCCCACTGTTCGGCGTCCGTTTTGGGGGTGTCGGGCGAAAGACCCCGCAGCGCCGCGTGGGTAAAGCCGCTTTGCGCCGGATAAAGAAGCGTTTTGCTTTTACTTTTAAACACGCCGGAAATGAAATACTCGGTACGGTCCAGTGCAACAGTCAAGCCCATAATATCATAGCTGCCAAACAGTGTCCACGCCAGCGTCGAAGAAATCGCGCACTGCTGTCCTACGACACCGGGTGCTGTGCCCTGAAGATATTCCACAGGCAGACAGTCCTGCGCTGTACCGTCAAAGCCGATACAGGTCACATCTTCCGCTGTGCGGTCAGAATCTGCCGAGACCGCTGCTGCTTTCTCGCTCCAAAAGCTGGCAGTAACGGCTTGAGTGTTGGCATTACTTTTTTCCCATTCCCGTGCAGCGGCAAGCTGCCCGGCTGTAAGCGGGGAAGACAGGGTCACCGTCACGGTTGGGTTCTGCTGTACAATATGCGCTGCGCGGGTCTGCAAAAGCAGCTGCAAAACTACCAGCAATACTGCCGCAACCGCCCAACCTCTTTTACGATGCATCATGGATCTTCACCCGGTCCCCGGCCTGCACGGCCCGCGTACTGCTGACAATGACCTGTGTATCGGCGTCCAGCGCACCACTGACGGCGGCGGTGGTATCGCCCGTTTCCACCACCGTGACAGGCAGCGATACTACGATATTCTGCTGACCCAAGATTGTGGCTTTTTGTTCGATAGCCAGCACATAGCAGCCGGTATTATCTTTATGTACCGCGCTGGCCGGCAGCACACAGGGCCGCTTTTCACCCTGCACCGTGGCCGATGCGTTGGCAGCACCGGCACACCATGCCCCTTTGGACAAGGTGCATTTTGCTGTAACGGTGCCGTTTTCATCCGGGGCCGAAAGGCTCTGCACGGCGGCATCACAGCTTGCGCGGCTCTGGCTCAGGTGCAGTACAGTGCCAACTGAAACAAGGTTGGCTTGAGATTCTTCCAAAGGAATTTCGGCGGTAAAATCGGCATCTGCAGCCAGCTGGCCGCCCACGGCAGGGGAGGGCTGCCCAACCACGAGATCCAGCGACACAAGGGTGCCATCACTGGGGGCAGTCAGTGTGCCGCCCGCCTGCTGCACGGCAAGCAAGGCATCCAGTTCGGCCTGCAGGGTTTCGGCATCAGAGGCCGTTACAGCAGCAGCGGCGCGGTCCAGTGCGTTCTGTTTTTCCGTGGTTTCCTGCTCTTTCTCCAGCGTGTGCAGTGCGGTGTTGCGGTTATCCTCGGCACTTTGGGCGGCGGAAAGTGCCGCATTGTTGGCATCTTCGGCGGCTTTTTGGGCGCTGTACAGGGCATCCTCCGCAGCTTCCAGGGCAGCGGCGGCGTTTTCTACGGCGGCCTGTTTTTCAGCGTCGTCCGCATAGCCGGCATTGCGGGCTTTTTCCAGAGCGGCAGCAGCTTCGTCCCGCTTGGTCTGGGCACGGGAAACGCTCTCTTCACCATCGGCGTAGATTCTGTGTGTTTCCTCGTAGGCACGTTCTAATTGCTGCTGGGCGAGCTGGGCGGCGTAGGGGTCGGCGGTGTCTCCCGCCGTCTGTTGTGCGGCCTGGGTCCGGGCCTGCTGCAACGCGGCCCGCTTGGCGTTTACGGCGCGGTCCACTTCAGCGGCATCAAACACGGCCAGCGTGTCCCCGGCCTTGACGGTCTGCCCCGCCTGCACGGGTACTGCCATGACCAGCAGACCCGCGGGCACTGTAAAAGGGGTGCCGCCCGCAAAGCTGACCGTGGCCGTAGTGCGCACGCTTTTTGTCACATTGCCGGAGGACGGCCTCTGCACCGTCACGCTGGCCATGGCTGCCCCTGCTGTACCGCGGGCCAGCAGTGTCAGCACCAGCAGCAGTGCAAAAAAGCGGACAATCCACCCAAGCCGCTGGCGCTGGCGTGGGTCCATCCCGGTAAGCAGTTCGATAGGTCCTCATCCTTTCACGGCTCCGGCCAGAATCCCCTGTTCCAGATACTTTTGGCCGAAAGCAAAAATCAGTACGGCGGGCAGCAATGCAAACAGGCTGGCCGCCATGGTCAGTGCCAGGTCGCGGGTAGTATCGGTCAGATAGAGTGACAGCGACCAAAGCGACTGTGTTTTTAAAAAGGTCATAGGCTGTTCCAGCGCATTCCAGGCATCCAGAAAGCTCATGGTCAGCGCAGCCAGGATACCGGGCAGCCCCACTGGCAGGCCGATTCGCGCAAACTGCTGCCACGGGGTCGCGCCATCTATAGCGGCAGCTTCCAGCAGCGGCAGAGGAACAGCGTCAAACCCGCGCTGCATCACAAATACGGGAAATGTGCTGAATGCCCCCGGCAGAATGACCGCCCAGACAGTATCCATCAGTCCCAGGTGGTTTATCGTCAGATAGGCAGGCACCATAGTGACCTGGAACGGCAGCAACATTAAAATAAGGTACAGCCCCCGCACGGCCCCGCGCCCGCGAAATTTCAAGCGGGAGAGTGCCCATGCGGCGGGAGCACCCACGACCAATTGACCAGCCAACTGCGGAAATGTCTGCAGGCAGGTGTTCCAATAGGTGGTAAAGTATTCCGGTGTGTCCAGCAGCAGCTTGACAGCAGGTTCCAGCGTAGGGTAGCTGGGCAGCAGGGTCCACGCAGCCTGCCCGCTGCCGGAAAGCGCCGGGCCGATGGTCGCTGCCAGCTCCTCCGAGCCGGTCAGCGTGCCCATCAAAAGGAACCATAGCGGGAACCATACGAGCAGGACGAATGGGAAAAGCAGAATTTTTTTTAGAGCCGTTTTATGCATACCGCGATCACCGCCCCCAGCGCCCCTGCCATCAGGATTGCTGCGGCGCTCAGCCTTGGCAGATCCAGTGCCAGGAACCAGTTGTTGAACAAATGCTGCAATAAATAGATGCTTTTTTCCGGGTAGGCCCCGGCCACCAGATAGGCTTCGCGGAAAACTTTAAAGGTGTTCAGCAGACTCAGCACCAGCGTGACGGCCAGTGTGGGCAGCAGGTTGGGCAGGGTAATGGCTGTAAACTGCCGCCACCCACTGGCACCATCCACGGCAGCGGCCTCGTACAAGTCTGTGGAGATGCTGTCCAGCCCGCTGGACCAAAGGATGCTGTCATAGCCGATGTTTTTCCACAGATAAGTACCGATCAGCACCCAGAACGCAGCATCCGTGCCCATAAAGTCACAATGGGTGCCAAAAGTTCCGTTCACAAGGCCGTTTTGGGCAAACAATACTTTCCAGAGCAGTGCAAGGCTTGCCACCGGCAAAGCCATGGGCAGCAAAAAGGTTGTGCGGCAGACCTCGGCCCAGGAGGTATTTTTTAAGCCTTTCGCCCGTAGCGCCAAAGCCAGTGCCAGACTGAGCGCCAGCAGCAGCGGAACGCATACTCCGATAAACCGCACCGTATTTTCCACCGCCAGTCGGAACGCATCGTTGCCCAGTACCGCCGTATAGTTGGCAAGGCCCACAAAGTGTCGCCCCATCGTGTCGGTCACGCTGCGGCGCACCGTCTCCACAAAGGGGGCCAGCACAAACAGGGTGACACCGCACAGGCTGGGGGCCAGAAACAGCCAGGGCGTAGGGTCCGGGTGTTTGTTTTGTCTTTTCTGCATACAATTTTTTCCTGCAAAGCGATGCGCGGGGCAGCATGGCCGCTCCGCGCACCGATGTTACTTTTGTTCTGCCAGATACAGCGCCAGATCACTCTGCACACCCGCCACAGCGGCGGCCACGTCCTCGCTGCCGTCAATGATGGCCTGGGCATGGTTTATAAAGTTCTGCTGCAGCATCACCGGGAACAATACAGGTGTGGTGCAGTTGGCGTAGAAGGCATCCAGGTCGCCGACATACGCGCCGGTCACTTTACCCGTTTTTGCGCCGCTTACCGTCGCTTTGACGGCATCGAGTTTTTCCCGCAGGCAGTCCGCCCGCACCGTTGTACCATCGGAGCAATACTGGCTTTGCACATCGGTGCCGAAGAACGCAGCGGCCAGCCCCTTTGCGGCATCCGGATTTTTGCTGTTGGCATTCACGCCCACCAGTACCTGCGGGTTATAGGCACCCTGCGTCAGGCCGGGCATCGGGATCATATCCACGGGAACGGCCTCGGCATCCGCATCAAAAATATCGTTGGTGCGCGCCATTGCAATGACGGCGTAGGGGGTGGCAACATCCATCCAGCCGAATTTGGCGCGGCTGCAGGTGCTGTACTCGTCCTGCTGTGCATCGATGATGACAATGTCCGCGTTGTCGTAGCTCTGGGAAGATGCACCGTTCATCTCGGTGTTGATATAGTCAGCCATGCCATAGTAGTCGGCAGTTGTTTTCACAAAGGTAAATATCTTGGTCAGGGCGTCTGCATCCAGTGCGCCGTCGTGCAGCAGGGCATTGGCACTGGAAGGCAGGAGCAGATTCGCGAAGTCAACGCCGCTGGCCAGCGCCAGAGCATACTTCTGGTCATCGGGCAGAGCCGTGTAATATTCATCGCTGTACTGCTCGGTGTCGGGGCGGGGTGCAGCGGCCAGCACGGCGTCCTGCAGGTCGTTCAGGTCGGTTAGGCCGTCCAGCGTGCCCGCGTCACCACAGAGTGCCGGGACGATGAACCGCGCAGGCAGCACATAGGCCCTGCCATCGGTCATAAACGGATCGATGATATTGCTCTGCAGCGCATCCAGCGGCACGGTGTCACTCATGTCAGCCAGCATTCCCTTATTGATATAGGTCGTGTAGTCGACACGATCCAGAAGCAGCACATCAGGCCCTTCCCCGGCCAGCAGTTCGGTGTTCAGCTGGGTCAGCGCATCGTTGATGGCGGCGCTGACATCATCGGTGTCGGTCTGCACGGCGGTTTCAAAGGTAACGTCCACCTCGGGATTGGCTTTTTTGTAGGCGTTCACGGCCAGCCGCGCCGTGGCGGAATCCGCCAATGACCAGACGGTCAGCGTTGTGTCGGCATGGGTGGGCAGCGTTTCGTCATAGTGATAGAAATAGAGATCGCCGTTTCCGCCGCTGTCGCCAAAGAGCAGGACCATAAAGTCCTCCGCCGCCGTGCGCAGCAGAGAGAGCGGATAGTTGCTGGAAATGCTCATCGCTGTGCCCTCGGCAGGGACGACCTGCTCCGGCAGGGTGCCGCCGGGGGCCAGGCGGTAGATGCCGTCCGTGCAGGCGTAATAAGCCGCGCCGTCTGCGTCGCCGGTCAGCGCTTGAGAACTGGTCGCATTGGGGACCGGGTTCAGCAGTTCGGTGCTTGCGCCGGTGGCGGGGTCCAGGGCGTTCAGGATAATATCGCCGGTATTATTGTCAAAGCTCAGGTAAACAAGCTGGTTGCCGACTGTCGTGAGGGAGTTGAGGCTGTACGCCAGATCCTGCGGCAGTGCGGCGGTCGTAACACTGCCGTCAGTCAGGCTGACCTGCACAAAATCCACGGTGTCGCCGTTGGAGACAAAATCCAGCTTATCCCCCTGAAATACAGCTGTGTTGGGGTTGATGCCCTGCTTTACCGTGTCATCCTCTACAACGGTTTTGGTTCCGTCAGGTGCCTGCAGAACCAGCCCGGCATTCTCCCCGTCATAGGTGATAAGCGCCTGCTCACCGTCCGGCGCAACGAGGATCCACGTGACCATCGCATCGCCCACGTCAAACGCTGCAGGTTCCGATGTCCAGTTGGTTCCGTCAGTGCTGGTGCGGCGGGTGTAGTCTTCGATGCTGTCCTCCCCCACCTTGCCGGTGTACAGAACAATCGTTCCGTCCGCCAGCTGCGTCGGGTAAGAGATGAGCTGCTCACCGCCAAGGTCAACGCGGCTCTCGACCCAGCGGCCCATCTGGGTATCGGTGGTGTCTGCAGCGGTCAGGCTGGGAGTGGTGTCCTGCCTGGCGCAGCCTGCCAGACTCAAAATAAATGCCGTGCATAATCCGGCACTGATGATTCGTTTCATAAGTATGTGCCCTCCTTCATCGGGTGTAGCACCAGTATACCGCCCGAATCTTGAATTGTCCTTGAAAAAAGCTGCGGCTTTTCAAGACTGTTTCAAGGTTTGGGGTGTATACTAGAAAGGGAAAAGGAGAATTATGCCATGCGGATTTTATTGATCGAAGATGACCGCGCCCTTTGCACGGCGCTGCTGCCTGCCCTGCAAGCTGCGGGCTATACTGTAGATACCTGCCACGACGGCGCAGACGGCAAAGCCCTTTTGTGCGGCGGCGCATACGATGTCTGTGTACTGGACCGGATGCTGCCCGGGCTGGACGGTCTTAGCCTGCTGCGGGCCGCCCGCGCCAAGGGATGTACCACCCCGGTGTTAATGCTGACGGCCCTGTCCGGCATCAATGACCGGGTGGACGGCCTGGATGCCGGTGCAGACGATTACCTGGGCAAGCCCTTTGACACGCGGGAGCTTCTGGCCCGGCTGCGGGCACTAACCCGCCGCCCCGGCACCACTGCCGAATCTGCCATACGCTGCGGTGACGTGACGCTGGATGCCGCCCAACTGACCCTGAGCGGGCCAAAGGCCGCTGCGGCCCTGACCAAGAGGGAGGCCGATCTTTTAGAGGTACTGCTGCGCACACCGGGGCAGCTGCAGACCCGTGCGGTGCTTTTGGCGCGGGTTTGGGGACCACTGGCCGAAGTTGAGGACGCTAATCTGGACTGTTACATCCATTTTGTGCGGCGGCGGCTGAAAGCCGTAGGCAGTGCGGTAACGATCACCACCGTGCGCGGTAGCGGCTATAAGGCGGAGGTACCGCCATGCTGACTGCACTGCGCCGCCGTTTGACCCTGCTGATGACGGCGCTGACCTCGTTGGTGCTGGCAGGTGCGCTGGTCGTGACATGGAATTATGCCGCCGCCCAGTACAGGACCGCCGCGGAGACGCTGCTCACGCAGAACTTTTCTGCCATCGTTGACCGGCTGGACAGCGCCGACAGCGTAAGTGACGCTTGGCTGGCTGACCAGGAGCACAACAGCGGCTGCCTTTTGTTTTTGTGGGACAACGGTGCCGCGCTGCATTTTGCGGGCACCACGGGCAGCGCCGATGCCCGCAATGCGGTTGAACCTCTGTTAGAAGAAGGTTTGTCCCCCCTGCTGGACACAAGTCTGCATGACAGCAGCGGTGCCGTGCAGAGACAAAGCGCGGTGTTCACGCTGAACGAATACCGCTGCCACGCAGCCTTGCTGCCGCGCGGCACAGCAGGCAGTTATCTGCTTGTGGCCGCTTTACAGGATATGGGCTTTGTACACCGTCATGCGGTCCAGACAGTTGTGCAGTATGGTGCGATCTGGTTCACTGGCACACTGCTGCTGGCGATCATCAGCTGGCGGCTGACCGGCAAAGCGCTGGCTCCGACGGCATTGGCCATGCGGCGGCAGAAGGAGTTCATCGCCGCAGCCGGGCACGAACTGCGCAGCCCGCTGGCCGTAGTAAAAGCAAGCCTGGACGCTGCGTGCCGCACTCCTGTGACTGAACGCGCCACCCTTTTGCGGAATGCCGAGCAGGAGACGGACCGTATGGCGCGGCTGGTGGAGGATCTGCTGGTGCTGGCCAACGGCGACTTGGATGCCTTGCCGGCCCATCTGCACCCCATCGCACCGGATAACCTCTGCCTAGAAGTATACGATGCGTTTTTCCCGTTGGCGCAGCAGCGCCAACACCCGTTAAGTCTGACCCTGCCGGAGGACAGCGTTCCTTCCATAGAGGCGGACCCGGACCGTGTAAAGCAGCTGCTGGCAATCCTGCTCAACAATGCGTTTGACCACACCCCCGCGGGCACCCCCGTGGAACTGTGCTTGACATACTGTGGGGAAAAAATCACCCTGGCCGTGCAAGACCACGGCCCCGGCATACCGGATGCCGAAAAAGCTCGGGTCTTTGACCGTTTTTACAGCGCTGATCCCAGCCGCACCGACAAGCACAATTTTGGCCTTGGTCTAAGCGTAGCCAAGGAACTAGCCCGGCTGCATCATGCAGACTTGACCGTGACCGACACCCCTGGCGGCGGGGCAAAATTTGCGGTGACTTTTGCGGCAAGGATATCTTAATGCTTGATTGACATCCATAACCGAAAGATGCATCAGCGAACCCTGCTGATGACTATGTACAATACATTAGACGGTGAGCAAACTCTCTAATGAAATCCATCATAGGTGGATTGTCGCCTTGAATTGTGAATGTCGTGTAAACAATTAGCACTTACTGTTGACCGACTGCTAATCTGTGGCGTATACTAGACTTACAGATTTATTCTGTACCAGCACCTTTACAACTGAATACACAGCATAACAGGTACTTTACTTTCCCGGTGGGGCGCACAGCAATGTCAAGGCAGACCCTAACCCACGGCTGGGAGAGAACATAATGATACTCCAGATGCCCCACAGCTTCAGATGGGGTGACCGCGCAGGGGTTGTAATCAGTAAGATTCTTGCAGAGTCAGTGTACGGTCGTTGCCAGCGGCTTGCCTGTTATGTTCCCATGTCTGGGGGCGAGCGGCAAATTAGACATTTTTTCTCAGCATTTATTTTGATGTACACGGTTTCTTTTATTTATTTTTATTATTTACATAACCGTGTAACTAACGCTAACATGCGTATTATTTGATTTTTAATGAATTCACATCAAAATTTGCGGGGAAAGTGTACCCTCACGCCCGGATAGAACAGAGAAAATATAGAAAGAGCCCGGAGGGCCTTACCAAATCGGTAAGGCCCTCCGGGCTCTTTTTTCTCCCCGGAAAGTGTATTCAAGAGGGTTACATGAAACAACAATACAAATTAAGAAAGAGGGTGTATGTATATGACAAAATCAAATCCAGAAGATTGTGCAAAATATATACGCGGGCCGCCGGAGTGAATCCGTTCTGATTCACTTTTTGAGGGAAGAACTGAAAAGTGAATCATATCTGATTCACTCTCGCACCTCGCCCAAATGCGGCCCACGTGGAGGAGAATCCCCGCATCGCACACGGATCGCGAGGTCACCTACAAAACCGCCGTTTGGCACGTTTGTGGGGCTGTGGGGCGGCATAGCCGTACAGCTTACTACAAGAGAGTAAAACTTACTACACACAAAATCACGATAATATGAGATAATGTATATATCTTGAAATTGAAAGGATGATGCAAATGACTTTTACAAAACTTCCGAAAGCAATCTCCGCAGAAGAACTCCTCTCCACGCCGCTGCCGCCTGTTAAATGGATTATTCCCGGTCTGCTCCCGGCAGGACTGGCACTGTTTGCTGGCCCCAGTAAAGCTGGCAAAAGTTGGCTGGCCTTGTGGCTGTGTTTACAGATTGCGCAGGGAAATCCCGTTTGGAATCGAGAAATAGAGCCACGCACCGTGATTTATTTCTCGTTGGAAGATACATTCAACCGCTTGCAAAACCGCATCTTTCAGCTTATCGACGGTGGAGACGCCCCGGAACGACTGATTCTCCAAACAGAATGTCCGAGTATCGGGCAGGGTTTAGAAGAACAAATCGATTCTCTTATCTATACATACTCTGACGTAGGCATGATTGTCATCGATACACTTCAAAAAGTGCGTGTGAGCGATGGAAACGGAGGAATGTATGCAAATGACTATAAGGAGGCCGGTGCATTGAAGAAGCTCGCTGACAAGTATGGTATCTGCATTTTGTTAATTCATCACTTGCGCAAGCAGAGTGCGGCTGACCCGTTTGACCAGATTTCCGGCTCCACTGGTCTTATGGGCGTAGCCGATACAAGCTGGGTCATGCAGAGAAAACGCATGAGCCAGACCGCTGACATTCTGCTCACCGGGCGCGATATGGACGACAGAACGCTGCATTTGCGCGAAGAAAGCTGTGTTTGGACTTTAGAAGATGAGGAAACCGCAGAAGAACGGGAAATCAAGGCTGTGCCGGATTACCTGTGGAAAGCGGCAGAGTATATCGAAAGTGTCGGAAACTGGCAGGGAACGGCATCGGAATTGCTTGCAGAAGTGCATATCGAGGGAGTACAGCCGAATCAATTTACCTATAACATGGCCAAGTATTTCGATAAAGTGTTCGAGCCGAAAGGTATTCACTATAAAACCCATCGAAAGAACAAGGTTCGTCTTTTGAGCTTCTATGGTGACGATGGTGACGGTGGTGACGATGATATTGACATAACTCAATTATCGGGGTGGGGTATCCCAGAAAGACCGTCACCATCGTCACCATCGTCACTCGGAGCGCTTGAGGGAAGCAAGCATGGGCGAAGTGTTGCCACAGGGCAACCCGCCGAAAAGCCTACGGGGACAGCCCCGAACCCCTGTGAGGCTGCGAGCGCATGAGAAAGCGCAGCGTTGGAATCAATGTTCGCGTCACCGTCACTGAAAAGAAAAAGGTGACGATGTTGGCGAGAAAGTGCGGCTTGTCACTCTCGGAATATTTGCGCCAGCGGGCATTAGGCTATGAACCGAGTGGACACCCGCCCACGGAGGTATTTGATGTGTTGGATAAATTGGATGAAATTGCAGAAAGCTGTTCTGTGCGAGATGGCGCGGCCATCAACGCCCAGACTGACCGCTTGAGGGATCTGCTCATTGGCGGTAACTAAGATTTGGGCAATCAAGGACAGTTTACAGCGCGTCCTTGACTATGCGGCCAACCCGGACAAAACCGAATACGATGCCCTTGCCCAGACTCTCCACTATGCGGAGAATGATGCCAAGACAAAGCTGAACGAGAGCGCCCAGCTCGTCACCGGCATCCATTGCAGGGCAAATCATGCGTGGGAAGATATGTGGGCTGTACAGGAACGCTTTGGGAAAACAGACGGTGTGGTGGCACTCCACGCCTACCAGAGCTTCCGCGAGGGGGAAGTCACCCCGGAGCAATGCCATGAGATCGGCGTGGCACTGGCCCGCAAGGTCTGGGGCGGGCGATTCCAAGTACTGGTCGCCACCCACATGAACACGGATAATTTACACAATCATTTTGTGATAAATTCCGTGTCCTATGTGGATGGCAAAAAGTACGAACAGCGCCGCAGCCAATATGCGGAATTTAGAGAAACTTCAGACAAGCTGTGCAGGGAGTACGGCTTGTCGGTGGTGGAGCAGCCCAAGACAAAGGAACCGGCACGGTACGCCCGAATGCGGGAGGCCATCGACCAAGCCTGTGAGGATGCCAGCACTGCGGAGGACTTCCACAGGGCGTTGTATCGGCAAGGGTATATTTTCGGCGCTGATCCCAACCGCAAGTATGCAACGATCCGGGCGCGGGATGGTGGCCGTGCAGTGCGGCTTTATAGGCTGGGAGAAGAATACGATTTACCTGCCATAGATGACAGACTGCGGGGAAACTATCTGCTGTATGGGGCAGGGTTGTATGAACGGAAACACCTGCCCCGACAGTATACGCCGAAACGATATCGCCCCAAGGATAGCTATGCGGGAAAAGGTGTTCTAGAAATTTTCCTTGATGTGTTCTTTGGTGAGTCTCAGATGCACCGCTTATATCTGTACTACTGTTATCAGCTGGGTATCCTTCCCAAGAAACAGCAGCCCCGCATCAATCGCCCGGAATTAGAGCGCATCTGGAAAGACACCGAGAAAATCCTTGCAGAACACGCTTTTGTTCACGAACACCAGTTCCCGTCTTTGCAGACAATCGTGGACTACCGCAAAGACCTGTCCCGACAGATAGAAACCCTTGCCGCACAACGGGCTGAAATCGTTAAGCAGATGCGCAGAAAAGATGCTCCTCCGAAACTGGCTGACCGCCGTGCAATGCTTACCTGTAAGATTGCCGAACTTCGTAAAGAGGATAAAATTGCGGAGGGAGCAATCAAACGCATTCAACGAACAAGGGATTCCAACCGTATTGAACAAGAAAACCGAAGTCAACATACAAACAATAGAAATCGCTGCCGAGACCGTTCTCGGCAGCGCTGACGAGGAGGTACAATGGCTTACATCAAGAAAAAGTCCGAACGAAAATTCAAAATCACTGTCTGCAACGGCTACAAGGTCAACGGGCAGAAACGCATGAAGGCGCAGACCATCACTGTGCCATCATACGTGCCAAAGCGCGGCATTCAGCAGTATGTCATGGCTGAAGCGGAACGCATCGAGAAAAAGTTCAAGTATGGTGTAGAAGAAAGTGACCAGACCCACTTTGATCAGTACGCCGAAAATTGGCTCAAACGGCAGGAACCGTTTTTCAAAGCTACTACCTACGCAGGCTATAAGAGAAACCTTGACATTGTTTATCCGCTGATTTGGGGCATTCCGCTTGCAAAACTCCGCCCTATGACGCTTGAAGAAATGTGCGAGGAACTGCGCAAGCGCCCGGGACGTGGTGGAAATTGCATCAAGGAAACCACGGTGCAGAAATACCTCGAAACGGTTTCTTCGGTGCTGGAAGATGCCAAGAAAAATGACATCATTCCGTTTAATCCGGCGCACCGCGTTCGGAAAAAGCATTTTGAAAAGGAGGTGCAGCATATTCCGCAGAAGTATGAAATGAGTAAACTAATGCGGGCGATTCAGAACGAACCGATTCTGTATCGGGCGTACTACACACTGGCAATCACGACCGGATTGCGGCGTGGGGAACTGTGTGCTCTGCAATGGAGGGACATAACCGGTGCTTGTGAACTGACCGTCCGCCGTTCCCGCAGCTGCGCATCCGGGCAGATTGTTGAGAGCGACACCAAGAGCCATCGGGAACGGATTGTAACCATTCCGCTGGGGATATGGGAACTTCTGATGGCGCTGCGACAGCAACAGGTGCTGCATAGCGGCGTTCCGGATAGAGAGCAGCCGATTTTTACAGACCCCGATGGTCATGTGCCGCACCCGGATTCTTTTACTCGGCATCTGCGCAAGCTGTATAAAAAGTGCGGATTGCCAGAGGAATACCATCTGCATACGCTACGGCATTTCTACGCAACCTATCTGCTGCAGGAAGGCACCAGCAAACAGGTGGCGG